>Ga0307510_10004806_pt1 | contig 15983 bp, 12 predicted proteins | sample 12_EM_MG_FD_207224 | JGI IMG/M metagenome (GOLD analysis project Ga0307510, IMG submission 207224) | Populus trichocarpa ectomycorrhiza microbial communities from riparian zone in the Pacific Northwest, United States - 12_EM | ecosystem: Host-associated > Plants > Roots > Unclassified | place...
GCCTGGCTCACCCGGTCGTAGAGGTCGGCCTTGCGTAGTTCCTGGATGTAGATGGCGTCGGCGCGCTGCAGCAGGTCGACGTATTCGGGCTTCACCTCGCCCAGCACGCGCACGCCAAGGCCGGGGCCCGGGAACGGATGGCGGTAGACCATTTCGCGCGGCAGGCCGAGTTCCACGCCCACGCGGCGCACTTCATCCTTGAACAGTTCGCGAAGCGGCTCCACGAGCTTCAGGTTCATCTTCTCAGGCAGGCCACCGACGTTGTGGTGGCTCTTGATCACATGGGCCTTGCCCGTCTTGCTTCCCGCCGATTCGATCACGTCGGGGTAGATCGTGCCCTGGGCCAGCCACTTCACATCTTTCAGCTTCTGCGCTTCGGCGTCGAAGATCTCCACGAACAGGCGGCCGATCACCTTGCGCTTGGCCTCCGGATCGGACACGCCCGCCAGGCCCTCGAAGAAACGGTCCCGCGCGTCCACGCGGATCACGTGCACGCCCATGTGCTCGGCCATGGTGGCCATCACCTGGTCGCCTTCGTTGAAGCGCAACAGGCCGGTGTCGACGAACACGCAGGTGAGCTGGTCGCCGATGGCCTTTTCCAGCAGCGCCGCGACCACGGAGGAATCCACGCCGCCGGAGAGTCCCAGCAATACCTTGTCGCTGCCGACCTGGGCGCGCACGCGCTCCACGGCGTCGTCGATGATGTGCGCCGCCGTCCATAGGGTGGCGGCGCCGCAGATGTCGACGATGAAGTGGCTCAGCAGCTCCAGGCCGCGCTGGGTGTGGGTGACTTCCGGATGGAACTGCAGGCCGAACAGCTTGCGCGATTCATCGGCCATGCCGGCCAGCGGCAGGCTGGGGGTGCTAGCGGTGGCATGGAAGCCGGGCGGCAACGCGGTGACGCGGTCGCCATGGCTCATCCACACGCCGGACATGTCGCCCTCGTTCACCACGCCGTCGAACAGGCTGCAGGCACCGAACTTCAGGTCTGCATAGCCGAACTCGCGGTGGTGGCCGGCCTCGACCTTGCCGCCGAGCTGCTCGGCCATGGTCTGCATGCCGTAGCAGATGCCCAGCACCGGTACGCCAAGGTCGAATACCTGTTGCGGCGCGCGCGGGGAGTCTTTCTCCGTCACCGACTCGGGGCCGCCGGAGAGGATCACGCCACGCGGAGCGAAGCCCGCGATGTCGTCCGGCGCGTGGTCCCAGCCCCAGACCTCGCAATACACGCCGATCTCGCGGATGCGGCGGGCGATCAGCTGCGTGTACTGCGAGCCGAAATCGAGGATGAGGATCTTGTCGCTGTGGATGTCGGTCATGGCGGGGTTACTCATGATGCGGAAGCCTGAAAGAAGAACCGCCTCATGCGAGGCGGTCTTCGTGGGGTGCCTAGTCGAGGCGGTAGTTCGGTGCTTCCTTGGTGATCTGCACGTCGTGGGGATGGGCTTCCCGGACGCCTGCGGATGTCACCTTGACGAACTGTGCCTTGTGTCGGACGTCGTCGACGGTGGGCGTGCCCAGGTAACCCATCGATGCGCGCAGGCCGCCGATCAACTGGTGGATGATGTTGCGCAGCGGGCCACGGTAAGGCACGCGGCCTTCGATGCCCTCGGGCACGAGCTTGTCGGCGTCGGCCTCGTCCTGGAAGTAGCGATCCTTCGAACCCAGCTGCATGGCGCCGATGGAGCCCATGCCGCGGTAGCTCTTGTAGGAACGTCCCTGGAACAGTTCGACCTCGCCCGGGGCTTCCTCGGTACCGGCGAACATGGAGCCGAGCATCACCGATGAAGCGCCGGCCGCCAGGGCCTTGGGGATGTCGCCTGAATAGCGGATGCCGCCGTCGGCGATCAACGGGATTTCGTCCTTGAGCGCCGTGGCGACCAGGTCGATCGCGGTGATCTGCGGCACACCGACACCGGCGACCACGCGTGTGGTGCAGATCGAGCCCGGGCCCACGCCCACCTTCACCGCATCCACGCCCACGTCCAGAAGCGCACGCGCCGCTTCGCCGGTGACGATGTTGCCAGCCACCACCTGCACCTGCGGGTAGTTTTTCTTCACCCAGCCGGCGCGGTCGATCACCGCCTGCGAATGGCCATGGGCCGTGTCGACCACGATGACGTCGACGCCGGCGTCCACGAGCGCGGCGACGCGCTGCTCGGTGTCGCCGGCCACGCCCACGGCCGCACCGACCAGGAGGTGTTCCTGCGCGTCCTTGGCGGCGTTGGGATTGTCCGAAGCCTTCTGGATGTCCTTGACGGTGATCAGGCCGCGAAGCTGGAAGTGATCGTTCACCACAAGCACTTTCTCGATGCGGTGGCGATGGAGCAGTTCCAGCACGGCCTGGTGGTCTTCGCCTTCGCGCACGGTTACCAGCCGCCCTTCGCGGGTCATGATGTTGCGCACCGGATCGTCGTGCTTGCGCTCGAAACGCAGGTCGCGGCTGGTGACGATGCCGACCAGTTTTTCACCGTCGACCACCGGCACGCCGGAGATGTTGTGCTTGCGGGTGAGCGCGATCACGTCACGGATGGAAGTGTTCGGGCCCACCGTGATCGGGTTGCGGATGACGCCGGCCTCGAACTTCTTCACCAGGCGTACCTCGGCGGCCTGCTGTTCCCACGAAAGGTTCTTGTGGATGATGCCGATGCCGCCGTTCTGCGCCATGGTGATGGCCAGGCGGGCCTCGGTGACCGTATCCATGGCGGCCGAGACGATGGGAATGTTCAGGCGAAGGCCGCGAGTGAAGCGCGTGGAGGTGTCCACGTCGCGCGGCATGGTCGTGGAATGACCGGGTACCAGATAGACGTCGTCGTAGGTGAGAGCCTCGGCGAGGATGCGCATGGCGAGTGTTCCCGCGAGTAAATCACGCCATTATACGATATCGCGGCCCCGCATGCCGCAGTGCGTCACGAGACCGGCTTGACCGAAGCTCCGTCGCGGGCTTCGGCCGCTTCCAGGGTGTTTTCCATCAGCGTGGCGACGGTCATTGGCCCCACGCCACCGGGCACGGGCGTGATCCACGAGGCGCGGCGAGAGGCCGGCTCGAACTCCACGTCGCCCACCAGGCGGCCGTCTTCCAGGCGATTGATGCCCACGTCGATCACCACGGCGCCTTCCTTGACCCAATCGCCCTTCACCAGCCCGGGCTTACCGGCGGCCACCACCAGGATATCGGCCTGGCCCACGTAGCCGGCCAGGTCCTGGGTGAACTTGTGGCAGCTGGTGGTGGTGCAGCCGGCTATCAGGAGCTCCAGGCCCAGCGGGCGGCCTACATGGTTGGACACGCCCACGATCACCGCGTGGCGGCCGCGCACCGGGCGGTCGGTATGGCCCAGTAGGGTCATCACGCCGCGCGGCGTGCACGGGCGCAGGCCGAAGCGGCGCAAGGCCAGCCGGCCAACGTTCACGGCCTGGAAACCGTCGACGTCCTTGCCCGGATCGATGCGGTCGACCAGGGCGTCTTCGTCGATATGCCGGGGCAAGGGCGACTGCACCAGGATGCCGTGGACGGCCGGATCGGCATTGAGGTTGTCGATCAGGTCGATGACTTCCTGCTGCGTGGTGTCGGCGGGAAGGTCGTAGGCGAAGGAATGGAAGCCGACCTGCTGGCAGGCCTTGCGCTTGTTGCGCACGTACACCGCGGAAGCGGGATCTTCGCCGACCATCACCACGGCAAGGCCAGGCGCGGAACGGCCATCGGCCATGCGGCGGGCAACGCGCCGGCCGATATGGTCGAGCAGCTCCTGGGCGATGCGCTTGCCGTCGAGGATGCGTGCGGTCATGGGCCTAGGCGTGCGGGAGAGTCAGTCATTATCGCAAATACCGGCGTATTGCGGGTTGGTGTTTGGCTATTTAACGATAGTCAGGTCGAGGCGCAGAAGTCTTCGATGTCGCGGTAGCCGGTAAACCGCGCTTCGGCCCCGCAGCCGGGGCACGCCGGATCGCGTTGCAAGCTGAGCTGGCGAAAGCGCATGGCCAGGGCGTCGTAATCGAGCAACCGGCCCACCAGCGGCTCGCCGATGCCGATCAGCAGCTTCAGTACCTCGGTGGCCTGCAACAGGCCGATCGTGCCCGGCAGTACGCCAAGGACGCCAGCCTCGCTGCAGTTGGGCGCGTCGTCCGCCGCGGGTGGCCATGGAAACAGGCAGCGGTAGCAAGGACTGTCGCTTCGACGCGGGTCGAATACGCTTACCTGCCCCGAGAACCGCTCCACGGCGCCGTAGACCATCGGGATCTTCAGCCGCAAGGTGGCCGCGGCCAGTAAATAACGCGCGGGGAAGTTGTCGGCACCATCCAGTACCACATCATGGCCGGCGACCAGGTTCTCCACGTTGGCCGCCTGCAGTCGCTCGGCCTTCATGCTGATATCGATCGATGGATTGAGCGCCAGCAACTGCGCACGAGCGGATTGAACCTTGGTCATGCCCACGCGGGCATCGACGTGCACCACCTGGCGGTGCAGGTTGCTGCGTTCCACGCGGTCGTCGTCGATGAGGGTGAGATGGCCCACGCCCGCACCGGCAAGGTAAAGCATGGCCGGCGCCCCCAGGCCGCCGGCACCGACGATGGCTACCTTCGAGGCTGCCAGCCGCGCCTGCCCGGCCACGCCCACCTGGGGCAGGATCACCTGCCTGGCGTAGCGGTCGGCGGCATCGATATCGAGCAGTCCCGCGGCCACGGGCAAACCCTCCGCGCTCCAGCGGACGAAGCCACCGGCGACGGATGCGACATCCGGGTAACCTAAGTCGAGCATCGTGGCCGCAGCCAGTCGCGAGCGAACGCCGCTGCCGCAGATCAACAGCACCGGCGTGGCGAGGTCCGGTATCAGCGTCGCTGCACGCTCGGTAAGAAGACCCAGCGGAACACCCGAGGATCCTTCAGCCACCGAGGCGCGTTCGTCGTCTTCGCGTACATCAAGCAGCACCGCGCCCTGCCCTTGCCTGACCCTGGCTTCGGCCGGCGTCACCTCGCGCACATCGTTGCGCGGAGAGGCAGGCGACGACGGCAGGTGGCTCATGGTGTCTCCGGAGGGTTATTTCTCGCGGCGCTTGGCGTTGCGGATCATCCGCTGGCGCTTTTGCTTCTGGCTGTCGGTAAGAACGTTCTTCTTGCCGGCGAACGGGTTCTCGCCGTCTTTGAAGTCGATGCGCACGGGCGTGCCTTCCAGCTTGTAGCGCTTGCGGAAGAAGCCTTCAAGGTAGCGGCGGTAGGCCGGCGCGATGTGCTTGGTGCGGCTGCCGTGGATCACGATCGTGGGCGGGTTGGAACCGCCCGGATGGGCATAGCGAAGCTTCGGCGCATGGCCGCGGACCAGCGGCGGCTGGTAGCCCTCGTAGGCCTGCTCGAGCGTACGGGTGAGGTCGCTGGAGGTGAGCTGGCGCGTGGCGGCGGCGTGGGCGCGGACCACGGCGCGCATCAGCTCGCGCAGGCCCGAACCATGAAGTGCGGAAATGAATACCGTCTTGGCCCACTCCACGAACGCCAGGCGGCGCTCCAGCGCGCGCTTGCATTGCTCGCGCGCGTAGTTGTCCATGTCGTCCCACTTGTTCACGCAGATCACCAGCGCGCGGCCTTCCTCGATGGCGTGGCCGATCAGGGTGAGGTCCTGGTCGGCGAGGTTCTCGCGGGCGTCGATCAGGATCACCGTTACCTGGGACGCAGCAATACTTTGCAACGTTTTGATAACGCTGAATTTCTCCACCGCCTCTTCGACACGGGCGCGGCGACGGACACCGGCGGTGTCGATCAGGGTGAACAGCTTGCCGTCGCGTTCGAGCGGTACGCGGATCGGATCGCGGGTGGTGCCGGCCACCTCGGAGACGATCAGGCGGTCTTCACCGAGCAGGCGGTTGATCAGAGTGGATTTGCCAGCGTTGGGACGGCCGGCGATGGTGACGCGGATGCCCTCGTCGGACAGGCCAGGATCGGCATCGTCCTGGTCGGGCGGCAGCATCGGCAGCGCGACGGCGATAAGCGCATCCACGCCGCGCCCATGCGCGGCCGACAACGGCAGCGTGTGGGCGACGCCAAAGCGCGCAAACTCGCCCAGGGCACTGGATTCATCCACGCCGTCGGTCTTGTTCACGCCCACGATCACGGGCTTTCCGGAGCGACGCAGTTCGTCGAGGATGGCGGCGTCCTGCGGCAGCAGGCCATCGCGCGCGTCGACCACGAACACCAGCACGTTGGCCTCGGCGACGGCCAGGCGCACCTGCTGCGCGGTCAGGCCCTCGATGCCCTCGTCGCTGCCGGACAGGCCGCCGGTATCCACCAGCACGAACGAGCGCTCGCCCTGCCGGCAGACACCGTAGTGGCGGTCGCGGGTGACACCCGGCATGTCCGCCACGAGGGCATCACGGCTGCGCGTGAGTGCATTGAAGAGAGTCGACTTACCAACGTTCGGACGGCCGACCAGGGCAACGACAGGCAACATGGCGGCGCGTTTCCGAAGGGATCTTAAGGTGCGGCGATGCGATAGGCGCCGATATGACCCTCGACATCTTCCACGTAAACGGTATTGCCCACGACCACCGGCTGCGAACGGATGGCCTTCTTCGACAGGCGCTCGCGCGCGACGAGCTTGCCATCGGCGCTGGCCAGCCAGTGCACGTAGCCTTCCAGGTCGCCCACCACGATGTAGTCGTTCTGCGCGGCGGGGCCGGTGAGCCAGCGGTACTTCAGCGCATCCTGCTTCCACATGTCCGCGCCGCCGCTCTTGTCGAAGGCCCAGAGGTTGGATTGTTCATCCACGCCGTACACGGCGTTGCCATGCACGTCGATCGAGGTGTAGCTGGAGAACGGACGGTTCCACAACGGGCGGCCGCTGGGGCCGTCTACTGCCGTGAGCTGGCCGTGATAGGCCGCCGCGAACAGCGTGTTGCCGTCGAGCACCACCGCGCCGTCGGCGTCGTTCAGGCGATCGATCTCGGTACGGCCTTCGCCGCTGGACAGGCCCTGTTCCCAGAGCTTCTCGCCGTTGTCCATGCGCAGCGCCACCAGCTTGCCGTTGTCCGAGCCGAAGAACACCACGCCGTTGGCCACCAGCAGCGGGCCGTTGCCACGCAGGCTCAGGGTAGGCACGGCGGTCTGGTCGTAGGCCCAGCGGCGTTCGCCGGTGGCCGAATCCAGGCCATACAGGCGGCCGTCGGCGGTGCGCACCACGACCAGGTTGCCGACGATGGCCGGTGCGGTGATCACCTCGGAGGTGACCTCCGCCGTCCAGCGCTTGGAACCGTCCTTCGCCCCCAGGCCATAGACGTGGCCATCGAGCGTGCCGACTACCAGCAGGTCGCCCGCCACCGTGGGACCGCCCGCCATGAAGGCGTCCGGACGCTTCTTGTCACCCCAGCCGAACCAGCCGTGGGTGCGCGACTTCTGTCGCCACACGGTTTTGCCGGTATTGGCATCGATGGCGATGAGGTCGCCGTCGGCACTGGCCGCGTAAAGCACGCCATCGACCACTTCAGGCTGCAGGCGCACGCCTGTCTTCACCGCGCCATCGCCGACGCTCGACTTCCACAACCGCTCTACTTTAAGCGTGGGCGTGAGCTCGGTGAGCTTGGTCGGCGGTTCGATGTTTTCTTTCTTGGCGTTATGGCAACCAGCCAGGACGGCGACGGACGCCAGAGCAGCCACTAGGAGGAACCGTTTCATGCACCCTGCTTTCCGGCCACGGCCAGATCGTCAATCTTCAGTTTCACCACGCCGCGTTGCGGCGCGCTGTCGTCCATCGAGGCCATCGCGGCCTGATAGGCCTTGCGGGCCTCCTCGATGCGTCCAAGCTTGACCAGCGCATCGCCGCGTAGTTCCTGCACAAGGGAAATGTAGGCACCCTTGGGCATCGTATCGAGAGTGGAAAGTGCTTGGTCCGCATGGCCGGCAGCCAGGCGCACCTGGGCGGCGCGAAGCTGCACCAGGCCCTTCATGGCGTCGTCGGTGGCATGCGCCTGGGCCCAGTCAAGCGCTACCTGGGCCTTGTCGAGCTGGTTGGCTTCGGCTGCTACCCGGGCGCGATCGGCGGACGCGAACACCGCGTAGCTGGTGTCGGTGAACTGCGTCTGCAGGCGGTCGATGCCGGCATCGGCCTCGGCGGACTTGTTGGTGGCCAGGGCCACCTGAACCTGTTCATACAGGGTGGCAGCTTCGGCTTCATGGTCGGCGCGGTGGCTCTTCCACTTCTGGTAGCCGAAGATCAGCAACAGGCCCAGGACAATGCCGACGATGATGGAGACACCGTTCTGTCGCAGCCACTGCTGGATGCGTTCGCCCTGTTCGTAGTCGTCGTATGAATCGAAAGACATGCATGCACCGTGGAGGGGGCGTTCGAAGCCCCGCGCGCCCGACGTGGCGGGCAGGAAAACCCGCCGGATGCGCGAAAAGCGTGTCCGGCCAGGTGAATGAACAAGGATACCTTAAAAGCCGGCGACGCGGCCGGGGGCCGCGCGCAGGGAATCAGTTGTTGGTCGTTGCCGGCGCCGTGCCGCCCACGGCCTGGGCCTGGCCGTCGCGGACATCCACCTTGAAACGGGCGACGTTCGCCCGGCGGAAGCTGTCCAGGGCCACGGGCTTGCCGTCGACCGTGGCCTGGGCACCCGTGGCGTTGCCGATGCGCACGTCCATGTTGCCGTCACTACGGTAGCTTCGCGTGGTACCGGCCGGCAGCAGGCCGTACTCAAGCCGCGAACCATCGGCTGCAAGGACCTCCACCCAGCTGGCCGAAGGCACGGTGAGCGAAAGGGTATGGCTGCCCTGGCCCGCCGTACTGGCGGCATCGGCGGTGGGGACATCCACCTTGGCCGCGGCGACGCGGTTGTCCATGTTCGGGAATAGCGCCATGGAAGCGAGCAAGGGTTGCTGGTCGTCCACGGGCGTCGCGGCCGGCGGCCGGGCGACCGGTACCGCGGCAACGGCCTTGGCGCCGGCGCTGGTGCCGGACGTGGCTGGAGCGGTGTCCTGCTGCGCCACCGGCGAGGCGTCCAGAGGCGCCAGGCGGGCCAGGTCGCGGTCGAACGTGCCGCGCACGCCGAACCAGATCAACGGCACCACGATGACGGCGGTGAGCACCACGTACTGGGCCGCCGTCATATAGCGATCGAGCAGATAGCGCGAATGCGAGATGCCGCCGGTGACCACCAGGGTCGGCTGCTTGGATCTCGTGCGCTCGATTTCCTCGGCGATGGCGGCTTCGTCCACGCCCAGGAAACGGCCGTACTTGGACAGATACCCCGCCAGGTACACCTGGTAGTCGATGCCGCCGTATTCGCCGGCTTCAAGCTGGCGCAGCAGCCGCGATGGCAAGCGCAGTTGATGGGTGCAGGCGGCGATGTCCAGGTGCCGGGCTTCGCGCGCCGCACGCAGGCGGTCACCAAAGCGCGGCGCGAACACCACCGATTCCTCAAAGCGATGCTCCGCTACAGCCGGCTCATCCGGGGCTGCCTCAACAGGCGCCTCCGGTACCGTCTCGCCGTCTGCCGCCCCCGCGGCATCGGCACGGAACAGGTCTTCGTGATCCTGGTTACCGTTCATATTGGGCTTTTTCGTGTTCATTGACGTGCAGTCGCGTCCGTGGCGCGCGCCTGTTCCGAATCCGGGAACTGTGTGCGTAGCCGCCTGATGTAGTCCTGGGCACCCTCGCCATTGCCCAGACGGAGCTCGATGTCGTGACCGAGCTTCAATGCATCCGGGCTGCTTTGTCCTGAAGCTTCGTAACGCTGCAGGAAAGCTCGTGCGCGGAATGCATCGTTCTTAAGGTACAGCACATGGGCAAGCTGATACAGCGCCTCATTGTTGCGGGCGTTGCGAGCCAGCGCCTTGCGGAAATCGATCTCCGCGGTGTCGTACTGGTTGGATTTGAGCTGGCACGTGCCTGCATTGGTCAGGGCCACGTCCGGCGTGTCGTAATAGGGATCGAGCACGGCCCGGTCGAAGTAGACCTGGGCCTCGGCGGCCTTGCCCGACTTGCACAGGAAGACGCCGTAGTTGTTGTTCGGGGCGCCCTTCTTCGGTTCCAGGTCCACGGCGCGCTTGTAGTGGATGGCGGCGTTGGCGTCGTCACCCAAGCGCTCGTAGAGCACCGCGATCACCGTGTGCGCCGGGGCGTACTTGTCGCTGAACTGCAGCGCCTTGGTGAGCTTCTCCATCGCATCCTGGAACTGGCCGTTCTGCATGTATTGCTGGCCGAGCTCGGTGTGGATGCGCGCCCCTTCCAGCGCCCGGTCTTCCTTGGTGCTCTGCTTGAGGTTCAGGTGATCGGCGTTCAGGGGGTCTTTCGGCACCGGCGGCGGCTTCGGCTGCGAGTGGCAGGCGGCCAGCAGCATGGTGACACCCAGCACCCACGAACACTTACGCAGCATGGTTGACCCCGTCTTCCAGACGTTTACGGAACTCCGCCTGCCGGCGGGTGCGGTCCAGCACTTGACCCTTCAGCTGCCCACAGGCGGCGTCGATGTCGTCGCCACGGGTACGGCGCAGCATGGTCAGTACGTTGGCGCTGAGCAGTTGCGTCTGGAAATTGTGGATCGCGTCCGGGCCGGAACGCTCGAAACGCGTACCCGGGAACGGATTGAACGGGATCAGGTTCACCTTGTTGTGGCCCGGCAGCCGGCGCATGAACTTGATCAGCTGGCGAGCGTGTTCGGGCTGGTCATTCACGCCCTTCATCAGGGTGTATTCGAAGGTGATGTGCGTGCGCGGCTTGCGGGCGATGTAGCGTTCGCACGCGGCGGCAAGCTCGGCGATCGGGTAGCGCTTGTTCAGCGGCACCAGCTCGGTGCGAAGCTCGTCGTTGGCGGCATGCAGCGATACCGCCAGCGATACGTCGCTGACGGCCGAGAGCTTGTCGATCATCGGCACCAGGCCCGCAGTGGACAAGGTGACGCGCTTGGACGCCAGGCCAAAGCCCAGGTCGTCGCGCATCAGGCTCATCGCCGCCACCACGTTGTCGAAGTTGAGCAGCGGCTCGCCCATGCCCATCATCACCACGTTGGTGATGCGGCGCTGCTGGTGCGGCACGTTGCCCAGGTGCTTGGCCGCCACCCACACCTGGCCGATGATCTCGGCGGTGGAAAGATTGCGGTTGAAACCCTGCGTTGCGGTGGAGCAGAACTGGCAGTTAAGGCCACACCCGACCTGCGAGGACACGCACAGCGTGCCTCGCGTGGGCTCTGGAATATAGACAGTTTCCACCGCATTGCCGCCATCCATGCCCAGCAGCCACTTGTGCGTGCCGTCGATGGCGGCCTTGTCCAGCAGGGTGTTCGGCGGACCGATGTAGCAGGCCTCCTCGAGCTTGGCGCGCAGCGCCTTGCCGACGTCGGTCATGTTGCCGAAGTCGTTTTCAAGGTGGTGGTACATCCACTTCATCACCTGCTCGGCGCGATACGGCTTCTCGCCCAGTTGCGCGAAGAAATCACGCAAGCCCTGGCGATCGAAGTCGAGCAGGTTGACTTTGCCTTGGTCGGTCACGTCGATACTCAGCGGGAAAGGACTTCCGTCGAAGCGAAGAAGTAAGCGATCTCCACTTTGGCGGTATCAACAGCATCCGAACCGTGTACCGCATTGGCGTCGATCGAATCGGCGAAGTCGGCGCGGATGGTGCCGGCGTCAGCCTTCTTCGGATCGGTGGCGCCCATGAGATCGCGGTGCTTCAGGATCGCGCCCTCACCTTCGAGCGCGGTGATCATCACCGGGCCGGAGATCATGAAGTCGACCAATGCCTTGAAGAACGGACGCTCGGCGTGCACGGCGTAGAAACCCTCGGCTTCAGCGCGCGAGAGCTGCTTGAACTTGGCGGCCACGATCTTCAGGCCGGCTTTCTCGAAACGGGCATAGATTTCGCCGATGACGTTCTTGGCGACGGCGTCGGGCTTGATGATGGAAAGGGTGCGCTCCAGCGCCATACGGATACTCCGGGAAAAGAAAGTTTAGCCAGCCCCTAGGGGAACGATGTCAGTAGCTTGCAACGAAATGCATAAGTAATTACGTACTTAGCTCACGAAATGTTGACAGATTCTAGCTGATTCGCAAGGGGTTTCCATGGCGGTTCCATGACGTTTGACCCAGATGGGGCCACGGGCGTATTCTCAAACGATCGTTTGATTCGAACACTCGGGACCGGTCCATGAACTCCTCGCCCTTCTCCACCAAGGAACGCATCCTGGGCGCGGCGGAGAGCCTGTTCGCCACCCATGGTTTCGCCGGGGCCTCGCTACGGCAGGTCACGGCCGCCGCCAAGGTGAACCTGGCGGCGGTCAACTACCACTTCGGCTCGAAGGACAAGCTGATCGAGGAAGTGTTCCGCCGGCGCCTGGACGAGCTCAATACCCGCCGCCTGGGCGCCCTGGGCCGCCTGGCCCAAAGGCCGGACACTACCCTTGAAGCCGTGCTCGAAGCGTATATAGGCCCTGCCCTGGACCTTTCACGCACCGGCGGCGGCGGCGCGGCCTTCGTCCGCGTGCTGGCCCGGGCCTACGCCGAGCACAACGAGACCCTGCGCAAGTTCCTCTCGGAGAACTACGGCCACGTCCTGCGCCAGTTCGCCGCCGAGTTCCAGCGCCTGTTGCCTTCCTTGAGCAAGGAAGAACTCTACTGGCGGCTGGACATCGTCACCGGCGCCCTGACCTACGCCATGGCCGACTTCGGCATCATCCAGCGCAAGAACGAAGTGGCCGAACAGGCCCACCGTGAGCAGGCGGCCGAACACCTGGTGCGCTTTGCCGCGGCGGGCCTGCGGGCCCCGTCCCCCCTTCCGGCGCCCCGGGGCTGAGTTTCCCGCCCCGACCGCCTTTGCCTTGAAAACGCATCACCGGAGAACACCATGACCGCAATACCCTTACGCATCCGCAAGGCCGCCGTGCTGGGCGCGGGTGTCATGGGCGCGCAGATCGCCGCGCACCTGACCAACGCAGGCGTCGAAACCGTACTGTTCGACCTTGCCGCCAAGGAAGGACCCAAGAGCGGCATCGCGCTGAAGGCCATCGACAACCTCAAGAAGCTCTCGCCGGCCCCGCTGGCCGCGAAAGACCTCGCCGCGGCCATCATCCCGGCCAATTACGACGAGCACCTGGGCCTGCTGGCCGATGTGGACCTGGTAATCGAGGCGATCGCCGAACGGATGGACTGGAAGCTTGATCTCTACAAGAAGATCGCTCCCCACGTATCGGCCACCGCCGTGCTGGCCAGCAACACCTCGGGCCTGTCGATCAATGAACTGGCCTCGGCGCTGCCGGAGGAAATGCGCCACCGCTTCACCGGCGTGCATTTCTTCAACCCGCCGCGCTACATGCACCTGGTTGAGCTGATCCCCACCAAGCTCACCGAGGCCAGCGTGCTGGCAGGCCTGGAAGCCTTCCTTACCACCACGCTCGGCAAGGGCGTGGTGTACGCGCGCGACACCCCGAACTTCATCGGCAACCGCATCGGCGTGTTCTCGATGCTGTCCACGATGTACCACACGGATAAATTCAAGCTCGGTTTCGATGTGGTCGACGCCCTTACCGGTCCTGCCGTGGGGCGCCCCAAGAGCGCCACCTATCGCACCGCGGACGTCGTGGGCCTGGACACCATGGCCCATGTGATCAAGACCATGGCCGACACCCTGCCCGACGACCCGTGGCACAAGTATTTCAAGGCTCCGGCCGTACTCGAGGCCCTGATCGCCAAGGGCGCGCTGGGCCAGAAGACCGGTGCCGGCTTCTACCGCAAGGCCGGCAAGGACATCGTGGTGCTGGATCCTGCCAAGCAGGATTACGTGCCCAGCCAAGCGAAGGTGCAGGACGAAGTCGCCGCGATCCTGGCCATCAAGGATCCGTCGGAGAAGTTCGCCAAGCTGCGCGCATCGAACGATCCGCAGGCGCAGTTCCTGTGGTCGGCCTTCCGCGACCTCTTCCACTACAGCGCCTACCACCTGGGCGACATCGCCGAAACGGCGCGCGACGTCGACCTTGCCATCCGCTGGGGCTACGGCTGGAAGCTCGGTCCCTTCGAGACCTGGCAGGCCGCGGGCTGGCAGCAGGTGGCGCAGTGGATCGACGAGGACATCAAGGCCGGCAAGACCATGAGCAACGCACCGCTGCCGGCGTGGGTCACCGACGGCCGCAAGGGCGTGCACGGCAAGGACGGTAGCTGGTCGGCAGGTAGCAGCGCCAACAAACCCCGCTCCACGCACCCGGTGTACAAGCGCCAGCTGTTCCCCGATCCGATCCTGGGCGAGTCGGCCGACAAGGGCACGACCGTATGGGAAAACGACGGCGTGCGCCTGTGGACACTTGGCAACGACGATGTCGGCATCGTGTCGTTCAAGACGAAGATGAACACGGTGAACGACTTCGTCCTCGACGGCGTGCAGGAAGCGGTACGCCAGGCAGAGTCGAAGCTCCGCGCCGCCGTGCTGTGGCAGACCGGCGAGCCGTTCTCCGCCGGTGCGGACCTGAAGGGCGCGCTGGGGCTGCTGAAGGAAAACAAGATCGCCCAGTTCGAGGCCATGGTGTCGAACTTCCAGGCCACCAGCATGAGCATCAAATATTCGCTGGTGCCGGTGGTGGCAGCCGTGCGCGGCCTGGCGCTCGGCGGCGGCTGCGAATTCCAGATGCACTCGGCCCGTACCGTGGCGGCGCTTGAAAGCTATATCGGCCTGGTCGAGGCCGGCGTTGGCCTGTTGCCCGCCGGTGGTGGCCTGAAGGAACTGGCCGTGCGCGCCGCGCGCCTGTCGCCGGAAGACCCGTTCGAAGTGCTGAAGAAGGTGTTCGAGACGATCGCCATGGCGAAGGTGTCAGGCAGCGCGATCGAGGCCAAGGAACTGGGCCTGCTGCGTCCGGACGACGTGGTGGTGTTCAACGCCCATGAACTGTTGTACGTGGCCAAGCAGCAGGCGATCGCCCTGGCCGAGTCGGGCTATCGCCCGCCGATGCCGGGCCGCGCCATCCCTGTCGCCGGCGACGTCGGCACGGCAACCTTCAAGGCCTCGCTTGCCAACCTCGCCGAAGGCTACTTCGCCTCGCCGCACGACATCCTCATTGCCTCGTCGATCGCCGACACGCTGTGCGGCGGCCGGATCGAGCGCGGCTCGACGGTGGATGAAGAGTGGCTGCTGGCACTGGAGCGCAAGCACTTCGTCGCCCTGGCGCAGACGGAAAAGACCCAGGCGCGCATCGCGCACACCATGACGACGGGCAAGCCGCTGCGGAACTGATGCGCCTCGCGCACACCGCACGACTTTCCCCTTTTTCCAGGATCAAGACCATGAGCAAGCAAGTCCAGGATGCCTACATCGTCGCCGCCACCCGCACACCGGTGGGCAAGGCGCCGCGCGGCGTTTTCCGCAACACCCGCCCCGATGACCTCCTCGCCCACGTGATCCGCGCCGTGATCGAACAAGCTCCGGGCATCGACCCGGCGTTGATCGCCGACGCCGTGATCGGCTGCGCCATGCCCGAGGCCGAGCAAGGCATGAACGTGGCACGCATCGGTGTGCTGCTGGCGGGCCTTCCCGATGTGGTGCCCGGCGTCACCATCAACCGCTTCTGTTCCTCCGGCGTGCAGGCCATCGCCATGGCGGCCGACCGCATTCGCCTGGGCGAGGCCGACCTGATGCTCGCCGGCGGCACCGAAAGCATGAGCATGGTGCCGATGATGGGCCACAAGATCGCGATGAACCCGGCCATCTTCGAGAACGACGAAGATCGTGCGATCGCCTTCGGCATGGGCATTACCGCTGAAAAGGTAGCCGAGCGCTGGAAGGTAAGCCGCGAAGCCCAGGATGCCTTCGCCCTGCAAAGCCATCAACGCGCGTTGGCCGCCCAGGCAGCTGGCGAGTTCAATGACGAGATCACCGCGTTCCAGCTCGACGACCGCTATCCGGACCTTGCCAACCGCAGCGTCAAGGAAGACCGCCGGATCATCACCATGGACGAAGGCCCCCGCAAGGACACCAGCCTTGAGGTGCTTGCCAAGCTGAAGCCGGTGTTCCGCAACGGCCAGTTCGG
>Ga0307510_10004807_pt1 | contig 15977 bp, 6 predicted proteins | sample 12_EM_MG_FD_207224 | JGI IMG/M metagenome (GOLD analysis project Ga0307510, IMG submission 207224) | Populus trichocarpa ectomycorrhiza microbial communities from riparian zone in the Pacific Northwest, United States - 12_EM | ecosystem: Host-associated > Plants > Roots > Unclassified | place...
AGAAACTAGGCCTCCTTTCAAAAAAGGGCTGGATTGCTACGACAAAAAACAAGGCCATGCCATCAATCAAGTGCCTGTAACTCGTCCTCTCTTCCCTCCAAACTTGTGTTTTTAAACAAAAAAAAAAGGAGACTAAATTCTCTAGCAGAAGTAAACTAACCATTGTTTAAGCAAGGTTAGAAATTCATTGGAGAGAAAGGAATATCCAGTTCCTCTAAGATGAATCCAAAACGAATACGGTTGAAAAAAAAGAGGCTAGTTCTTTCCACGTCCCACCTCCTCCATGTAAAGACTCGTAAGCACATGCGGACCATGCCTATGAAACCATAGTTGTTTGATTGATTAATCATTGATATAGCATGGTCACCTCTCTGGGCATAAGAAGTGCACAATTATATGTATCTTCATGGACAAGATTCCACCGGGGAATTGTTTTTGTCTTTCCTTTTTTACATTTCATAATTAATATCTTTTCAAAAGGGTGATTCGAGGAATTTTGAGTTATTCAAAATGTTATCCTAATTCTTTCAGTGCCTTCCTATCGCACTCTTTTCAAGATCTGAACATAAAATTTCTATATATTGACGGCTAGATTGTCCCCCAACACTTTTTTTGCTTGTCCCAGAAGAATAAATTCACGCTTTCATGTTTAATTAGAACTAGCTAGCGAGGCATGTATGTACGCACATGCCACACATTCATGGTAATTATGTATGCGTACGTGTATGGGATGTTGAAATTAATCCATTATTTCAATGATCCAAAACACCCTCGAATTAAACCTTTTAAATGTGTTGTGCAATTGATTTCTAGGTGATCATTCACGTGAACTGTTAAGGATGAAAAGTTCCTGCAGTGTTGTTAAAAAAAGAGTATATTAACTTGAAATGAAAAGTTCATGATCAGCGGCTAACTAGAAAGTTTGGGGTATTAATCACGCAGGACAATTCTCACCTTCCAATTCTCTTTTCTGAGAACAATCAAGATCAGGGGTGCGATTTTCCATCTCTTCCACTTTCTAAAGATGCTTAAAGGCAAATACACTCCATCCTGTCATTTAAAGAATATTCACTGCTATAGCAAGGTGGACAAAATTGTGAGAATCTTTATCATGTTCATTGTTCGATCATAAATTATTTCCTTGAAACCTTCCTGTGTTCATACCATGATATCATGCTTCCAAAAACTTTCCTAAAAATTGACGGAAAAGCTTTCACACAATTTCTTCTAGATGACATGATTCATCCCGGCATGCCATTATGGCCTATGCTATATACTACGGCTTCACAAATCACATAGCTCCACGATGGAACCTAAAACCTCTATGGTCGCGGAGATGATCTGTAGGTATGATGTGAATGCATGGATGCAGCCTTTCCAAATGTTTCTACATCCTGATATTCAAAAATTAAGAAATATCTTGGCAAACAAAAAAGAATAATTAAGAATTAGATGTTCGTAGGTTGGATGTGTAACGAGTTGCGAATATGTTTTTGTACCAAGTAGATAAGTTTAAGCTCATTAAAAAAAACTTTATATATGTTAAAGCCTAATAAAAACATCTATAATTTTAATTAAATTTGTTTGTTGGATCATTTTTACATTTTACCAGATAGTTCTATATAATCAATTCTATAAAAAACCTGACTCATTACAACCACTCGAGGTAAAAAAAAAACTCTCAAGGTAGACTTAGAAATTGTTGCTTTTTGTTATTTTTGTAGTTGATTTCTAATTTTAATTATTTTTTCTACTCAACTTTTGAATTTTTTTTGTTAGGTCGGTTTTAAATCTTTATGTAAATAGTTAGCGTGTTATTTTTTCTATCATATTATTGAAATATATACTAATTAGGTTTGAGAATTTTTATTTTATTCACATTATAGATTGTTTCAGCTACATTTTTCGTTGAATTGAAAGCTGTTGCTTATTTGAAATCTTCAGAAGATTAAGCAAGGGCTTAATCACGAAAGGGTGACTACTGGACATTTTAGGAAAATAATCATTACTCGACTACAGCACCTTATCCTTACTTTTACAAGTTTTCAACAATATACGTCCAGCTACTTATATCAAGAAGCAATGGCATTTTGGAACGCACGAGATTTGAATCTTTTCTCCACTAACTTATAATAAACAACTGCAAATGCGCGTCATAAACAAATTTCTTTTTCTTGAACAACATTATATTAATAAGCGATATTTGAATCTAATTTTAGCTGTGCCTGTGTATTTACTTACACAACACAATCTTTTTTGTGCATACTCACATGTTGGATTCAAGTTTCGGACGCGAAAATATACATTCAAGTTTTGTTAGGGTACACATGAATAGATAATGAATGCGGAGTACGTATATATATACATATGCTAGTGGGGGCTATGCTTAGCATGTTTCCTATGTGATTTCTAAAGCATCGGATCATATATATAAAGCTAAGAGATGATGTATATAAAAGTTGAAGATGGCCTTTCATCGAATTCTATTAATTTCTCCTACACCCATCGATATCTATAAAAGATGGCCGCTACTGAATCATGTATGGCTGTAAGTAGTAATTGTAGCGTGGCATGTATATGAACTCCATATCCACACACTCCTGGCGAAGACAGTGCATCATGGAGAAGCCTTCACAACCCCGAGAGTTTTACTAAATATGGAAGCCAAGTGCATCTTCGACAATGCTTAAAGCAACCTATATATCCCTACCAAAATCTTTCACCATCCCTTCAATAATCAAGAACCACACACAGACCATTCCCTTGCCAAAATATGTTCACGTTACCAGTCAATGACTCATTTCCATCTGTATATAACTTGAGGGGGAAAATGTTCATAATTAACTCATCAAAGATTAGTGGTGTCAAGTTGCTACACTTTGCACCCCGGCCCATGCATGTTAATGCGATAAACTCTGTACACATAATTTTCACAAACTGTCCATCTTTATCCTTGTAGGGCTCCCCGTACATATATCAAGTTCCCAAGTTCATCCTCGGTTTCTCATTTCCCAAGAAGCCTAGGATTTAATACAGACAAAAGGGTAAAGAAAAAAAAGCTCAAACCATCTTCGTTAAATGTAAAAAACCCTAACCCTAATTTTCCTGACAGTATTAATGATATAGCCTTTCCTAATATCAATGCAAATGAACCAATCAAATCAGAAGAGGAGGTATGAAAATAAGAATTAGCGAGTGCTGGAAGAATATAAGGAGATTGAATAGCTTAAAAGAACAACGATGACACAAAACCCAACATCTCCGTAATGTAATAATCTCTGGATACAAAGAATACAACAAAAGAAATCAAGAGATTAACTAGTCTTCTCCCGCATAAGCTACAAGGGTAGTCATTTTCCAACATCAATAAAGTTCTGTATCATGAAGAATGTGAACTGGGATCGTCTACAAATACAGAACCCCACAAGTAAGTTAGAGATCAAATTACATACCGATATCTAATAGGAAGTATTTCTACTCCTCTTTAGGCTCCTTTCTCATCTGGGAGGGCACAATATCCTGAAGAAGGCCATGGTCTCTAAGCAAAGAAGCTGGACTATCCGACCTTCTCTGGTGAAAAGAAAAGGTGGGACTAAAACTAGTATTACTTGTGGTATTAATGTTCAAAGAAGGTGATGAGCTATACAAGTAGGCATGTTGTTGATACTGAGTTTGTGGAATAACAAAAGATGATGTTGCAGCACCAAAACCAGTTGAATCAGACAAAATTCCAATACTTCCTCTAGGAGTTAATGGGCTTGGATGTATGTGTTGACCTTCGTATGTTGTAACAACTATAGATGAATCATCAGATGATCTCTCCACTCTCTTCTTCACACCACATCCTGCACTAGTGCAACGATAATAACTCCTGCAAGAAAAGCAATAAATTAACAAACTTTTTGTGTATATATCATCATCATCACCCAAAAAATGGGGGGTTGCATATATGTTACTTCTTGCTACACAAGTTACAAGATTTTGTGTATCCTCATCCTTCAGAAGAGATCAGTACTGTCATAAAGAAGACCAAGATGGGATTCTAATGATATATATACCTTGGATAGGGGCTGTTTTTCACAGCTTTTTGGCCGTACTTCCTCCACCTAAACCCATCATCTAGGTGATCGACTTCACTCTTTGTCATGAAAGCAAATCTCGGCTCTCTTTGCCTTTTTTGGTTCTTCTTTTTCGGTTTCAACCTGAACCCACAACACATTACTACACTTTCAGTACTTCCAAAAAAGCCCATAAAATTGCACAAAACAGAACAGGTAAAAAAAAAAACTTCTTTTATTTCATTTTCCCTTCAGCAGATCACCCATCACTCTTTTCTTTCATATTTCAGTCTAAAACAAGAAACTCACTGTAACAAACAAGATAATAAAGCAAAAAAACAATACTGATATTATATTATAGTGCGAAAGGAAAAGAGAAAATTACTGTTTCTTGGTCTTGTCGTGATCCTGCTCTTCTTCTTGATCTCCAGTTTTAACTTGTTGGAAAGCATCATTTCCTGCTTCATTCGAAGAGGAAGAGATAGAAGCTGATGAATTTGGAGTTGCTGGGTTATTCAAAACCTCTGATGTTTCCGGTAGAGTTGATGCCGGTGATGGGACAAAAGTTTGTTGCTGCTGAGACCCCACAATCGGATTCTGAGCAAACCAATCGAATAAAGAAGCAGCGGCACCAAAATCTTGGTTGATATCAAGCAAATCCGTAAATCCTAAAGACCCAGCCTTTTGATCACCACCAATAATATCAAATGGCATCATGTCAAAGATGCTGTTTAATGGTGGTGGTGGTGTTGCTGTTGTTGATAAAGCAAAAACACTAGGCATCTGATCAATATCACTTGTTGTTGTTGCTGGTGGTGGTGGTGGTGGTGTAATGAAGGAAGTATTTGCCATATTGAAATTCTCTGTCTTTAATGTTGTTGATCTTGTTAGCTCTTTCTTCTCTTCTCTTTTCTCCATGGAATTTGTGCACACGCTACTAATATTATTATTCTCCTTCATTTCATTCATTCTCAAAAATTAAAAATAAAATAAAAGCATTGTGAGAGTGTGAAACAACTTGAAAAGTGTGTGTGTGAGAATGGACTTTCTTTTCGGCGTGTTTAACAGCTTAGATTATTGAGGTTTCCCATTGTTGTGGTGACCGTCACTTGCCGGTAATTTTGTGTGATGGTCTGCGGACGCTGCTTGGCATTTACTGCTGCTGGACCGCAATCGGGTCCACTTTTAATACGCGGATATTTTGACTGGTTTCACCGGTTGCGTGTAGATAGACTTTTTGCGTACACGTGGATTTTGAATTAGAGCAAAAGTTTTAGATAGTTCGTGTGCATGTGATCTCTCTTCCCATTCGTTTTTTTTTTCCTCTCGCGGCTGCGGCTCCCTTCCATGACAATTTAACTTTTTCTAATTTTATGTGAAGTTACTTCGATATCCCTTGTCTTTTTTTCGCCTTTCCTTTTTGCATTTTGTTTTTGAAATTACATGAACATCCATGAAATTTGGCTTTAATTACATTTACAGTACTGCCGACCATTAAGCTTGTAATTGCCAGCAAAATATAAAACTATCTTCTAATATTTCTTAACATTGCCAAATTTTAGTTGAAGGTTGAAAATTCAGGGGGTAATTAAGTTTAATATCTTCCAGATCATATATAATCCCGTTATGCTCGAGCAGGCTCAACATATTCAAATTCAGGGGGTTATTAAGATTTGTTCTGGGAGCTTTACTTTCAAAAAAACTTAAATTTTGAATAGACCGATGGAGACCTCATCCTTGACATATCGCTTCTAATTTTTCTTTCCATGACATTGATTTAGGAAGTTCAAGATCAGTTTTATATATCCATCTATATATGTATAGTCCTTGGCAACACCTGTGCAATATATTCCAACCATTCGATTAATCTTGATCACATATATATATATTACCTACCAAAACTAGTGCAATAAGTTCAAACCATCTACAGCCTTGGAAAATAGGTGAATCGTGATGGTTTTTTTCTATTTTTATTTTAAATGTAAAGGTTATTTTGTCAACTTTTGAGCATTCAAACTAATTTTAAATCTAATTAGAATACGTATGCGTTGCATTAAAAATTATAAAAGTTTTATTAATCTATGTGCAAATCAAGATAATAAATTAGGATAATAAATTCAGATAGGTTTATAAAGTTGGATCAATTTACTCCACTCAACCTTTTTTTCTAAAAGAAAACTAGACCATGTATTTATTTAAGTATGTTACATTTATACCTTTTCGACCTCATAATAAAGGCTAAAAATATATAGAAATAAGAAAATTTAAATTCGACTGAATATGTATTTAATCGATAAAACTATTATTGACCTTACATTGCTTTCTTCTTTTGTGTTTATTTTATTTTAAATCAGTACTTTATAATTTTACATTAAATTTGTTATGCATCTCCAAAAAAATACTACTTTGCATCAATCATAAGGGACAAGTTAATTGTACTTTAATTTACATCTTACTTGTATTTTTAGAATATCGATCTAGAATCCGAATAATTCTTACGCGGGTTTTCTTTTTCTTTTTTTTTACTTGTGATTTCATATTTCTCATAACAATTAATCATATAAATATGATACTCATGGAGTGTGATGAAGCTGGGAAAAACTTCACATATAAATTGGATTTTCACAATCTATAAAACTAGGTTTGGATTTGAAACGAAGGTGGGTTTAATTGTTGGCGTAAATGGCGGTGGAAATTTGCCTAAAAAACAAACTTCTTGTAGAATAAATGACTTTTTGATACTTAAGTCAATAAATATATGCATAGAGTAAATTGTTGAAGGGAAAATGTTGAGTATGTGAACTTGTTTATTAACTTGGTGATTTAAATATTTATAAATCTTGATCACGTCGAAACACCTCGAACATGGAGAATGATGTTACGTTTGACTGGTGAAAATATTGATGCTCATTATTGATTGTAATATTTGGCACCGTCATTAGTTAAGATGAATGTTAGTGATATGTTGACGAGAGATTGTCATTCTTCGAGAAAGAGGTACATAAGTTGCATAAAAATAGCTCATATTTACATTTTCAATCATTGGCTAAAAAATATGATGCTCAACCAACATAAAATCTTGTGTTTGTAAATAATTTTTCAGTAGAATATATTAGTTAATCTTGAAAAATATTGTGTAGGGGTGATGAACAACATTGCATCATAACTCCCGGTACTCAAAAATACTTTGAGATTTGTGTCAATGAGGTAGTGTTTGGTTATTGTCCCGGTACAATTGAGACAGATAATGGAGATAGAGGAGACAATATAAAAAAGAAGACGAAGATAAAATTGTTTTTGATAATGGTGTGTAAAACAAAGTGATCGTCTCTATGTCCTATTTTAAAAACATATTTTAATCTTAATATGTATTATTGTCAAACTAACATGTTTTTTTAAAAAATAACTAGATATTATTATTAATTTTTTACTTGATTTTATATTCAGTTATGAAATTAATAATATTATAATAATAGTATTTATAAAACCATGACTGACTTGCTAAGTTGATCCAAGTCCTCGATTGGTCTGAGTTTAACAAAAAATAGAGAAATGATTGACTCAACTTGGCCCAGTAAAAAATCTAAGTCAACCTAAGATAAAATACAAGTAAAAAATCCACTGATTTTTTTGAAGAAAAAAATTGGTCAAAACAAGGTTGCTTTAATTATTGTTTTCAAAAATATTGGGTCAACCGGGTTGGCTCTCCCGACCTGTAACCTAAACCTTGCCTCAGATCAACCCCTGAGTCAGATTTTAAAATTGCAATAATAACTATTTTTATTCATATGTTGATTCGGGTCAACTGTTGACTCTTTCAACCTGTGACACAGACCTTGTCCCGCCCCGAATTGAGTTTTAAAATTATAATAATATCAACTTTTATCCTTACATTATCTTGGGTTGACCTGACTGGTCCGTGACCTGAGCTTTGCCTTAGACCTATACCCGAATCAAGTTTTAAAACTATGAGAATGATCAATTTCATTTTATGTTGAACTTTCTTATAACATCCCCATTTAAATCCCAATCTGTTAAACAAAATCTCACTTTTAAGAGAATTAAGAACTCAAGAATTTTATTTATTTATCATTATTTTATGTTTTTATCAAAATCTCAGCAGATACTTTTTTGTATTTTGAACATCCCAATTATCAATAATCATTTAATTTCACATCATCATTAATTTGAATGCACAATATTCAATGGTATAATCTTCTTGGACTTTCCATCATTCATAATCCATAATAAATCCATTAATTTCTCCATACTAGACTTTCATCCAATGTTCGTTAACTCCAAGTCCACATATATCAATTCTTTGATGTCATAATAAGCAATAATAATAATAATAATAATAAAAATAAACTAATAATAACACTAAACAAACTTGACACGTCTAATTGCTTACAGCATACAAAAATAAATAACATTACATAAATATATTCCTTGAATCTCAATAAATAAGCATTTAAACTAATAATTAACTAACTATTACTTAGACAATTAAAGATCTATGTTCTATTTAAACATTTTCATGTTCATTAGTACAAGACTATATTTATTAACAATTTATTTACTTTAATTTATAATAATATTGCATATTCACACATACACATGTTTCATATATTAACACTCCAAAATTTCACAGAAACTCAATCCACCTGGTATTATTATTTTTTTCATTTTATTACCAATAAAATCTGATATCCGTTATTGGATATTTTTTGAATTTGGCAGTCCTAATTTAAAGGCCAACCAATCTCGTATTCTCTTTCGAATACCAATAAAATCAATTATCTATTCTTGAATATTTCTAATTTTAGCATTCCCAATTTAAAAGCCAATCAATCCAGTATTCACTTTCAAATATCTATAAAACTAAGTATTAATTCTCAGATATTTCTAACTTTGATATTCTCAATTTGAAAACCAATCAATCTGGTATTTACTTTTGAATACACATAAAATTAAATATTCATTCTCAGATATTTCTAATTTTATTTAGGTTTCTCATTCATCAATTCATTTCCTATCACAATCTTAATTATCTACCTAAAATTAAATCTCTATATAATTACCTATCTTAATGTTTGACAAAAAAAACATATAATTAATCTAATTAAGATAAATTGTTCACCTACCCATGTCTGTCTGCCGCATCACAATTTCCACCATCTGCGACCCTCTAGCAACCTCTTCTACGTCATCAAATCAATTTCATTTTAGAATTATATATAATTCTTTCTTTTATGAAATTTCCCCTTTCATCACTCTTTCCTCTATTTTATCATGTCTGTTTGTTCTAGTTGGACAATTTGAAATTTAGAGTTTTTTATAAGGATATTTTAAAAATTAAAAATAATAAATATTATCTTTGAAGGGATGTCTCTTCTGTATTTTCTATTTTGAAAGTATAGAAATTTACTTTAAAATTATTTAAGAAACATTTATTTTTATATCATTATTTTTATCTTTTCAACAAAACATATTTTTATCTTAATTATCTTATTCTCTTGTATCCCAGAATAATTATCAAACAATCTAAAAAACAAAAAGAACAAATCATTTAGACGTAGACCACACCATTTGAGCCGAGCCCAAACAGTGCATCCATGCCGCGTGAAATTATTATTATTTTTATTTAATTTAATTTCGCACCATCATACTGTAAATTAAATTGAGGGTAATCAGGTAATAGGCGGCTGTCTCCAGAAAGAAAACTTTCCACACGTACAAAAGAGGTTAAAGCAAAATAACCGCGTCGTGAGCGTGTGAAAGAAGGTTCATGACACGTTTGGTCCGACATGAAGTGCGCGATGATGACACAATCGACACGTCAGCAAACACGTCCCTACATCTCTCGTTTTCGAGAAGCCAACACCGTCAATTTAGGGACCACAATCCGCACCGTTTTAATCAAAGCTTGCAACCCTTCGTTGCATTCTTAATAATTCAAATTAATTGGCTGACCACCTCAAAAAATAATTGTTATTAATTAGTTGACACATCTTGCAGCCGAAAAATTATTCCTAGTGCCAAGAATTAATATCGCGTAGTTAAATTACCCTTGTGGTCTGTTGTCGTTGTTGTACACACCAGCTAGCAAGCTACTTCCCCTCTTTGCAATGAAGTAATTAACTTATTTTTTTGATCGAGAGTGATTAGTTAATAAAAATCGCTTCAATAATCACTCGTTTCTTGGATCAAAATTAACAAATTATTAAGTGGTATTATTTTTCCAATTAAGGAATTCGAAGATGTATATATATGAATACATGTTTGGTATTGTAATATTGATTGTTTTTTAATTAAAGTGTTTTTTATTTGAAAATACATTGAAATAATATATTATGTAATTTTTTAAAATTTATTTTTGATATCAGCACATTAAAACAATCTAAAAACATAAAAAATATTAATTAGAAATAAAAAGAAAAATAAATAAAAATATTTTTTTAAAAAAATGTTTTTAAAACACAAAAACAAATAAGCTATGAATCTAATTAATATATAATTAGATCATAAAGTTTTTTTTCTTGAGAATCAAGTAACAAATTGATTGAAGGCTATATTCAATGTAAAAAGGTGAGTGTTTATTTAGGATTTTGCAGAGAAATTCTTGGGAGAGTAAGCATATTTATATATATTGAGTTAGTTAACTCAACTAATCAAATTTAAATGAACAGTGTACAAGCAGAAAAAGATGCACTAACCTGGAACTCTCATACCTTATTACTTCTATAGATGAATGATGGATCGCTAATATTAAAACTGGTTGGAATACAGCATGTTTAAGAGTGTAGTTTTGGTTGTTTTTTAAAATATTTTTTATTCGAAAATGTATTAAAATAATAATTTTTTATTTTTAAAAATTATTTTTAACATCAGCATATCAAAATGATCTAAAAACACTAAAAAATTATTAATTTAAAAAAAATAAAAAAAATTAATTTTTTTTTTAAATATTTATATAATTTAAATGTAATTTGTTAATAGAATGATGAAGCAAACGACTAATGCGCGCAATTATGTTATTTATAACTTAAGTGATGATTCTTGTCATGACTCACATAAAAAGCTGTAAGGTCATTTCAAGGTACGTACAACCTGGATATATTACGGATAAAAATTCCAATTTTTTTTTTTTTTTTTTGGATTCCATCAAACATTCAAAAGGAAAATCCAAAATTAAAACATTTTGTTAGTTGGGATACAGTTGATTGAAATTCATTTTTTTTTTTTTAAAAAAAAAGGAAACAAAGTTGTAGTTATAAAAGAAATTACTGTATCGTCTCGGTGATATCAATTTTGCCACGATACACGGCCCATGGTCCCCATCTTCCAGAGGTAGAAGTGTTACATGCAAGCCAATCCAGGAGACATGCACGTTTAATTCTCTTCTAGTCGATGCAGAAAAACTCACGTTGTCAGAGATCTAAATATCACAAGCCCACCTTTTCTTAACCAGGGTTTCTGTCAAAGCACATGCATTTACGCGGTTTTCGTATATTCTTTCAAGTTTGCTTCCAATACACGCCCTCTAAAGCATTTCCTCCTTTTATTTCTTTCTTCTCTTGCAATCAAATGTTTCATGACTAGTGAACCATGCATTTTTGTGCTTAAATACACTACCTTTCTTCGCCGGATCTTCTTAATCTACTGATTCATGCCACGTTAATTTAGTGCCACCAGAAGAAGAAAGAGAAAAACCTACATACAGCAATTCGACGAAGAGTAGTTCTTATTTCCTATTTCGAGATCTTGTTCACACTCCAAGTAGCAACAAAATCACACATAACTTAGCTCCTTTGATCATCAAATACCGAGTCATGTTAATTATTAATATTTGACCATGGTTTCGTAAAGTCTAACGCTGTAATCCATGAAAAGTAGATATGTCCTTGTTCAGGAATCTGACACACTGGTCAAGAGCTCAAAAGGTCAAACGTTTGAATATTTGTTTGTTCAACTAAAAATAATATGAAAAAAAAGACACGCACAGTGAACTGGAAGTGAAAACATGTGGCTGATGTGTATGTGTATCCCAAGCTCAGGCTTTAATTGCGTGTTTGTAGGATGCAAGAGGATGGTCGTTATAGACTCATGATTCTCTCTTTGTAGGGTCTAAATTTGTTATCAGGACAGCACAATGAACAGATCATGAACTATTAATTGCACATGCCGAAGAAGTTTGTCTGATTTGTGTGATCTTAGTAAATAAGCAATTTCTAAAGAAGAAATCACAAATAAATAAATAAAGATTTTATGCCCTTGTTAAATTTTAGGAGACTTTCAATATATGCTTGCAAATTAACAATACTAGCTTGCTAGGATGTAGGGGAAGCGAACCTAATACGTATAATGCCTTGATAACATATGCTGCTAGCAAAGATGAAAAGGAGATTGTGCAAAGTAATGCAGAAAGTGATGAGAGAGAAATTCCTAAAGCTTGCAAAACGTACAGCAAAGACATGGAATAGATAACATATATTCATTTGTATATGCGTGTGACCGAAATGAAGGTGAAAACATTTATATTTTTTATGCATGTTTGAGCAATCCTCCCCCCATCATCTTCCCTAAAGATCATGCACCCTGGTACCGTAGAGAGCTTTTTGAATTGGTGATTGTATATTGTTAAATATTTTTGGTACGCATGATAACAAAAAAGGTTGGGATTCTCTCTCTCTCTTTTTAAACACAAGTTTAAGAAAAAAAATTATTAGCCATCAGAGGCTATCTCGATATTGGGAGTTGTTTTCTTTAGGCTGTCTCTCAAATATTTAAGAATGTAGCTCCCAACTGCCTCAAGAATCTGCAGGTCCTTATTCTGTCACCGACCTCTTCATTTTCAAACTATAATTTGCATGTCAGTGTCTTGTTTCAATAGCAATGGCATATATATATATATATGGTATACGTCCCCGTTTTTTTTTCTTTCTTTCTTGCCATCAGTTGTATTTGTGGTTCCGTTTCACTTGATTCCTTATTAACATATTAGAAGGCCAACTAATCATTTTTAGTTACATATAATTAAAGAGAGGATCCAAAGGAACTGTGTCTATAAGTTACACACCTGAAGTACTCATCATCTGGTTAATTTAGGGTTTGAGATTTACAAATTCCGAATCCAAGACCTTTATTATATATATCAAGTGAAAATTAATGGTGCATGTACCACTCAATTATATATAATTCTCATAATGTAATTTCAGACCAATTTAATTATTTTTGGTGCTTTATAATATGGTTCAAGATTCTTCTTTGGATCGAATGGTTAAAGATTCGTGGTTCTGATTATTTAGCCAAACATTATATATATAATTGTCTAATTATTTCCCTCCTAATTATTATATATATAATTGTCTAATTATATATATAATTGTCTAATATTAAGGTTGACATCATCGATTAATGCAGCTGTAAACTAGACTGAAATTGATAAACTTGTACTAACTTATTTTGAATTAGAAATATTAAAGTTAGATTCTAGAGAGTAGAGAACAACCACTTATTCCTTTCCGCGATATTTTTATAGCTAAAGCAGGATCCTGGTAGATTTTTCTCTATGTCTATGGGATTAAATTAAGATCAAATTGTTTATTGAATATGCCATTATGTAGCTTTTAGACTTGACCTTATCCTAAACTGATCACAAGGTTAATATTATCTTATCAGTCGTCTCTCTGTGCCCCCACCCCCTCCTCTCCCTAGACTGACTGTAGTCTTGATAGTCAACCCAATGCAATTGCACTAGCTTTTGGAGTTTAGACCTGGTCAATTACTTAGGTTGGCAATTTAGTTGGAAATTAATGTAATTAAATCTACGTACCAAAAACTTGTTTGCTGATATATATACTTGAAACGCTCAGTAAGTTTTCTTTCAATAATAAATTTTGTCCAAATTTGCTTTACCAAACTCTACTCTCCTTGCTTCGACACATTTACAAAGAAGCATAAATAGCATAACTGATTAGCCATATGTAGACTAGACTGTAATATTCCCTTCCCACCTCATTTCTTGATTATTATTTTTCTTCTTTTCGGGGGTATTAATTTTTCCTGATATCTAAGAAATTAATCTGATCCATATATAAATGGATCCAATATTGACATAAAAAAACGAAGAGGGAAAAAGAAAACAACTTCGACGGAAAGGACCAATATTTACATCCCAATCATCCAGAAGCAGTGTATTGGACCAATATACCGTAGAATGACCAACAAGCTAAATTACGCAAACTCAATATATATATATATAATTCTTCCAAATTAACCCAACCAGTTGACCCATTCCTTTCATTCTAGAACAAGTGTGATCAAATGAAAACACCTAGCGATGATTGCGGCAATTGCAAGTTACTATAATTTCCTTTTTCTTTTTTCGATATTGATAAAAAGTATTTTATCAATATTATTGACACCCAATTTAATTATTTCCTTTTTCTTTAGATCCAAGAGACTGAATTTTAACTCGTTTACATGTTGGCCTCACATGACGATGATAAGTCAAAGTCAACATTTTTAGTTCTTCTTATTATTATTATTGGCAACCGCTAAACGCGTAAAGAAACTAGATGACAAAGTGGCTTTAAATACAACCCAGTAAGGACAAATCAGTCTCGTTTTGCGTGCACGTCTCCATATGTTTTTATGTGATTCTTCCTTCCCCTCCTCTCTCTCTCTCTCTCTTTTTCGAAGCCCATGATTCCCTGCAATGTGTATGTCCTCCCCCTTGAGCCTCAAGGTTTATCAAGGCAGAAAGTGGACGTGTTTTCTTCCCACTTGCCCGTTTGATACCTTTTATTTTATTTTTTTAAAATTTATTTTTAATATCTTTACATTAAAAGAATTTAAAAACACTTGAAACGCGTAGACATATAATTGTTTTCTAATCTACTATACATGAATTTTGTAAGCACAAAAAATTAATTGCATGATTAGTTCTGTGCAAACAACCTCCTCTCATAAAAGTGTTTTTAGTTTGTTACTAATAAGCTTTAGCAATTTCTGTTGTCTCAGTAATTACATCTCTTGCCTTAGTTTTTCCTGATCCATAACGTTTAGGCACACTGTTTAACTTGGGGTATGCTGAGTTGAGATTGATTTTGACAAGTAATAAAAACCCATTAATTAATAAGCATGATGCACTGCAGACACCGGAGAATGATGTCCATGTGTTGTGCAAGTTGATTAGTATATAATTTCAGTAAAATTGGCTAAATATTGTTTATTTTGATTAAATCTGACCCGTGACTCATGCAGATTTTCTGGAAGTGAAATCTGAATATTAAGATCAGAAAGAAGCAGCATCTAGCTTAATTTTTAATTTGATACAGGTATATTAGCGGGCATCAGTCTCGTGTATGATAATTTTTATTTTTTACAAAAATGAACAGAACAGAATGTCAGCATGAGAAGAGGAAGATAAGAGACCCCCTAAAGATGACGTTTGAAGATTGTCAAACCATATATGTTTGCATGCAACTGGATTCTCACTTCATTTAAACTTAAACTATGGGCCCCTTTATAAATTTCAAGGTCAACTCATCTGGGTATTAGCATGGACGTTTGCTGGATTTCTCTTTAAAATTTCATCTTGACAGCCAATTGGAGGTCATGTCAGGCCACTTCATTTGATTGTTTTTAAGTTGTATGGCAAGATAACTTTGGTTTATGCACAATAGAGTGTATAAAATGCATACCATGAACTTACCTCCTAGGGCAAGACTTACCAAATGGACCTTGTTTGAAGTATGATGGATCGATGGTTATGAATTTGTTATTGTTGGTTCATATTTATATGCTAATATGGGAGAAGGAAATCTGGATTTCTAATGTTGGGAATTAACAATCACAAGACATAAAGGGTTTTCAGCTACTTTTGTTATGAAAATCCATTAAAAAAAAGAAGAA
>Ga0307510_10004808_pt1 | contig 15973 bp, 24 predicted proteins | sample 12_EM_MG_FD_207224 | JGI IMG/M metagenome (GOLD analysis project Ga0307510, IMG submission 207224) | Populus trichocarpa ectomycorrhiza microbial communities from riparian zone in the Pacific Northwest, United States - 12_EM | ecosystem: Host-associated > Plants > Roots > Unclassified | place...
AACGCGAGAACAGTCCATAGGTAATTTAGTAAGCAAAGGGCAAAGCGGCCCGGAGTCACGGACGGAAGCGGAACGAGAAGACAGAAATAGAAGGGAACGGGTTAGGTAAGCGAGGCAGTCCGTGACACTGAGTGCCACGTACACAACAAGGGACAAAACAAGACAATAGCGGGAGACAGCGCCAACCGCGCTATGGATGGTGTAGAACCAATCGCTGAGGGCCCAAAAAAATAGGAAGACGGAGGTGTGTAAGGCCACATGAGTCCCATACATGAACCTTGTCATCTGGAAACGGTGAAGTCCTCGATATAGATAGGTTCGGATATGCCCACACTCATGCGGGGCAGCACGAGGGTAGGCATACTTCATATATTCGCGACACCATTGCTGGATAAGAGCGCATGCCACAGCGCTCATTATACTCAGGAAGAAGCTGAGAAAGAGGACAACGTTGATGCGAATGGTGATACCCGGAGGATCGAAGGATTGACTGCCAAGGTTTGTGGAGTATGTGGATTGGGAAGTGCTTGACTGTGAGACGAGCTGAGATAGCAGATCCACGGTTTGCTGGCCAGTATCAGGGAGGAGGGTCTTGTATATTTCGATGATAAATGACGCCACAATAGACAAGAACAAGCTGTTCTGTGGGGTGATATTGAGACCATGTCAAGAACTCGACAGGAGCGGCGAATATATTCTCTTACCATGAGAACCATCGATTCCGTATCAGCCCTCAAGTTATTAATGTACTTCTTGTTGCTGTTCTCTGCCTCCGACCCATATAACTTCCAGTATGTGGCGGATGGATCACCATATTTAGCGACTTCGATAAACCCAAGTCCGAGTCAGCGAGAGAAATCCCTTCGCAAGTGAAAGCGTACTGTTAGCAAGGCCGTCAGTATTCCATCCTTCATCTAGTACATTAAAGTTTGATGTTGGGTGGTTTGAATCCAGGACTGGGATGCATAGAATGAGATTGCATCGGCTTGGAGAAAGTAGGGATCTGACACTGACCTGGTGTCGATTCGCTAGCGGCCTCTGGGTCGGAGGGTGTTGACATTTTCTTGGTGCATACATTGGTGATTTGTTAGGCTATATAAAGGACAAACCAAAATACCCTAGTGGGCAGGTGTGGGACGGGACTAGAATCAACTGTGTGAAGAGGGCGGGCGGAAATTCGAAGCTTAGAAGTGGGCAGATGATCTGATAACGTGCAAGTTCCCTAACTCCTATATTGTGGTACCCGCTTTGCTCCACCAGGTATCTGGACATGGACATATTGATGATACGACTTGAGCCTCATGTGGTTCTATGGGCATGCCATAACCTGATCGTCTGTGGGCGCACCGCCCCAAATTTAATCGTTTCTGTCTGCACAATATACGAGACACACACAAAGTACCTTGTAAGGGATTCTAAGGCCCGCCCCACAAGGTGAGAAATCGGAAGGTGACTACTTTCAATGTTTTGAAAACAGGATGAGGCTTGCTAGAGGCCAGTGGCAAGCTAGAAGGGCCAGTGATCACCAGCTAAGGATTGATGTTCGGATAGAAGAGATACACAGAAATGGTTCAAACGACAAGGACCGCGATCATCCAAAGTCACAGCGGGCCTCAAGGCATTGGCACCTACTTTGGCCAATGTGAAATCCGTGAAGCTGCAAATTTTGATGCAGTTATTCCCCGACCTTTGACACATGTTGATAGATGGACGCACGATATAGGTGAGGTAGCAGCTCCAAGAATGGACGTCACAAAACCGCTATTAATAACATGCGCCTGGTGGACAGAAGCAACACGGCTGACTAGCTCCCTTCTCACTTGAGGGCTTCTATCTCTCTCAAACGAATGTTCCGCTCTGCAGCAATTACCAAATTTGAAGATGCAAGGACAAGGCGTGTGTTGGGTGTTGGGAGCGGGTTGGAAGTCCGAGTTGCCAGCCACATCGAGCGCCCGAATGGCTCCACCACACACCCGGACTCCGCCAATGGAGTGCCTTGTTTGTCCCGCACAAATAGTCAACCCAAGCAATGTGACAGTCATCAAATGTGCATGCAATCCGTTTACACTCCTTCATCCTTCTTCATGATTCTCCTGGTACCACGCCAAAATCGTCCACCTCAGGGCACCAATTCGCAACCTCGACCGTAAGTTCTCCGTAACGATTCTTTGCGACGTATGTGGGTGTGGGCTCTACTTTTTCTGGTGCGCTTATCCTTCGTCTTTGGTATTGAATCTCTAATATTTATCTGCCCTATAATCTTAGTGTGAGTCTGCGTACCTGACCTGTGTAAAGCCACAGTCTGGTGTGCTTTTGGTGTCCTAAGACGACAATGTGGGTGATTTAGGCCTGGTACAGGAGAGGCATTGAACCTCATGATTCTCCCGGTTCCAGCTTTAGTTTGTAACTTCTCGAAGGGGGAACAGCCAGCCCGGAAGGGGACTGGAGACCGTCATCGGCGAACATTGAGCGCGTCGGGCACCTGATAACATCTGTCGTTGTAGATGTTGAGAATACAGAGGCGCAGGAGGGGCATGGAGCAAGGCAAGTAGGCCCACAGGAACGGTGGGAGGTAGTGTAAGAAAACGGTGGTCTCGAGTGCAGAGATGTGCAGGAAGTGGTCCAGGAACTCGCTGGGAAGAGTGACTACAGGGGGAGCACAACAAATCAGGGATGAATGACTAATACGATGAGCACCTTCTTTAATGCCCCTATCACCATTAATTGAGCTTGAGCTTTCAATGTCATAGGTTCCCAACATCAAAAAACACTGACTGAAGAAGCGTCACAAGGATTTCATCAGCAGCAGGAGAATGTGTTCGTCCTGTTTTTCCGCAAATATTGCAAGTATCACAATCAGGCGCATGGCAACAAAGATGTGAGGGCAATGAAATCACAGGGTGGTGCTCTGGGTGCGTACTCCCCTACCCCCGAGGGCGCCATTACGCTGCACTTGTCCCGCACAGGTAGAACCCACAACCTCAACCGTGAGTTCTCTGTAACGGTCTTGTGCGACGCATGTGGGTGTGGGTTCCACCCTTTCTGGTGCCCGTGCCCTTTGTCTCTTGATATCATAAGGTGAGCCTTACAGCTACGCGTGAACGGCCACAACAGAGCACCTGTAAACACCACAAGTCTTCCTGTCACTCTCCTCGTCTCATAGCGTCATTCCTTAGTTCCTTTCCCTCCCTGTGCATCTGGTGCAAGATCATACATCCACTTTACTTCCCTTTCTGATTCTCCTCTCACTGCCCTTTATTCAATACTTTCGGCCTTATGCACATTGGTACTGGTATGTATATAAACCCTTGAGCTTACTGAGCATAGCCATCAATTAGAAATTAAACCCGTGTATTTTGGCGTCCCAAGTTGGCCCCCTGTTAAGCAGGGCATCACCTGATACGTATGCCCTAATTTCAGAGAATTCAAGCCATGTAAATTGGATAAATTCAGCACTGTATTATCACTTCACCAAACCAGTTAATTACGGTGTCGAGAATATCATCATTCAGACACAATTTAGAACTACGTTCTGTGTGACAAACAAAGAGGAGAGGAGAAGAGATCAATGTACAGCAGGAATCATGTAACTTCATAGCCCGATAAATAATAGTGCTGAACAGCCCTGCAGACACACCGAATTTCATATCTGTTCCCTTCAAAGATATCCCAGATGAAAGACTGACCGAAAGGACAGTGAGCATGGGCTAGGAGCAGATAAACCAAGCATCGCATACTGTTCAAATCCGCAAACAGGACTAGGTGATTCACTTCTCTTCGACAACCTCGATATTGGGACTCAAAGATATGCTAGCTTGGCCTGGATCACCAAGGTTGGAAGGAACATATCAAGAACTGGTCGTGGGATGGCGAGAAATGCCGGGCACGGTCTTGTGCGACTTGGGCTGCGTACTGGCACTTGTACGAATGGAGGGGTTCGGCCCGGCAGCACCAAATGCTGGACTACTTCGCTGGCGGTTCGGTGTAGCACGGCGTTGACCAGTATCCCCGGTATATGAGAAGTTGGAGTATACAGATGACGCAGACAACGGGACAGCGCCGATGCCAGTGGTTGGATCCGTGATCCCACCAGAGGGGGTACTTTGCATTGTGGGGTAGGGTGACGAAAGGCTGAAGGCGCCTGCCTCGTCGTTATAGGAAGAGGACAACGGCGCCTGGGTGCTCGCCTCGACTTTGAGACCTACGTCCGCAAGGGGCTCTGATTCCTTGAGTCAATGAAGCTCCGGAGAGTGACTGAGAGTTCGTACCTCCAAAACTGTTCTTGCTTGTCAGTGTAGACCCAGATAATCATCCAGTAGTTGCAGTAGACTCAGAGGAGAAATTCGGTCGTTCAACCCTGCCGCGCTGCTTCGACGGAGACGATGCTGGACTTGCGGGAAGTTGTGTGTCAGCATATTCACTTGACTTAAGCTCGTTTTGGCTCGGGGAACGGATTTCATCGATCATCTCAAGCAGGGGCACCAGCTGATCTCTATCCTCGATGGACAGATTGCTACAGAGGTGGCTGACTTCAGTTCGCAGTCTATCCACCCTTTCCCAAACCTGGTCGGAGGCACGATTCAAAGGTAAGTGCTGATCATTGACCATACTCCTCTGTAGATCCCACACTTTCTTGAGATCTTGGGGAACCAGGCCAGACCCATGAAGTGGTACCGCAATTGTCACCAAATGACCTAGCTTGTAAAATATCAGTAGGGATCCATCACACGTAGCTTGGCTGATCGTTTCCCGGGCCTTGGCTGCAAACTCCGCTCCAATCTGACCCCCATTGATGTAAGGCTTCCAGAACTCTGTGTCCGAGTCCTTTTCATCTCTTATACCGATAACCCAGAATAACCTCGTGAGAGAAGCGACATCCCACTGTGAGCGAAAGAATATGGTGCCATCGTGACGAAAGTCGTCACAAAACTGAGCCAGGAGGGCTTTGCAGCACCGAGCCCTGATAACACCAACACGGAAGCTGGTATCCCTCGCCATGAATGAGCCTTGAAAACAATGATTGATGAACGATTCGAACTGGTGTGCTAGCAACCCAAATTCAGGCGCATGCCAGTCCACCTTCGTCGAATCTTCCAGGGACCTGAATGCTACATTGATCACGGTAAGGCAGTCCTTGAAGACCCAGAGCTTGTCTGGAATGGGAACATCTGACCGCTGGGCATTCCAGAGGTTGACTTGTAGACTGGCCCATAAACCGTCATCGCAGACGATGCCTTCCATGAATTTCCTGCGTTTGTCTTGTCCAATGTTAGCGACATAATCTGGGAGACAGTGAGCGAAGGCCTTGAGGAGTTCACCGTTCTGAAGGTACTCCTTCCCAAACACGATGTCAGGTCTGCTGTGATATTCGGGGTGGTCTGAGAATGCTACAAGGAGCTGCTGTCCTCGGTCAATAACGTCCAAGATATTGAGGAGTGGGACAATGCGAAAGCCCCATTCTTTTTTCTGGATGTGCTCGCTTGTTTTATCACGCGCAGCAGTGAACTGAGCCCGTGTCTTGTTGGATGCCCCCATGAGGGCAATCTCAAGTTGGTTCACCAATATATCGAACGTCTTCCAGCAGAAAGAAAGGCTTGACTGTGGTGCGTGTTCCCTTGAATGAACAGCTTCGGCAAGCATCATCAGATTAAGGAGAGGCCCATCAGACAGAAGGTCCTTCCACATCTGGCTCTCCTTGCCATCTGGCATATGAACGTCACCCAGCTGTCGCTGTCACACCGGCTCCTTGCTGTCTTGGAAGAGAAAGTCATAGAGGGGAATAAGAGGTGTAGGGAAAGACTGATTGTGTGTCGTTCCTTCCTCTGTTTGTGCAAGGAGAGTTAGGAGACCCTGAATAGCAAGCGCCCTGATGCATGACGCGCGCAGGGCCACTACTGGGTCTTCCATGACACATAACATCTCAAGGTCATAGATAAGATGCTTGTTGTAAGTCCTCTGTAGCCGTAACTTCTTATCTGCTTCGGAAGGGGTTTGATCTGGCTTCATACCGTGTTGGAAAATGAGTTGAAGGGACTTGATGCAGCATAACACGCAAGAGATGCTGGCTTCTTCCGAAAGCTCCAACGACGTTGCGCACATCAAGAAATGCTCATTGATGCATTCTAATATGTAATCCGCGGTTAGATACTTGTTCAATTGAGCCGCGTCTGTGTGACCTGAGGACATGTATCCTGGAAGTGCTTCCAGGAACTTGTCCATATCTTTGTCGCTGAAGTCGTTCTTTGCGAAAAGCCATTCCATGGCGTAGCACTCAAGATCCGTAGCCCATTTTCTTGCCTCGAGCAAGTATAAATGTGCCCTATCAAAACGGAGTCGCTCAAAGTACAGGAGCCGTGTCAAGGTCAAGGACTTGCTAGGGTCTTGCCACTTTTGCAAGGACCACATGGGTGCAAAAAAGTTGCTGAAGGTAAGCGTACGGGAGATTACAGGGATGGCACGATATATGAGGGTCAAATGTAAGCACCTAGGTGACGACTCAGCCAGGACTGCAGGGGCCTCAGGGGGTCAAGCAACTTGCCCCTTTGCAGGTTTCGTCTTTCCTGCCCATTGTGAAATATTTGGCGGCCACCTACTGTCAACCTAGTGAGACCATTTCATGGGATTGTGGAGGTATTGATGTCCATCTGTATATTCTCTTACAATCTTTACAGCAAAGTGTGACGCGAATTGCGATTTCCAACCGGCGGCAATGGAAACGACATCCCATTTTGTGAGCGGTTACTCATGACTCTCCCATATCTACTGTCTCATGAACTGGTAGGGTATGTTGGTTATGCACCTGAGCAAAGTACGGTAATTGTTGCACACCAGGGTTTCGACATGCGTCCTTTGTGAGTTGTACTAGAATTTGGTTCTGGAACTGCTGACCAACCTTGTATCTCAACCTTGCTGATCCCGCGGTGTCCCAGGAACCACTCAATCCCATCCTCTTCCCCAGTGTACTGCTTAGCATCAAAGTGCATAGAGGCATGGTGCATGAACAGGCAAAGTCTGCACCCTCACCCATATATCTGATCCAATTGCTGACATATGAGTAGAACTGCTGAGGTCATCCTTGCTAGCGTGAAGACTGCTCTTGCTGAGTTCCATCCTGATTCTGTGACGGCTGTGGGACACTCTATGGGTGGTGCAGTGACTCTGTTGGACGCTATCTTCCATATCAAGTGCCTGCAACATGAGAAAGTTGGTGGCGTGGATGTGTACTAAGTGCATGGCTGCTACGGATCAGCCAAAGTCAACATAGCACTGGGCAAGTGAGATGCAGTAGAGCAATAATATTTCTAAATCAAAAATTAAAAATAACATATGGTGAGATGCGAACCGCAAGGGTGAGCAAACTAAATCGGTTGTACAGCATCGAGGGCTACTTGTCGAATGGCAAGGGGAGAGCACTCAGCTGGATGGAGCCAACTGGTGTCACAAGTGAAAGGAGCTTCTATGCCTGCCCAAGATACTTGTCCTCACGCAGGGTGGGCTGCATCTGCTCACATTAATTCTGATTCCGATGAGCTTTTGTTAGAGCTTGTATCCAAACTGATGGTCCTCAAGGATGCTGGTTTAGAACGTGGAGAGGATGGCTCTGAAAACTGGGCTGAAGACCCCTGGGTGAAAGGTGCGGTAGTTTGGGTAGAGCCTGCTGCGGATGCTTGTTAGTCTATAGACATACGCCATAAAGTGAAAATATCACCTGTCTGCGCTTGATTTGTGGTGGAGGGGAGTCATTGACCTGTAAATCATCCTTGTAGGTGTTTAGAGATATGTCATCACTGCCCAGCCCACTAGACATGTCATTGAATGCACCTGGATACCAAGTTGCTGCTGTTCCAGGCCATCATCACCACCTAGGTCAGGCATAGACGTGGCCCTACCAATGTCCGCTGTTGCAGACAACCCAGTAACTCTTCTTGTCAGAAGCAGAGAACTCCTAGACACCTGTACTTTAGATGTCCTCCAATGTAAAGCAGATGGTTGAGCAGGGGGATGTTCTGCATTGGTGTGATGGCTCTTCTTCTGCTTTGTGCATGGCAGAATTTGAGCGTCGCAGAGAAACTTTTGCCTCCAGGGTTCTCTGCGGTGTCATTGGTGTCATCCTCACCTGAGGACAGAGAGGGCGGTGACGGAAATTCCACAGGACTATGATAGCCATTGAACTTGACTATGGCATCCGGGTGGTGCTTCAGCTGGTACTTATACTCCAGTCAATCAATTGCATAGGGTTTCAAATGACGGGCCTGACGTGCACATATAGAGTACCACCCTCCGACGCCATCAGCATCATTTTCAAGAGCTGAGGTTAGGTGATTATTCATGTCAACAGTCACAGAAGCAGGGGTCATGAAAGGATCAGGCAATGATGGACGATGATGTACATTGACCATCCATGAACCAACATTGCCAGGAAGGTGCCCACTTGAGCTTGAGGATGCACCCAGGACTCCACTACGACCCTGATCCAAAGACATGCCGCTGGATCCCGTTAGAAGTATCACATCATGATGGGTAGGACAAGAGTTGTGATCGCCGGTATTAACATAATGACCCATGGGAAATGGTGGTGGGTGTAAAGGATCTGGTGACAAGGGTGTTGAATGATTCCCATGGGCATCGCGCTGCGGTGGGCAGTGAGGACAAAGCAGCAAGGGAGCAGAAGGCGACATGGCAAGGAGAGATGAGACAGGAGGTGATGTAGGCGATCCATGACTACTCCATCCGGGAGTAGTGAGGTTTTCAGAGGTTGTTCAGCAGAAAGGACCATGTGCCACCAGTGACAAGGTGCAGAGACCTAGGCGCGAAGAATGGGAATTCCCGACATTTGCAGGATTCCTATAAGCCCTACATGTAACCCATTGCCTGGCATCATAGAATTCCTATCAATAGCATGCACCAGACAGTCACGCATTATCTCTCATATTTCATCACCCTGGTCGGTTGCAGTTGCACAGAACAATAAGCATAGTGCGGATGACCTTGCACATGGCATTGGTCAGAAGAGCGGAGTTGAGTTTGAAAAAAGCATAACCCCCACTGTAAGTCCGATGCATGGGTCACATGAGAGTCACATGAGCCACTCCTTCACCTTTCCTTTGTCGGCCTAATTTATCACAGTTCACAATTCACAGCACAACTGTTCGCCTTATCTCACCTATGTCAAATTCACCACCCCCAGTGTGAATTCGGTCACGCAGATGGCCGCATGGCAGGTCCAACCCACTGATGTCACAGGACTTATCGATATGACAGCTCCATTCTTCAAGAACCACAAGATCGTCGCCAGTGGGCGTGCGACAGCCCACCGTAAAGATGCCATCGTTGGATGTATGCCGTGTGTTAAGAAAGGGAAGTGTCTCGAGGGGGATGATGGTCCAGTCGAAGTCGAAGGCATTGACTCCTGAATAGAGCGCTTGCGCCAAGTGCGTGGCCGCGCTGTTTGAGCGAGCAACGGCAAGCGCTTAAGCCTCAAACCTTCTCCTGATTTGCTGTAAGCGACGCAATGCCCGACGACAGCACCGTGCCAGTTTTCACGCCGAAGGACTACAAGGAGACATTCAAGGTCAGGAAATTTTGGAATGCCTTTTGTTGGCTTGATTCTCATGTCGTATCCACCCTTCAGAAACGGACAGTCACGTCAGAGTTTGCCGAGTGCGACCTTTCACTCCCTGTGTCCTTCCGCTTCCTGACCTGATCCTCATTCCTCTTGAAAGCCCATGTGCAGAGGCATCCAAAGCATCCATGGATTGCCTGAACCGACACGACTATGACCGCGACAAATGTCTCGATTTCTTCCAGGCCTATCGCGACTACAAAAAAGAGTGGGTTCGTCTGATCATCCCTTCCTTATCCCCACTGCCCACGTCACGTACGCTAATCGCTCCCCGAGATGGAACAACGCAAGGCAGATCACCGCGCGGGGAGGGCATGAATGGCGATATGCGTATGAGGGCCACGAATATCCAAAGAGTACTACTTCTATCCATATGTATGAGGCCCATCACTCATCCTTCTCGGGCACCCCTGCCCCTCCCGTCTGCTTATTCGGCGCCCAAGACCCAGGGCCGAACCCGCGCGGCCCGAGAACAGTATCGACGACATGCATCATAGCGAGAACCTTTTCCTCTCCCCACGGCTGACCGACAACCTGCACGCCCACGGGCAATCCCTGCATCGCAGACGGGTTGTACGCACCCTTCGGCCCGTAAATCTCGCCCTCGATAATCTTTGACCCATTGCCTGGGGCAGCCCGCCACTCATCTGAAACCTCGTCGCGCGTGGGATCGACCCGCGTGACGGGAATGACGCCAACGGGTGAATCAACTATGTTGTAGATCAGCGTCGAGCACGCGAGCGGTGCGAGGCGGTCACATCCCCCATGCGGTAGTGCAGGGATAGCCTGTACGGGAGCGAGCACCGCGTCGAATGTAAAATCTGGCCCCTCGCCCCATAAGGAGACGCGCGTCTGCTCTTCGAACGCGATCTTGTCTGCAACGTAGTTGTAATATTGGCGCACGGAAGTCTTGTGCGACTGTGACAACAATGAGGCGAATTTGGTGTCCCCGACGAAGTTGCGGATCACCCAGCTAGCAAATCCACGGACGAAGCCTACGAATGGTGCTTAGAAAAGATGATAGTGACAACGCAGGGATGTAGAACACGTACCTGGCAGCCGCGGACCCAAGGTGACCAGGAACAGTGCCGATTCCTGTATTAGTAGACGTCAGCAGGGTTCATCACAGCGAAGCGTATTTCAACAGTCATACCTTCTTGTCAGGGCCAAGGTGCTCTGTCAGCTTCTCGTACCCGTCTGCAGAAGTGATTGCAGTGAAAAGTCGGAGCGACTCGGTAACTGGAATCAAAGCTTAGCGCTTAGGTTTGGCACTGAATAGAGAAAGGTCTCTCTACTCACTATCAGGCGGGTCAATCTGAACGCATTCATGTCCTGCCCTGCGAAGTGCCTCCACTGTTTCCAACACGGCCCTATGGCAAGCAGGAGACCCCTTGGCCACTCCGTCTGTTTTTTTGTGTGCATATACACATCAACCCTTCACAATCAAGATGGCACATGACGCACCGTTAAGATAATACCCAAACCGCAACTTTTCAGGAAGTGTCACGTCCCGATACGGGATTGGTGCGGGGAAATAATCCTCGCTACCGCCGCGCTCGCCAAAGAGGACGCGGGCCATGCATTCAAGGTCCGCGACCGAGCGGCCCATGGGACCCGCAACCGGGCGGACAGCTTGGAAGCCGGGGTTCGGACCTGTAGCACACCAAAAGGGGGAAAACCACCAAAGAGTCAGATAATCTGACGATCTGCCGAAGTACGTCCACAACGCGTGAGACACCGCCGTGCTACGCGGCCCCCCACGACTCCACACATCCTCACATTACGCCGCACCGCACGACGGCATCTGACAATGGAAGGTCAAAACGACGCACCGACGGATCCTGCGTATGACACACGCCCAGGCCCGGCTTCAAACCATAGATGCCGCAGTAACCTGACGGAATGCGTATGCTCCCGCCGACGTCCGAGCCAACGCCGATCGTGGAACCGTCCATGGCAAGCAGCACACCCTCGCCACCGGACGAGCCACCTGCGGTGTGTGAGGCCGACCACGGGTTGCACGTACGGCCCCACAGCGGATTCGAGCTCTCGAAGGCAAGTAGGGTCTGCGGTACGTTCGTCTTGGCACAATGATGATGGCGCCGGCCTTACGCAATGTCGCGACGAGCTATTATTAGGTGGCCGATGGCGAGTATCGGACGGTGGGACGGGAGGTGAGATGGGAAGGGACAGAGACGGAAGTGGAAAACGTATGGCAGCGTCGCGCTCGGCTGGTTTGTTCGCCCACTGCGTGTATCCGATTGTACTGTCGAATCCCTTCATGTCGACTAAAAGTCGTCCGCGGACATTCATCGTTGTCAGTCACCGTTTACCGAATTGCGTGTGCTGCTCCAAAAGGAGAAAGAAAATAGAGGAATGAAGACGGGGAAGCGAGGACGGAACGCACAAGAGTCCTTGATGCTAATCGGCACACCGTGCAACGGTCCCTTCAAACGGCCAGTCTCGGCGAAGTCGGCGTCCAGCCTGCGTGCGTCCTCCCTGGCCTCGTTGAAGAAAACTACAGTATGGCATTCGTCGTGCGCAGTTGTAGGTCCGAGCAAAGTCGGCGTTCACACATGAATGCGACCTCGGTAAGTTTGTAGGAAGCAATGACAGGTAAGGTGCACGTACCCTCTGTGAAGCAGTTTTTGTCGCTTGGTGTGCTTGCGCCGCCCACGCAATGTAAGCCTCCAGCACTGCCGAAGCAGTCCACGTACGGGATAAGATATTCTCCACGATATGTGATGCTGCGGAGTCCCCAGAAATAAAGGCGAATAAAATCAGTTCAACGTGGCTAGGCCAAGAGGGTGGGAGCTGTACGGTACCTGTCGCGCTGAGATACTTCTGGTGCTCTTCTGCTGAAAAGGGTGGAGCAAGCTTGAGGACGTCGACGCGACTGTGCGTTTGGCCTTTATGGTCTCGCGGTATGGGTTCTGAGGGCTTGAAAGGGGCCACATGAATGCAGCAGGTGGAATGGTGACAACTAAGCTCGGGTGTGAACTTAAGTAAAAATACATCGACAGACAGTGCAATAACGTGCATTACGATCAAAACTGCTAATTTACATCGTGGTATTACCCAGCTGCTGGCTCAAACCCTGAGTCCAATCCTGAATGTCTTTGGCTGTTTGCTCAGAGTCGATGGCCTCAACATTTGCCCATGTAAGAAAATCAGTGTGGTGCTCATCCTCATCCCCCATGATAAAGGGCTCATCCCCCATATCCTCAATTGAGCCCCAGTCGTCCATCAGATAGGGTTCAATACCTTCCTGAGGGGTATCACCACCAGAGCGTGTAAATTTACGTGATGTTGCTGAGGAGGATGGTATGTTGGTGGATCGCCATGGAGGTTCTAATTTGCTTGCTGTTGTAGCGATCTTCTCAAGCCTTTTCCTGCCTCTTGGGGTTTTCCATTCTTCAAAGACCTTTGTAGCCTCATCAGCTGCATGGTCTGCAACCTTGCAGAGAAACATGTAGCACTGGAGGTATCCACGATAGGTTTCCAGGGAAAATGTATAGGGTGTAGGGTACACCCCCTTATTATTGTTAAGCTGATAGAAATGTAAAAAGGGGAATAGCACACACCACAGTTCCATCCTCTTCCCACTTTGAGACATAAACTTTCAATAATGCATTAACAATAGTTGCACCATACAAGTGGCCTGTAAGGCCCAGTGCCTGTCTTTGGTGTTGACCTGAGCAGAGGTATAGTGCCAGTTGACGAGATGCAACCAAGGCATGGCCACATTTGTGTTCACACACAAACGTTATGAGCTTCCCCTCTGTGTCAAATGGTGCAAATATCTGTGGGTTGTCCAAGCGGCGCAAAAAGATGAGCCAGTCTGGTGGTAGGTTGATGGATGAGAAGAAATCTGCTGTTGCCTTTGTTGGGTGGCTGGGCAAATATAGGTCCTTTTCCACACTGAAAATTTGGTCAACAATATGTCTTTTAAAATGTAGAATAAACTCACTGCATTATATGGCGTGCTGGTTTTCGGTCTTGGAACACAACTTGGAACATGTTGTCAGGCCCTCGACGCCTTGAAGCTTCATGGGTTGCAACTGAGGATGAGTTCCAGGATATAAAAAGGGTTGACCACCAGATACGGATTTGGAACTGGTCATCTGATTCATATCGGGCAGCTGGGAGGGTGACAGCCCATTGTTGAAATTCATAAACATCTGAGGCTTGGTTAAATAACTGGTTCTGAAATTGTGTCAGTAATGCATGAAAACATTAACATTGTCAAACAATACCCTATTCAGTTGGAGGTCAAGTATATCCTTCAAAAACTGATTGAAATCAGACTAGTTCTAGCATACAAGGGTATACACACCTGGGCATCACGAATAAAAGTAGGATACTTGATATTGTGAAAGAAATCGCCAAGTATTGTGACTGGATAATTGAGGGAGTTGATCAATCTGAAGTGGCAGGTTTGTTCAGCCATCAGCCATTGATCAGGACGGCCCTTTGCAAGCCTATGCCGCTGTGAGCTAGGTAAGAGGAGAGAGTGAAGTAGGAGGACTCACGTTGATGCACTCCCCGGAGATAAAGGCCCAGGGAAACTTGCTTGTGTTAGACCAGGTGTGGGGTGGCTTGAAGGCCTACCAGGGCTACTATAGCAGCAACTGTGAGTGTCGTTCCAGGTGTCAAGAAAATGGCCACGCACGATGGGGATGTCTGCTCCGGAGGCCTGTGAATGGTGAGAATTAGTGATAATGCTGCATAATAAACCAAAGTCCTAGAGCACTCACAGTTGTTTATTGGCCTTCTTTTTACGAAGACTTTGGGTAATACTAGAAACCATGGTGTGTGATTGTGGGTGGAGAAAAGGGGCTGGCAGACAAGTGGCACACTGCTGGACATGCGTGACGACGCGTGACTTTCAGTCAGCAGTCAGTGCGGGTCAGCCACAATGCCAATGGCGGGCCCCAAAACTAAAGTGCCTCGAAAGGGCGGTTGTAAGGCTTACCTCGACACTCACAGCACACACATGCACCATGCAATTGCAATCACACATTATGAGCACAATCGACGTTACTTGACCATGGATTATACAGCCACAAGGGGTACACACATACTGAAACAACGCGCGATTGTGCAATAGAAAACAACACCCCGGAAAAATTCTAGCAGGATCCTCACCAGCGGCACCAACAACCGCAGAAACACCTTTGTGGTTCTTCATGCTCCCTCCCAAGATGCCTCGAGCTGCCAAGCAGCGCACCAGCAGCCTTGGCCAGGAGGGCGTCAAGTGTACTTGCAAGGTCGCACAACGCACTACTGGTGCCAACAACCACAGCCTGGTACTGAAAGGAGCGCATTGGCAAGCACCGCGACAGGGGATGCACGACCAGCACTCATGGGGTCATATGAAGTACATCCATCTTCCTTCCCGAACTCCCGCTCCAAGCGCAGTGCAGCGTGTCTCCTGTGTGCATGTAAAGACTTCCGTGGCTTTGGGGAACTTCCAGGATACGCGCGTGCGTACCGTATCTTCAAATAGTGGTGGTAGCAGTATGTTAGCAGAGCTATCGGTACAAGCATGTCGGACAGGCGCAGCAGCACCATGCGGAGTGCATCAAGAAGTTGTGATAATAACCATGTGGTGCATACAAGGAGGATCGAGCGCAGCAGATGCAGGCCTTCAGGTTACAGATCCGTAGATGGGCATTGGGGGAAAAATGTAGCATACTGCAGGAGGAGATCATGCACACCTTGGCGCCACGCATAGATGCGTATCGTACCCATGCATCTGATGCAGCCAACCCATATTTTTCACGTTCAGAACCTGTTTGAGTGCGTTGAGGTGTCCAGTAAGGGAAGCGATGATGAGCTCAACTTCCGGAAGATGCGCATCCGATGCAGGGTGCTGATGTGGAAGAGTTCCCTGGTGCACGGAGAGTTGGAGAGCAACTAGCTCAAGAGCATGCAAATGGGTGTGTCCACAAGTACGTGGACGCCCTGCACCGCTGAGGTGCACCATGGGGAGGGGGTTCTATGACACACTGTTGTCACTAGTCCATCGCTGTTGTTGTCTCTGGTTCTCGAATGCGCTGATAATATTCTCGGAGATTGTGGGAGATGCCGCTTTTTTGATATGCTGTGATTTTTGTAATGATGATCAATACCCAAAGAAGCACATACATAGATGACGACGCACCTTGATTAGAGATAGGTAGGTATACTGCATTGTCGTCGCGGGTACTGGTACGTTGACCGGCGCAAGCTCGGCGGCGCTGTTCAGCGCCGCAAGTACCGTAGGATCGTCCCAGTTGAAGTCAAACTGGCCATACTCGTCTTGGCTCTCTACTTGATTCGTTGGCTGAGGACTGGGATCCCGCTCTT
>Ga0307510_10004809_pt1 | contig 15970 bp, 13 predicted proteins | sample 12_EM_MG_FD_207224 | JGI IMG/M metagenome (GOLD analysis project Ga0307510, IMG submission 207224) | Populus trichocarpa ectomycorrhiza microbial communities from riparian zone in the Pacific Northwest, United States - 12_EM | ecosystem: Host-associated > Plants > Roots > Unclassified | place...
AGGACTATGCTAAAACAGACGGGCTGGAGTATATTTGCCCCAACTGCAGCATTGCAAATTTCAAGAAAAAATCACAGAAAACTACAAATGGATATTAGCAAGCTGGTCTCAAGGGGTCCATTTCCTTTCTTCCCCAACATAAATGCATAAGATAAAGAGTAGTAGGAATGTAATTATTGTATCGTATCTCGCTTCATATAGATTAAGCAATTAAGAAGCCCCCCACCCGTCACGTGCTGTGGAAAGCCAATTTCGACATAGTAATTGTAGAATATACTATATTTCATGAAATCTAATTTAATCAGGTAGTTTTGTCAAGTATTTAACAGAATGTACGAAAATAGGTGAGTTAGAGATCTTCTCTTTGGGTCGTTCTTTCCCAGCAATGGTTTAATCCTCATTATGCAAATCATTTGTGATTGTGTCCCCCCAGCTATCAACCTGCGGAGTCTTGAGTGCTCGGCATGTTTTGGAATTCTGATCAACGCTTGAATGATGGATCAGCAGACAGCTAGAATAGCTGTTTGGTTTCTTAGACCTTTCTTGGGCACGGGGCTTTGATATTGTAGTGAATGTTCTTGTTTTTTTTTAGCTGCTACTCATTCAATGACTAGCATGATTAGGTCTCAAATCACTAGTGTGATCCGAGTAATTAACCAGCTACATCCCCTGCTAATTGGATTTCGTAGAATCTTCTTCTTTTTGGTCAAGCCATGCAAGTTCAGGGACCGAAGAAACTCATGATAAGCTGATTCTCGAGTCTTGACAGGTCTGGTGGCGAATGCAGTCACTCCTGTATCCTAGACATGGCACGTGCACATAGAATATTTGAATTACGCATAGATGGTAACTCCCAGAATCACTCTTCAGATCTTAACCTGGTCCATATATATGGTCAGCAAGTTGAAACAAATTACTTAATCAAAGTAAATCTGCATGTTCTAAATATTCTCGACGGATAAAAACAGTATCGGCCTATATGCATGCTTGTATATGTACATTCTCATAAAAACGTACAGTCGATCTTCAAACAAGAAAGGACGATGAAAGAGAGACAAGTTCTAAAAGTTTAAAAGTTTAAGTAGCTCTAGATTCCAAGATTATCTGCCTCAGCTTGAAAAATGAAACCCCATCTAAAATAATGAAATTACATCTTTACTTTCCGTGCTCTAGAAATGCATCAAGTGTTCTTCAGCACTTCTTGCTTGACAACCTCATTGCAGCCATTGACAATCATGCCTTTGCTGCTAAGTGTACCGGTTGCAATATTGTTATCATTGGACATTGGATGGGTGTCAATGCCAGTTATGCTGCTGCTGCTGCTAACAAGACCACTGGTGTAGCCATTGTTCTTCCTCTCCTCAGAAGTTGTACCTGATAACGATGCCTTAACACTGGATATGGCAGCAGCAAGAGCAATGGGCATGAGGCAGAGACCTTTGCTTTGAAGATATTGCATGGCCATGGTCACATCGGATTCCAGTAGCTTAAGTACTTCTTGCTCAAAGGCAATCTGATCAGCAGATGGAGAAATATCAATTCCTAGACCAGCTGATGGAGAGAGCGACAAACTATTATGACCCTGAAGAAGACAAACGACAAACTGTCAGAATCCTTGTAAAATAATGCATCAACATGCTCCCTAAAATGATCAGATTCATCCTCATTATAGAAGATATTATTGTTCAAATATTGAGGTGTCAGCTATGATGTCCCTTGTTACAATCCCCCCCCCCCCCCGCGTGCGGTGATAAACACAGATTACTAAGAATATTCCATGAACTGATAACCTATCATAATCCTATGATTACACAATGCAGGGCCAGAACATATTCAATGATGTCGTTAATAACACCGGTCAATGCCCTCGAGTAGGTTTACCTACTAGAGAATCATGTAAAAGAGATACTTTAAGAATCATAATCTTAGATGTCTTCCTCACATTCTGTCTCCATCCATTGTAGTGACTTCAACTTGGTAACAATTAGGTGGTTTGATGATTTTTTCAGCTAGGCTGACTATTTTCATGCTCATGTCCATGGACACAGGGACACCGATAGCTAATTTCAAAATCATAAAAAGAAGAGAACATGTAAGTTGCATGTTTATCATAAAAGTCGAAGGGCATAGAACCTCAGGTTGACCATCTGTGAGGAGAGGAATGACTGCTCCGGCTGCCCCTAACCTGCTCATGCTTAGCACCTGGATATTCATGCAACAATGAGAAATAGCACTTCAATCAGTAATTGGTATAATGGCTTATCCAGAGTTTCTCACTTCCTCTAATTTCATGACAACTGTTGACCAATACAAAGAAAATGGAAATTACTGACCAATACAACAAAAAATGAAGGCAACTTGATATGGTGAAACAAGTAATATTTGAAAACAGAAAATCAAATTCAAACAAGTCTGATTAGAAGTGTTTCTACAGGATATTTGCAACAACTAGACATTATCATACCTTGACTTGGAGCTGAAGAAATTTGACATACTCTATGATCTCATCAAGCATAGATGCCTTGTCAACCTACAAATCATAAATGAATTCAGTCCATTGTTAGAGCTGGCCTGCAATTCACTATTGCACAATTAGCTGGTATGAAAGTTATGTGTGTTTGTGAGTGTGGGACTAGAAAGTAATGTAAAGGTGAAGTCCAGGTCAGTTACTTTTGCCTTCCCATCTCCATTAATGACAGGCAGAACTATTAAAAACTACAAATTTCTTGTGAAGAAAAACCACTTCAGTTCCTGGGAAAAGCATGTCATATTGTCTCAACTAAGAAAAGGCTCCATGGTCGGGATGTTAAATCTGATGTCAAGTATTAATAACAAGTGCAAGCACAACTGTGATCCTAGGGGTGCTAGTTGCAGGCACAATTGACTCTACATCATTTGAAAAGGCAAGTTGTAGTCCCATTTCCTTCTTTCAGGCAGAATTAATTAGAAAACCATCAACTATAACTGTGCTAACAGAGGTGCTTCCTTTACCAGTACCAGACTGATTTGAAGCTGACTCTTCAGAAAAGGCGACTATCTAAAGTTTCAATTCGAGAACATGATGTTAATTGAGCTTGTTAGAGCTGCATTTACTGGCTGCATCTATCAAATTCTTTTTTCCAACTTTATCTTTTTATGCATACAAATATATACTGGAATCATAAACATCTACCCATATAATTTGTTGTTAAAAGCACCTGGTTATGTACTAATTAAAAAACTAACACAAACCATTTGTCACAGAATATTTAATGACAATAGCAGAACCAAAAGAAGCTGACCTTATTGGAATTAGGTACAAGTTCTTGCAGATTCTTCATCCTTTCAGCAATTTTCTCTCTTCGAAGCTGCAGTTAGACATTTTAGAAAAACTAAGGAATAATTATGTTCACAAAACTTCCTGAAAAATTCAAAATCTTTTAGCACCATCAACTTGAAAGTCTACTCATGAAGAAATTTAGCTTGCAATAGTTATATGATAATTATAACTAACCCTTTCAGCTATACTATGTGGGTCAGTGGCATGGCCACGTCGTGCTCTTACACGAGTTTTTCCAGTTCCATTGCAGCCTTCTACTGGAGCAGCTGATGTAGTCTGCAATTCAAAATCCAGGTGGTTTGTACACATAACACTCAATATGTTACTTCAGTCATTTCTGGCAGTTGATGAGAGCTCTCTGACCAATCATATAAATTGAGAAGTGCAAAAATCTTGAATAAACACGAAAGAAATCTGAAACTATGGCAAGAACCTGAGGCATAGATGATAATTGATTCATTGACATGTTTACATTGGGCTCAGCTATGCCAGATGAGAAAGGACAACTTTGCAAATCTTCTTTCCCCTACAATTACGAGTAAGAACAATCAATCAAAAGGAACCTTTTGACTTATACAGAACAATCAACTAGTAAATCCCCCCTAAACTCGAAGAATCAATTTAAATGAGGTTGCAACTAGACAAGGAGAGTCCACCATCTTTTGCAGCCAATTTTTTATAATTCTATAATCTGAAATGTAATCAGCAATGATCAAGATAGTTATACCTCTGTAGTAGGTGATGCAGATAACTTATCAAGTCGGAGAATTTCATCCATGCCCATGTATCCCTTCCCCATAATATGCATATCATCATCCAAGTTCCCTCCTCGAAGACCAGATCCCTCTATTCTGTCTTGTCCCATCAAAGGAGGGAGAGAAGAAACACCCTCATAAGATTGTGAAGGCCACAATTGTGGGATTGATGATAAGTTTTGCAGATTTTTTAAGGATCTCAGGTACTCAGATTGTTCCCTTCCATTGCATCCAGCATTGCTTGCCTCAGAAAAAGAGAGATACGATGTCAAATCACCAACTATTGGAAGCTGATTTGGATAGTTCAGAGAACTCAGGGTAGGAAGAATTCCATTGCATTGCAGGCCTGTGTTTCCAAATTTTAAGTTTCCACGTGCCATTCCATCAGGGGAGGGGTTTCCATTGCAATTCTGGCAATCATTTTGCAATCGAGCTTGTTCAGAAATTAAGACTTTATCAACAGCATAATCTGACTCACTGCCAAGAACTACAGATGAAGTGTCTTGAGTGGCCAAGGACTCCACACTTTGATTTGAACTTATCATGCTTACAGGTGAATTTTTTTTGTCGTCTTGATATAATTCAAGAGAAGTAGGGAGGAAGGCATTTGGTTGATTTGGTTCACTACAGACCCAAGATGAACTTTCCTTTACATCTCCATCCACCAATGATGAGGAAGAGATCAAATGATTGAGATACTCATCCATCATCAATCGCTATACAGTGATTAGTATATTTTGACAGCACTCATATGTGGCAGATGCTAGGCAGGTTTACGTATCAGTTCCTGTGAATATAAGAACTCTTGTTAGATTCTTACATTGGTGACGAGTATGCACAAGAAACAACTATTGCATGGACAGACATATCATATAGGCAGTTAGTTTCAATGTGACGTACAAATGCAGACAAGCATGCATCCATATGATATACACCAGCTATTCTGTATCCTAGGCATAACATGTAAAATACTGTGCCCTTTGTGGCATAGAAAAAGAAGTCAGAACATTGTCAAGCAGCAGGTACAAATGCAGGTTCAAAACCCAGGGCATGTCCATTTCCTTGAAGAAGCTATTAATGGTTATGAAATTCTAGTTAGATTAAAAATAAAAAGTGAATTCCCTTTTTTTTAATCAAGGGCTATCAGCTTATCAAATGGGCAAACAATGTCTTGGCAATACCGCACCTAAACCAGTACACTACGTTGACCACCCTGCTATCTGGCCCACAAAGATCTAGAAGTGGCAACCACAAAAGGAACCAAGAGCTTGCTCACGGCTTGAAACTGGGCAATGCATTTGAAGTGCCCGTGCTAAGGTGTACAGGGAAGACACAACGTCCAGAACAAGAAATTGATGGAAGGATGTGGGTAATAGACATGTGAATAATAACTATTAGGCGATACAATTTCTAGAGCAATGGAGCGTTACGTAAGCTTAATACAGCATGGTTTTGCGGTAATTGTAACGTATCAACAATTTATAGAGCAATGAAAATGCTTCACACTGCTAAGAAATAGTATGCGCCTGAATAATGAAATACATCATTCAAATAACAACGAGTTTCATCCTTTAAGTGCTATAACAACTACAATCAGGGTATCTAGAAAAGAAAGCAAATAAACTCGACTTGTTTTAAAAGTTGAGGAATCACAGTTGATATTTACGAGATTGAGCATTATAAATGCAAAACTAGAAAGAAGAGAAAAATCTTGAAATAATTGGTCCGGAACATACTCGAGCAACTCACAAACAAGATTGAACCACTCTTTTGAACTGCAAATTCTAATTGTGCTTTGACAAGTAGTACATTTCAAGATCATTAAGAAGGTAAGATTTCTAAAGAATCAACAAAAATAACTCCACTTTGACAAGTAGTGCATTCCATCCCGGAAATTACATAGAAGTAAGAATTTATCATCGTATTTTGTTTCAACTAAATTCTTCAAAACTTGATCCTTTTTCCCCTAAACCAAAAGACAAAACTCAGATCAATTACCCCGCAAAAGAATTTCAATAGAAAGCATCAAATCACCATAATCCATTCCAGCTTAGCCACAATTAAAAACTATATAAAATAAAATCCAAAACCGTGATTGACCCTTTGTATAAAACATCACAGAGCTCCAAATCAGCTAGATTATTCTTCAACAGACCAAAAAAAAAAAAAAAACATTTCCATGGACCCAGTTCATGCAAAAAGAAACCCATGATTAATCAAACCTCAAAAAGTAGGTCTACTACAAATACTTTATATGACACTCGTAAGTAACCATGATCAACATGCTTGCACAAAATCAACTGCCACATTGAAGTTACAAAATCAAACAAATTTAGAAAGATAGAGAAGCTTAAAATCTTACAAGGAAAATCCACCAGTAATGTTTTAGTGTGTCTTTCTCTCACCATCAGCATCCACAGAGAAAGAGAGAGAAATAAGAGAGCTTAGAACAACAAAAGTAGTTTAGCTTTTGACACAGAAACCGCTCTTTTTTCTTTTCCTTGGGAAAAAAAAACAGAGTCCATATCAATCTCATTATTTTATTATTTTCCTGAGGATTTTGTCAACGTGGCTGTTTCTCACTTCGACAGGTCAGCTAATTCTGTTTCTTGTGGGGCCCACGTATGTTTTTGATCCTCATTTTTAACCATTTTTGCTCGTTTAAGCTAAACTTTTCAAATGCCGCGTTTTTCAAAATGCCGTCACTGACCTTGACAGCGGGATGCGTTTTCCCGTTTATGGCCTTGAGAGTGGATGTTAGCGGGCCCCATGCAGTGTGGGTATTGTTGTCATTATGTTCGAGAAGTTTTTGTCACACCGGATAAAGCGGAGACGTTCCGGTTCCTCTGAAATTAGTGGCACTAACTAATTTTATAATGACGAAAACAACCTTTCCCATACTAAACATTTGATCTTATTACAAGGGTATTTTAGTGATGAAACGTATATAAAATCTAAACATCGCAGCAAGGAATTGATTCAGGCGTTTGGACTTTTGAGGCGTTTGATTCATGGAATTGACAGGTTTTGTTTTTTGGAAAATTCTGATTTTATAACCCTAATAAAGAGAATTACCCAAATGTCCTCTCTCCCATAGGAATACAAAACGATTCCCAACATGAATCAAAATTCAAAAGACAGATTCCTTTTTGTACAAAGAGAGAAACGCAAGATTTAAGGCCAAACAACAAAACAAGCATGATTGTCGTGTGAAATGAACCACTTTTATTTCCAACGTACCATATCTGTTTAGAAATATAGTTATGATTGTTTTTTAAAGTATTTTTCGATTGAATTATATCAAAATAATATCTTTTTTATTTTTTAAAAATTATTTTTAAAATTAACGTATGAAAACGATCCAAAATATACAAAATAATTCCAACATGAACCGAAATTCAAAAGACAGATTCCTTTTTGTACAAAGAGAGAAACGCAAGATTTATGGCCAAACAAAGACAAAACAAGCATGATTGTCGTCTGAAATGAACCACTTTTATTTCCAACCTAGTAAATCCAAAAGAAAGTTCTCTTCCTTTTTTAATATGCTATTGCTAACCCAAAACTTGTTTTCAAAACTCTTTTACATTTGTTATTAATTTGAGTATCTTAACATTTAGATGCATTTCTTATTTTTAATTTTTTTAAAATATGTTAGCCTTACCAATTGGATTTATTGGTTCACGGTGGTTATGGCATGATTTTAGTCTGAATAGCTAAAACCCGACTCGGTTTGGTTGTTTAGGCTACATGCAAAGTTGGGTGAAGAGTTTGTTATCTCGTCACTTGCGGCAACTTTATTTTATTTTTTATTTTTTTTGTATTTTATGAAGTTGTAATTTTTTTTAATAGGATGTACAAATTTTTTTTTATTGTTTATAAAGGATTTCTTATGGTTTTAGTTATGGATTTGAAATTTAATTTGTATTTTTAACCTTGATTTTATTTTTGTAATATTAATTAGGAAACAACCTCGGAGCTGATCGAGTACTTGAGTTTATATGTTGGATGGAGAAAGTCCTCCACCTAACTTGATCGGTCAAGAGTATAGACAAATACCAAATTTAAATATTTCCAATTGGAAGCATAAAAAACCGACCACAATTTAATTTAATCGAATATCATCCTTGCTCAAAAGATATGTCGTTTAAACCTTTTAGTTCTCTAATTCTCTGCGTATTTCTTTCATTCTAAACAATAAGACTAAAACTCTATATTTTTTTTATATATAAAAGGTTAGTAAAGGTATTGATCATAGTTTTAAAATCCGGCCCAGCTCGGCGGGTCAACCCGGGACCGACCAATCCAGGGCTGGAACCGGGCCGGATTGAAGAAAAAATAGGAGAAGAAAAAACTTAGTGTGACCCGACTGACCCGACAAGACCTAGTCAAAAACTTGACTAAAACGACGTTGTTTTGATTTTTTTATATAAAAAAAATTGATCCGGGCGACCCGGTCAAAACCCGGAACACGAACCTTGGACCGAGCCGGGTCTAAAAACTATGGTATTAACTTTGTGTTTTCAATTGTCAAAGAAATTAAGGAAAATGGCTTGATATATTCGTGTCCAATCTATTTTTATATATTTAATTATATTTGATCTATCCTTAAAATATTATTGTGTCTTTAATCTATTTTTCATTAGATCTAACAAAAAAATATATATATATATAACATGACTCACAACATAACCAAATTCATATTGTATATATCTCAAATACTCCTCCTTAAAACAAATTTGAAACAAAGGAAATGCTAGAAATTCTTCAAAACTTGTCACGTGTGGAATAGCTTAAATGTTTAATTTATCAAAACTAAGTATTAAACCTCTGTTTATCAAATTCTAACTAGAATGTCGAATCTTCTTTTCTTCCTATTCATCTCTTAATAAAGGTTTGGATATATAACATATGAAATTAGTCATGTGCAAGTCAAATAATGTATTTCCTTTAGTTTTGATGGTACAAGTTTGACAAAATGATTGATTATAAATATACAACTTTTTAAAAATAAATTGGATGTAATTAATTGTATAAAGATAGATTGAATATTTTTTTTATGTATGAATTCATTTCGGAATAAATATATCTTAAAATTTGAACATAATATAATAAACAAAAAACTTAATTCACTTAATATAGAGGAAGCAAATACCACAATTATGAGGTGAAATCAATAGAAAAAAAAAACAAGAAAGATAATTAAATTAGTGAAGTTATTGTGATGTGTCAACTTTGAAAAAACTAAAAGGGTGTTTTAGAGTATGGTAGCGGTTGTTTTTTAAAATGTTTTTTTATTATTTTTAAAAAAATATTTTTAATATCAATACATCAAAATGATCTAAAAAAAAAGTTAATTTGAAGCAAAAACAAACGTTCAATGAGAATACCCTTTACCTATTATTAACTTATTCACAATGTAACCCTTAAACAATTTGAAGAATCAGTTTTGTCCTTAATATTACTAATTGTTTTCAATATTATCCTTTCATCTAGTTTATTAAAGATAATTAACAAAATAATTGAAGGAGCTGTTATTTTACTGTTTTACACATGTATAATGCCATTCTACTTTTTTTTATCTCTTATTATGCAAATATAATAAAATAGATAATAAAAAAGGGAACACATCAATAACATAAAATGATATTGAAAATTTTATCCTTACATAATAAACTATAATAATAATGATAATATAAAAATTAAAGACATAAGATCTAGTTGATGAAAAAAGTAATAATTAAACAAGTAATTTGTATCCTTACAAAAAATGAAAAAAGACATAAGATCCTAGTTGATGAAAATTTGATGTGCTAATTCATAAGAATATTGAAAAGCAACAATGATAATGATAATAGTATAAAAAAGACATATGATCCTAGTCGATGAAAATTTAATACTTTCTTGATTTTTATTTTATTTTAGTCCTATATCTTTAAATCTTACCCTCAATAAATTAAAAGCAATTGGCTATTAATTTCGCTAAAAAGGATCAAGTAAAAAAAATAGCACTACTTCAATAAAATAAAAAAGTGAAATGTAAATGGATGAAGAAAAAAAGAAAGAGAAGAAGCTATAGTGAACACACCATATTTTTTAGTTTCTTTTAATTTAATGCTACATGTTCAATGCATAATCACGCAACGAGAATAATGACATTGATTGGCAAACCAATAACCCATATAAAAACAAAACCAAAAAAAAAAAAAATCCAACCTAAAGAGAAGTAAGAAAATGCAATAATCAAGTGATAATACGGAGAATTTTCGAGACCCTTTTGAGTATTGAAGGAGGAACAGAAAACAAACACACTTGCACTTCATATAGAAGAAACCAAATGATTCTTCAACACAGTTCTTGCACAATGGACACCTCCTCCACATTTTCCTCTTGGCAAGATCCTTCAACATAACATTCTCCCCTTTCTTTTTCAGTTTCTGAAATTTTCTGCAAATATGTGAATGCCAAGGAACCATACACTCGACACAAAAGGCTCTTTTGCAGAATGGACAATAAGATTTCTCAACCTCCCCTCCTGCATCATTAACCATCAAGGTTGAGCAGTCCATACAAGGGCAGTACAATTTCTTAGAACCAAGAATCACAGACTCGCATAGAGCAATACCCCAGATATCAAAAACCTCCTTTGGTAAGGATCACACGGCAGTATTCTGGCTCTAAAACTCCTCGGCAATCTGACACCGTATAAGATATTATTGCAAGAATGTCGTCAAGCTTGGAAGCTACATATCTAATAATGCATTCAGTGCAATAAAAGTGTTCGCCACCTTTCAGACTGAATGAGTCACACAAATCCCTTCGCTCTACACCGATTTCGAAAACAGACTATCAGTTGCAGAATCAGAACATTCTCCAACCCTCAAGAAATTCCCCATCATCATATTTGTTTTCTTCATCTTCAGAGTCAACAACATAGTTGTTGTCAGCAAGCTAGAGAATCCCCTTTAATCCCCCTATTTCTGTTTTCTCTTGCTTTTTCTACGCTTGGACGACAACAGAACACCCATCTTGTTTCCCCTGTTTTCCTTTCTTCTAGTCTTCAATTCTCAAACTTCATTTTCACCCTTTGTTTCTTCTTTTTCGATATCTGTGGTTAACAAAAGTAAAAATCTGTGGGCAGCATGGTGATCTGCTGCTACCGAGTAGAAGCCATGACAGCCATCTTGGTAACTTGCTACCGAAGTTTAAGAGATACAAAGAATCCATCTTCTTTTGGTTTATGTTTTTTTTTTTTTTTCAGTCCTAATATAACCTTGCCCACTTTTGCAACTAATAACCTGAAATTAGGGTATTTATTTTAGGCACTAGAGTCCATCCTGACCGTCAAATAAAAACAAAATCACATGGCAATGTCATAGATCAATGAAGAAGAAACAATAGAGAAGGCAGGAGAATCGATCCTAGGTGGTTTCCATTCTCCCTTCCACGAATTCAAAACCGAGGAAAGCTTTCTAAACTCATCAACCGCTTTTCTCTTATTCCACCCAGTATTTTTGTGAAATAGTCTTGCTGACTTTCATACTTTTGGCCTCAAAAGTAACTGATTAAAACGCCGACTTCTTTTTATGTCATTAGCAGTCGCTCACGTGAAAAGGGGATTCTTGGCCCTCGAATTGGAGATGACTTGCGCTCCAGAAGCCGGACGCATAGGATCATAGGCCTGTCTTCTACGCAAATTAACCATAGGCAGCCAAACCAGTGCTGAAAATTAAATTGGCTAAAGGTTATTCTATTTCATCACCCACAAGTAACCAACCAACCAAGATACAATATGAGGGGGTTTAATAGAGTCAAGAGCAAGGAAAAAATTACTTTAGGGTGAGGGAAATTCCTCAGAGCAAGCATTGTAACTGATTTAAAATGTCTATACACAAACAATCAGTACGTATACAAGATTCTATACAAGCAAACCATCTGATAGTTTCCAGACAACTGAATAAAAAATTATAACTACAACATTAAAACTTATTGTCTGTCACATGAAACGGTCCTGTACACTTGAAACAATTTTGCAATTCAAAGATGGTGGATTAAGCTTAGGGACCAATGCACGTCTCTCAGCAGAGAATCCTATCATGCAGCAACGAGGATTCACATGCAGGAAGATTCTACATGAAAGGAGGGCTGGCACCAGTACTAATGCCGTAGACTTGAGTACAGCTCTCCAAGAGCAGCATATAGTGGTTCTGCAGCTTTAGGTCTGTCCACAGTTCCAAGAAGAATATCAGCAGTAGAGAGATAAGGATCACCATAGAACTTTAGATTGGTTTCCGTCCTCGTTGCTAAAATATTTCCTTCAAGTGATACTCCCACAAATGCCCCTGATACATGCCAAACAATTAAAAGATCAATTATCCTAACTTTTCAAATCGCAGCATAGTTTTAGGAGCAAAGACCAAAATAACTGACACCGTGAAGAATAGGAGAGCAACCAAATGCTAGGACATCTCCCAAAACCAATTTCAATGGTCTGGACATAGTATATAATTTCCATAATGGAGTCACCGAAGAAGGTTTTATTTAAAACAATGGGCAACTACGGATAAAGCATAATTCTAGGTAGCTATACATCCAGGGGTTCAGGGCATCAGAAGTGAAATTTTCCCATTCCCCACACGAAGATCATTGATTATATTTAGCTTCATCCTAAAAAATGAATTCAGTCCCCTTGGGACTTCAACCCGAGATTTTCCCTAAAGATCACTGTCACATCCAAAACAACATTCATCAATCTGAAAATGCAAACTGGAAATTCGTAGATTTATCAACATTTCTAACATTCATCAGCTATGGGCAAACAGTATGTTAAAAGTTAAGATCTTCTCCTCACAACAAAAGCTAAATAATATCTCATTTCAATCCTTAGTTTTAGTGCTAACCAAAAGGCTTCTTGTCATAAGATAGAATTTAAAGATACAAAAATCTCAAGGTCAGATTACAAAAACTTATCTCAAAAATACCTTTGCTACAGCTGTAAGTATAGCACATGCCAGATCCTCTATCCCCAGCATGAAGATCTGCTTCCAGCACCCTCCCAACAGGGCCTGCTGCAGCACTGCAACCAGCCCCAAGAGAAAAATGCATGCGACTACAAAATGTCTTCACAGCTTTGTAATCATGGAGGACAATTATATAGTCCATGAGCTCACCCCCAATCTGGGAAACAAGGAGAGGAGTGACAAGAATAAAATTTCAGCATCGTTCAAATTGAATTAATTGATTTTATCTTAGAAAAAAATGATAACCAACTTTATCGTAGAAGAGGTAAGAGACTTTTCTTGCTCCAAACACAAGCATATCTTGGAGTTTTTTATGCTTCTGTTGCATTTTCAAAGATAAACCTAATTTGTTGAAAAGTTTACCTGAGCACCCCATCCTAAGCCAACCGAACATATTGCAGATGGGGCAGACCATGATCCATCAGATCTCCGAGCAATGACTAAACCAGTGCCAAGTTTGTAAGCAACTATTGCACCAGCTTTGGCAACTGTTAAGATTGCCAAGCCTTTGGCTCCTTTCAGAATTGCTAAGGGGATGGACTTCTCAGGATTCAGCCTAGAAACCTGACCATTTCAGAAAGCATAAGCCCAACTGGTTCCTTAATGAAGAAGAATAATGAACAACTATAATTGAATAACCAACTTTTTTGGCTAGTTGACAATAACATGATGGGATAATGTCAACGGGAAAACATAAATAATATGCTGAATCTTCCTCCACTAGTCTAGAATTGCATAATAAGACACTGTCAACAGAGAAATGTAACTCTACCACCAAATCTAGGGTTGACATGCAATTAGTGATTAAAATGTAAGGCCTGAGACCAAGAATCAGGAAACTGAACATCTTTCAAACATAAAGAAGAACGAAAACAAGCAGAAAACACACCTGCCAATAGCTTCTCAACGTATTGGATGCTTTGTATACCTCATGTTCCATGGAGAAACCAACTGGCAGGTTTAACCATCCTCTCGTGCAAGTCCAATCCACGACATCATGTTTCGCCACTTGCATAGCATTGCTAATGGTATTAATAAGAACACCTTGCAAAGGATCAAGCCTATCATAGCAGGTATCACAAACCCTTTGTGGATTCCTCTCCCTAAACTTAACAGGTAACAAACACCGTCCTTTAGTACATGTTCTGCAAAAAACCCCACCACAAAAACGACAATGATGCCTTCCACGAGAAATTGCTGTAAAGGGAGCAGTACACTGCATACAAACTGTAGTAGAACTATCTGGCAACCACTCAGGCGGTTCAGCTTCCAAGACATCTTTGTACACGGTGGTATAATTTGGCTCCAGAAGTGGCGGGGCACTCGGAATATAAACAGAGGAGTGCAAATACGTGTCCCCATTCTTCTCCGATTCCAGAAAGGAAACATTTGAACGGGGCATTCGACCACCACCACCACCACCACCACCATCTTTATTCTGGCCAGTTAAAATGGCAACTATCCCACTTAATACATTTTTCAAGTTGACCTCTGGAAGCCTATTGAAATTTGCAGGAAAACGAGGATCGTCATCGTCATCAGTTGAACCATCAAGGTAATCCCGTTTCGGCACCGGCCATAAGGGATCATCGATATAGTCCTCAACATTAGGGTATGCATTCTTCTCCTTTTCTACCTTACAGAATTGAACTTTCCCTTCAAAACTCGCCATTCGCAGCAGCTAAACCACGTAAAAACTGATTTCACAACCAAGAAAAAAATATATTAATAATAATTCGAAGGAGCTGAATCCGTTAACACGAAGAATAATTTAGTTTTACGAAAACGAACAGCATAAGATTTGATTCTAAATCATTAGGGTTTTTCGTTACCTTTATTCAATATTGGGAGAATTGAAACGCAAGCGTACCTTGCGATAAGTCTGATCCAAGCTTTGAGATTTTCACCTTCTCTTTTTTCAATCGTCGACGGACGACAACCACAAGCAAAAGGAAGGAACGGAGGAAGAGATGATTGGATTTGATAGAGAAGAACCATACGACACTCGGTATTGATATTTATTATTACATATATTAGTTATTGTTTGGGCTTTGGGACTCGTCAATGACCGTTCCCTATGGGCTGAAACTTTTCTATTTGCTGGCTTCGATTTTATTGATTAAGATACTGTTGGAAAATATGAATAATTCAGTTGTTTTTTTTAAGTATTTAAAAATATATTAAAATAATATTTTTTTATTTTTTAAAAATAATTTTTAATATTAGTACATTAAAATAATTTAAAAATACTAAAAAAATATTAATTTGAAGTAAAGAAAAAATAAAAAAAATTTAAATTTTCTCAAAAGCATTTTTAAAACAAAAAAATAATCACAGTTATAAGTTTTGAATATGAACATTTTGCTATTGAATAATTAGAAGTGTGTTAGTAATTATTTTTAAAAAAATTTTAGTTTAAAATATATTAAAATAATATTTTTTTTATTTTAAAAAAATTATTTTTGACATCAATATATCAAAACGATCTGAAAACAATAAAAAAATAATTTAAAATAAATAATAAAATAAATAATTTTTTCAAAAACACTTTTAAAATATAAAAATAAATAAATTTATAATTAATAATAATAAACTTGTAATTAATAAGAATTATAATACTAACAAATATTCTTACAAAGTTTATTTATTAGAATATCTTATTCATTGAAAGAAAGGATCTCAATCATCCAATACCTTATTTTTTTCTTAAAAATAATAATTTTAAACCATAAAACTTCTAAACAAAGGCAAAAGGTAGGATAAAGATCAATCGAACAAATTGAAGAAAGAAATGTGTGGGAATAGTCATCTTTTTTATAATATTTTAGTTTCATCAAAACATTTAATTATAATCTTATACATTTAACCAATATCAG
>Ga0307510_10004810_pt1 | contig 15970 bp, 19 predicted proteins | sample 12_EM_MG_FD_207224 | JGI IMG/M metagenome (GOLD analysis project Ga0307510, IMG submission 207224) | Populus trichocarpa ectomycorrhiza microbial communities from riparian zone in the Pacific Northwest, United States - 12_EM | ecosystem: Host-associated > Plants > Roots > Unclassified | place...
AGCGCCCACAAGTCGTCGTCCACGATCCACGGCCGAGTGCTCACAACATCCCGAACGGCCGAATCGTCATATCGGTCACGCCGGACCAGGGCACTTCAACAAGATCGTGTTACGAGCTCTACAGAGCGATCATTCGCAATTCCTAATTGGCAGCCGAGTCGTCGTGGGGAGCCGGGCGGCCAATCAGTCAAAGCCACCAGTGGCAGAGCGTTTTAAGCCTCACCCGGCACCCCTGGGTGGGTGAGTGCCTGTGTCACATCCTCTTTGCGCAGGTCACGAGGCAGGAAGGATGATAGTGATCCCGTTTGCCGTTCGGCTGGGCGTCGATGGTCGCTGTTCCGAACGGCAGCGGCGGCGCGTTGGTGATGGGGCCTTTTGAATATCCCCACCCTGTACTCAGGGACGAGACGGACATGCTCGCCTCGTTTCCCACTCGTTGCTCGCGGGTGGCAGGTCGCGTTCCGTTTCGCTCGTCTGAGCCCCATCCGACCGATGAGGTCGTGATCGCCCTGCCCGGCCGCGCTGGACGCAGCCACCATCGTCTGCCGCCTCGGCAGAACAGCGGCACAAGGTCTGAGAACTCGTCCCGACCGACGCTCTCTTGCCAGGTCCAACGCCTTTGCGACGATGGTGAGTTCCCGATAGGGGTGTGACATTTCGCCCAGACCGTTGACCTGTCGCAGCACACCGTGGGGACCCCATACTCCGGGACCTGACGAACCGACGGGTGAAGGAGCACAGTGAGCACAGCAGCGGCAGCAGGGACCTGGAAGCTCGGGGACCTGGAGGTGAATCGCATCGGCTACGGCGCGATGCGCCTGACGGGCAACGGGATGATGGGCAACTCCGACGGCATGCCGATCGACCGCGATGTCGCCGTCGGCCTGCTGCACAGCGCGTTCGAGCAGGGGGTCAACCACATCGACACGGCCTCCTTCTACTTCTCACCACTGCGGTCCGCGAACGAGTTCATCAACCGCGCACTCTCGTCCTGGTCCGGCGATGTGGTCGTGGTGACGAAGGTCGGCCCGGCGCGCGATCCTTCCGGCGAGTGGCTCTACACGGTCCGCCCCGACCAGTTGCGCGGCCAGGTCGAGGAGAACCTGCGACAGCTCGGCCGGGACTGCCTGGACGTGGTGAACCTGCGCGTCGGCGGCCCCCGCACGGCCTCGCTCGCCGAGCACTTCGGCGCCCTCGCTGAGCTGCGCGAGGCCGGGCTGGTCCGGCACCTCGGGCTCTCCGGTGTCCTGCCTGAGCACGTGGCCGAGGCCCAGAAGATCGCGCCCGTGGTCTGCGTGCAGAACTTCTACAGCCTGGACTGGCGCCGTGCCGACGAGAGCGGGCTGGTGGACCTGTGCGGGAAGCAGGGCATCGCCTTCGTCCCGTTCTTCGCGGTCTCCGGCCTGCGGCGCGAAGCGGCCGCAGACCAGGAGCACAATGCGCGGGTCCACTCTGTCGCCGACGCCCACCACGCGACGCCGGCCCAGGTACGGCTCGCCTGGACCCTCCACCGCGGTCCGCACGTGCTGGCCATTCCCGGCACCACGAACCCGGCACACCTCGCGGAGAACATCGTCGCCGGAAGCCTGCGCCTGACCGAAGAGGAATTGACCCTCCTGGACAAGCCGGACGAGGGCACCATCTGAGACTCTGCTCGCGATGCCCGGTGAACTTCCCCAGTCCGCTGAGAACCAGACCGAGTGGGGCGAGGAGTGCCCCTGGTCGCTTTCAGGAATCGCCATCCTTGGTCCTCAGGCGGCTGCGAGGGTGGCCGGGACCGCCTTGGTCTGGCGGCGGGGACGGGCCAGACGGCGCGACATGAGGGTGACGAAGGCCCACTGAATGTGCGCTTCCGCGTGGGACATCAGGCGTTCGTAGTCCCTCGCGTTGCGCCGGGCCCGCATCGTCCACGAATTTGACCGTTCCACCACCCACCTCTTCGGCAGCAGAACGAAGCCCTTGGCGTCCTTGGGGCGGGGGACGACCATGATCGTGATGCCCATGGTGTTCTGGGCCCAGGTGCTGAACTCCTCGCCTCCATAACCGTTGTCCGCCCAGACCAGAACGACTTCGGGGTGCTCGGCGTGGAGGCGGGTGAGCAGGGTGCGGGCCGCGTCACGGTCCTGGACGTCGGCAGGGGTGACGAGCAGGTCGACGAGCAGGCCGTCCTGGTCAACGATGAGATGTCGTTTCCTGCCGTTGATGTGCTTGTTCGCGTCGTATCCGCGTGTCGCGTTCGACACGGTCTCCGCACCTTTGACGGACTGGGAGTCCACGATCACCCGGACCGGCCAGGCACAGCGCCGACGGCGTAGCCGCAGCCGCCGACGCAACTGGTCAAGGATCCGCTTGAGTGCGCCAACCTTCGCCCACCGGGCGAAATACCCGAACACCGTGCGCCACGGGATGCCGAAATCTGCGGGCAGCGCCCTCCACTTCGCGCCGTTATCCGTGATGTACCTGATCGAGTCGACGACTCGGCGGCGGGGCCACTTCTCCGAGGCCCCGCCTTTCGGAGTCTGGCAAGCGGGGGTGGGCAGGAGCCGTTCCAGGAGGGCCCATTCGACGTCGCTGGTGTCGGAGGGGTAGTGGTAGCGGGTTAGCAGCATGACGGGGTGCCGGGCCGCGACCTGAAGAAGGGGCCAACTGCGGGACGGTCGCGGCCCGTTGCCTTTCTCCGGTTCACTCCAGGTTGGCGAGGAGGTGCAGGGTGGACTCGATCGCGCCCATCTGCGCCATGACCGTGCGGATATAGGGATCGTCGGGCTTCTTCTTCTGGTGCGGCAGGAGAATCCCGGCGATGAAGTTCTCCACCCGGTGGTGGACGGACTCGAAGAACGCCCGCTCGTAGCCGATCCAGACCTCCGGCGCGTCCTCCAGCATCCGGTAGCCCCACGTCTTGTCCCAGGTCACCGGCGGAAGCCCCTTCGCCGCGGCCACCATGCGCAGGTGCGCGAGCCCGGTGTGGACCTGCGCGCGGGTGCGCTCGGTGGCGGCCATCAGCTGGACGATGGTCAGGCCGGCGGGACGGGCTTCCAGTAACGCGGACAGGACGGCTTCGGCGTGGACGTGAGCGGGAACGCCCCGCCCCATCGCTACTTGCCCGAGCCCTTCAGCAGCTTCTGAAGCTGCTCGTCCAGGTCGACCTCGCCGCGGGTGACCGCGTTCTCGATCCAGTCCGCCGACGCCCTCACCCGCGCAAGGCCCCGCAGGATCGTCTCGCGTTCGGCGTCGTCGTAGGGCTCACCGCGCAGGTTCGGCACGATCCTGCCGGCCGTGACGGTGAACTGCGTGCAGACCGCGACCAGGTCCATGAACTGGGTGTTGTGCTCCATGCGCCGCAGCTGGTCCAGCTGCGGGGCGGCTTCCTCCTGCCCGTACTGGACCTGCTGGCGGAACTGATCGAACTGCGCCTCATTAACAGCGTGCCTGGCCGTGCCGTCGGCCATCGCCTTCGAGGCGACCGCCGGGCGGCGCAGGAAGTCGGTGGCCACCCGCGCGGCCACCTGGTCGTCGGCGGCCAGGTCGTGGATCGCGTCCACCTTCTCCTGGACGCTCTCCGGAGTGTCGACCTTCCAGCCGACGATCCGCTTCGCGCTGTCGTGCGTCCAGCGCGCGGGCCCACCCCGAGGATTGGACGGGGGGTTGTTCACCGCCTCGAACCGTTCCCGTTCGTCGGGGAGGGAAGCGAGGATCTTGTGGATGGTGTGGGAGACATCCGCCCGCCGGCGTTCCTTCGGCCAGCGCGAGGCCACCCACCGGTAGTCCCGAACCGTCGAATACGCCAGACCGACGTCCTCGGCGAACATCCGGATCGCCTCGCGGACCGTGAACAACTCCTCGCTCCCCGACGGGTTCGTGCCCCCGTAGGAGCGCATCGGCTCGATCTCCGTGGCCGCGTCCCCGAGCTGCCACTGGACGCTGCTCATCGTCCCGACCCAGTCCCGCCCCAGCGTGACCAGCTCGTCGTAGCGCTGCCGGGTCACACTGCCGACCATCCCGGTCATCCGGACACCACCCCCACGAACCCCGGGTGCGACACCTGTATGCGCCGCCAACTCACCCTGGACACCCGTCACTTCGCACCATCCGACCGCGTCGCCCGGCAGAGAAGGGCGTACGACCCCGGCGCCCGAAGCGGCCCTGCGTCCACCGAACGCGCAGGCTCACACATCGCCGGGCCGCGCGCGCTGCACGTGCCAGGACTGTTTGCGGCATGCGGGAGAGCAGTAGACCGCCGAGACCGGATGGTCGACCCCGACCCTCCACACCGCCCCGCACTGCGGACACGAGGCCGTCAAGTCGGCCTTCACCGCCTCGGTCCTCGACCGAGCCCGACGCATCCGCCGCCAGTGCCTCGAACGGCACGCGTCCTCACAGAACACCGCCGTCGACCTCGCCGACGGCATCAACGGCCCACCGCACCCTCGGCACAACCTCGGCCCGCGCCCCTCAACCGCGACGGCGACCAGACGCAGCCGGGGTACCCCGTCCCTGCCCATACGACCACCGTACGGCGAGCGACACCTGCGGCCCAGCCGTCGCTCCGGGCGGGTCCGCCCGAAACAACGAGTCCCTGAACTGCATCAACAGACCACTCGACTTGTCATGCAAGGACCTGACACAGGCACTGAACCATACGAAGGGCTCACCGCGTCCCGCAGAACAACGTAGGGAGCGTTTTCAGCGGTGCCGCTCCAGGGTGAGGACAGCCTTGGCGATTGACGTCATGCGGTTCGGGCTGTACCGGGATCTGCGGAAGATGCGCCATGACTTCAGTCGTGCGATGCCGCGCTCGACCGGTGCCCGGGCTGCGGACAGCGCACGGTTGACGGTCTGTTGGGTGGGTGTGAGGTCACGGCCCGGCGGACGTCTGAGGGCCGTCGTTACCCATGGGCCGGCGCCCATGTAGGCACGGTCGGCGAGGATCGGGATGCCCTGGCGCTCACAGATCCTGATGATCCGGTGGGTGCGGGCCGCGGTCAGGTCGTGCGCGCGGCCGGGCAGAGCGGGCGAGATCCACAGCAGCCGCCCGACCGGGTCGGTCACCACCTGCACGTTCACCCCGTGCCGACGGTGCTTGTGAGAGAAGACGGCCCGGCTGTCGCCGACCCGGTCGCATTCCGCCAGGGTGCCGTCCAGCAGGACGTAGTCCGGGTCGGCCTCGCGCAAGGCGCGCAGCAGGCTGGGCGCACGGTCGGCGAGCAGGTCGACGACGGCTGCCGTGTAGGCGTGGGCGGTACCGACGGAAATACCGAAGCCGGCCGCGAGTTGGGCAAGGGTGTCGTGCCGCGGCAGGTACACCAGGCCGACGAGGGCATGTTGGTGCGGCGGGAGCTTGCAGCGGCGGTCACCCTCGCGGGTGACGATGAGCATGGTGACCCCTTAAGAATGGTCGTGGTCCGGGAGGACTGGGTGTAGCTGATGGTGACCTGCCATTGATGGCTCTGAGTGAGTGGCTGCCCGGTCCTTCGGGACGCTCCGGCTGCTGATTGAGAACTGCGGTCATCGCTGGTTAAGGGCTTGGCGGCGGAGTGTTCCCGGACCCAGAGGGTGCTGCTTCCAGAGGAACGGAGCAACGACGGTGACGGAACGTCATGAGCAGGTCTGGGTCGGCATCGACGCTGGCAAGGCCCATCACTGGGCTGTCGGAGTAGACGCCAGCGGAGAGAAAGTGTTCTCGAAAAAGGTCATCAACGGCGAGGACGAGATCCTTGCCCTGATCGTGACAGCATGCGAGATGGCCAACGAGGTGCAGTGGGCGGTGGATATCTGCGGCCGGTCCTCAACTCTGCTGCTCGCACTACTAATCGCCAATGGCCAAGGCGTGGTGTATGTGCCTGGACGCACGGTCAGCCGAATGTCCGGGGCCTACCGCGGCGAGGGGAAGACCGACGCAAAAGACGCCCTGGTCATCGCCGACACCGCGCGTATGCGCCAGGACTTCACAGCCCTGAGTCTGCCGAACGAGACCGTGGCTGATCTCCAGTTACTCACCGCACATCGAGCCGACCTGATCGCCGACCGAGTACGGCTGATCAACCGGCTGCGCGATGCCCTGGTAGGCATCTGCCCTGCTCTGGAGCGGGCATTCGACTACTCGGCGGCCAAGGGACCGGTCATCCTGCTGACCCAGTTCCAGACCCCGGCCGCCCTGCGGCAGGCCGGTGCCAAACAGCTCGCGGACTGGCTGGCACGACGCACAGTCCGCAACGCAGCCAATGTCGCCGCCGGCGCACTCGAGGCAGCCCAATCCCAGGTGACCGCCCTGCCAGGCGAAACGCGAGCCGCCAAACTCGTCTGCGACCTCGCCCATCAGCTCCTCATGCTCGACGAGTGGATCAAAGACACCGACCGGGAGATCCGCGAAGCCTTCCACCTCGACGAGCGCGCAGAAGTCATCGAATCCCTTCCCGGCATGGGCCCCATCCTCGGGGCCGAGTTCCTCGCCATCGTCGGAGACCTGTCCGGCTACGCAGACGCCGGCCGCCTGGCCGCCCACGCGGGACTGGCCCCGGTGCCACGCGACTCCGGCCGCCGAACGGGTAACCACCACCGGCCCAAGCGCTACCACCGCCGCCTGCGACACGTCCTGTACATGGCCGCGCAGACCGCCATGATGCGCCCCGGCCCCTCCCGGGACTACTACCTCAAGAAACGTGCCGAAGGACTGATCCATACCCAGGCACTGCTCGCCCTCGCACGCCGCCGTGTCGACGTTCTATGGGCCATGCTCCGTGACAAGAGGCACTTCACACTCACTCCGCCAGTCGCCCAATCGGCTTGACACCATCATTGAGACTCACTCGACCAGGGCATGCGGCAGGTCGAGTGCGGCAGGATAGGCAACCAACAAGGCTCCTGCGCCAATGAGTTGAGACGTCGAACACCTCCCTCAACGGCGTAGGAGCCTTGTCCGTTGCGGACGCCGACGTGGTCACCTGATCAGTGGCCACACTGAAACGGCTCAGTGGCTCAGCTGGAGAAGTGGACCAAGGACGGCGAACTACGCTACGTCCTGGGCTCCGACACGAACGGCGGCGGTATGCCCGGCTGGTCCGGCGGATACACTACTGCTCGATCGCGCTGCGGGCCAGGGAGACCAACGTGGTGTCGTCCACGAGCGAGCCGTCCCACAGGGCCGTGAGGCGGGTGATCCTTCCCCAGCGGTCCAGTTCGAGAGCGATGATCCCTCGGGGGGCCGTGCCGTTGGACGCCGTCCATTCGTAGCCCCCTCCTACGGCGCTGCCGACGATGTGGCTGACCGCTGTACCAGCGCCGGTGTAAGGCAGGAGGGAGGCAGTGTCGGTGAGATAGGCGCCGATGCTTCCTGGGCCGACGATCTGTATGTGTGCCGGCATGTCCTCGAAAAGGGCTCCGGGCGCGAAGAGTTCGGCGGCGGCGGTGCCGTCGCCGTGGCGCAGGGCCTGCGCGAGTCTGTTCACGACGTGTCTCATGGCGGGCGCTGCGGTCTCGCCGACGGTGGATTCTCCGAAATCGGTCACGGGCTCGGCCGAATATGTGGCGAGGGCGGCCTTGTTCGCCATGCCGAAGTGGCGGCCGTCCCAGTAGTCGATCTGCCGGGCGATCTTGCGGTTGTGGAAGTTGATGACACAGGCGGCGCGGATTTCGGATGGGCCGAACAGGCCGGCGGTGTCGGTGAAGAACACCAGGGCGCTGGTCGCGTTGCCCAGGATCCTCGTGGGGTACGACTTGCCGTCGCTGGGCCACGTGGGCACGAATCCGGCCAGTCCGTCCCGGAGCGCGTTCCAGCTGTAGTAAACCGCGTCCACGACCGCGTCGATGTAGGTGAGTGGATCGCGCGAGAAGTAGGACATCCACCCGTCCAGGTCGTGCGCGCTCTTGCGGGCGAAGTAGCGCTGGAGCAGTACGGCTGCCTCCGGGGTGGCGTGGGAGGAGTCGATGACGATGTCGACGCCTGGGAAAACGAGCCCCTCGCCGGCGCTGGAGGCCGCCGCGCTTCCGGGGGCGAGCAAGGAAGCCGCAGCGATCCCGGTCCCGCCGAGCACGGCACCGCGCAGCACCGCACGTCGGGTCTTCTGGTTCGGTATGTGGGCGTCGCGTTCCATCACAGGCCTTTCGAACAGGGGGGACTTCGCGGATCGATCCGTGGTGCACGGGTGCTGATCGGAGGTCAGGCGCCGCCGGGGACGCCGGTGGCCTGCCAGCTGACGACCTTCCAGTTGCCGCCGTCCGGCGCCCACACGATGGTGTAGCGGCTCAGGGTTTCGAGGATGAACCCGCTGAGATCGGCTTTGACGGCCGCGATTCCGCCGAGGAAGGCGAGACCGCCGTGGAAGCGGACGGTCTCGTCGGTGCAGTCGATGGCGAGGTATTTGGTCCTTCCCGAGCCGATGCTGCCCAACAGGCCCTGCTTGGTGTCCTGTCCGCCGTTGCCGTGGATCCACACCATGTCGTCGGCGAACAGGACAGTGAGGGTGGGAACATCGGCGCGGATCATGGCTTCGCGACGGGTCCGGTCTAGTTCGAGGAGGGTGGTGGGGTCGGTCATGGTGTCGCTCCTGGCTGCTTGCCGGTCATCGTCGGCCGGAGGTCGGTGGTCCGTGGTCTTCGGTGCCGGTCAGCGGATCTCGCCCGCGGTGCGTACGCCGCTCCAGCGACCGATCTCGGCCGCCAGGTCCAGGCGTTCGATGGGTGCGGTGGTCGCGTACGCACCCCACTGGTCGCGGGGGAGCATCCACATGACCTCGAACTCGTTGCCGTCGGGGTCGGCGCCGTAGACGCTCTTGGTGGTGCCGCTGTGGCTGGACTCCCCGGTGTACGCGTCGGCCTCGGCCAGCACCTTGCGGACCTGCTGGAGGTCGTCGATGGTGTCGACCTGCCAGGCCAGGTGGTAGAGCCCGATCTCGCCGCGCCGCTTGGGCGGCGCGGACGGGCCGACGCCCATGAGGCCGAGATCGTGATCGTGGACGGAACGCGGCAACCGCAGAAACACCGCGTTGGCGCGGGGTTCGCGCAGGACGACGTCCATGCTGAAGACGTCGGTGTAGAACCGCTCGGATCGTGCCAGATCGGCGACAAACAGGACGGCGTGGTTGAGCCGCACCGGGCCGATACCCATCGGAGTTCTCCTTCGTTGTGACCGCTCGGAGGCGATGCCGGTGACGCATGCCCGGGCCCACCCCGCACGGTGGGGCTGCCAGCTAGCAGAGGTGGTGTCAGTAGGCGAGGCTGAATCCGCCGGACCATGAGGTCTTCTCAGCAGCGGCGAGGGTGAGCTGGAGGAAGCCGATCGCTTCCAGCTCACGGGCCCGCTGGAGACCGCCCGCATCCACGGCTCGCAGCCCGGCCGCGCTGATCACGACGCCGAGAGCCGTTTTGGCCTCCTCGTCGTCCCCGGCCAACAGCACGGTGGCCAGCCTCCCGTCCACTGCGCCAGTGACCAGCGTGCCGGCGAAGTTGGTGTTGAACGCCTTGATGACACGCGACTCGGGCAGCGCAGCGGCGATCTCCGCGGTGGCCGAGCTGTCGGCCGGGACAGTCAGCGAGTCAAAGGTCTCAAAGTCCAGCGGGTTCGTGATGTCGACCACGATCTTGCCGCTCAACTGCGCGCCACGCTGGGCGATGACCTGCCCAATGACCGGGTATGGCACGGCGAGCACGACGATGTCGCCAGTGACCTCCCGCTCCCCGTCGGAGCTGCCGAGCAGTTCCACGGTCTCGCCGCTCTTGCCGACCAGGCCGGCGATGGCCTGCCCCATGTTGCCGCTACCGATGATGCTGATGTGCGCCATGGCGGCCTCCCAATAGTTGTAGCCACAACCATGCCATGACGGCATAGTTGTAGCAACAACCATTTAGGTACTGACATGATGTGGACGTGGAAACGCGATGGCTCACCCGGACGGAACTGGCTGCCTGGCTCCGGCTGGGCGCTGTACTCGAGCTGCTGCCGCCGGCGCTGGACAGCCAGCTGCGCCGTGACGCCGAGCTGACCCACTTCGACTACCAGGTACTCGCCATGCTCTCCGAGTCACCCGAGCGCACCATGCGGATGACCGAGCTCGCCGCGTCTACGACCGCCACCCTCGCCCGGCTCTCCCATGTGGTGCAGCGCCTGGAATCCCGCGGCCTTTTGGAACGCGTGCCCTGCTCCACGGACCGGCGCGCCACCAACGCCCGTCTCACCGAGGCCGGCTGGCAAAAGGTGCTGGAAGCCGCCCCAGGTCACGTGGCCTTTGTCCGGGACACCGTCATCGACGCCCTTACACCCGACCAGCTCGCCCAGCTCGCTGACATCAGCGAGGCCATCCTGACCAGGCTCGACCCCGACGCCGACCGGGCCGGAAGGTACCAGTGGTACGACGCGCGCGACTGACCGGAGCCGGTCAGCCGTTGGATCGCGGCGGCCGGACAAACGGCCATGGCCTGCCGTATCGCACTGATCATCTTCCGATGGGGTGCTCATCCACCAGGAAATTGACGCCGCCTTCGTCCCGCTGATCGAAGGCCTCAGGGGCCACCTTGCCGCGTTGCCCCGACGTCATGTACTTCGGTTTGTCCGACCTGGCAGCCCCCACCCCAGTCAGCACCACATCGTCTTCCCTCCCATGCGCCTCGGGTCCGCAGCACGTACCCCAGGAACTGTCGACTGCGACATCACAAGCCGGGCACGAGGGTGGAGCCCGCTACACCACCGGTTGGGGAGAGCACTCCCTCGTTGCGTCGTGCCGATCCCGGGATCGTTGATCTCACAAGGTCAACGGCTCCCCGTAGGGAGTCACCTCCCTCAGAAAGGTACTTTCTCGTGAAGGCGCTGCTCTCCTCCCGCCCCGTCCTGTGGTTCCTGTTCCTGTTCAACCTGACGGTCGCCCTGGCCGCGCCGCTCATCGACGACAGCGCCAAGGGCATCGCGACCAGCGTCGGCATGGCGGTCGTCTCCCTCGGCGCAGGAGCAGCCCTGTTCAAGGATCGCGCGAAGACTCGTCAGTCCTGATCGGGTCGTGAGTGCCCATCAGCTTGCTGATGGGGACAACTGGGCGCCGGGGCGCGGGCGTTCCGTTCGATGAACGCCCACTGCAACACGTGCGGTTGTCTGCCCTCGGTCAACCCCTCGTTCCTGCCGCTTTCGGCTCGACCGAAGAGAGCGGGGCGACGTCGTCGGCCTGTGCGGCCCCGCCGTCCGTGCGGGAAGCGTCCCACTGCTCGGATCGCTGCCGCTGTCAGGTCACAAGCCGCAGTACGTCCGTCAGGCCGCGCTCACCGGTGCGGTGTTCCGCCGGCAGGATGTAGGTGCGCAGACCGCAGGCGGCGGCGCCGCCGTCGCGGACCGGGTTGTCGCCGACCATGAGGGTGGCACGGGGGTCGACGCCGAGGTCGGCGCAGGCTTTGAGGAACAGCTGGGGGTCGGGCTTCTCGCGGCCCTGCTCGTAGGAGATGACGCAGGTGTCGATCAGCGCGTCCAGTCCATGGTGGACGAGGTGGGTGCGCAGGTCCCAGGCGAAGTCGCTGACGACGGCGATGCGCAGTCCGCGGTCGCGCAGGGCGCGCAGGACCGGTTCGGTGTCGGGGTACGGGACCCAGGCGTCCGGGGCGGTGAGTTCGCGGTAGGCCGCCTCCTCCGCGCCGCGCAGGAAGTCGACCTGTTGCCACCATCCCCACATCGCGCGGCGGTGCTGGTCGGAAGAGAGATCGCGGCCTTCCTGGAGAGCGGCGACTGAGGGCAGCCGGAACGCGGCACGCAACCGGTCGGAGATCTCGGCCACCGCGCCGGGCTTCTCCAGCGCGGCGAGGCGGCCGATGGCGGTGCCGACCCGGCGCAGCCACGTCTCCAGGTCGATCATCTGGAAGAGGGTGTTGCTGAAGTCGAGCAGGACGGCCTGGACCGCGGGTACGGGGGCAGCCATCTCGGCGTTACTGGGGCGGTAGGCGCTCGGCGTTTCGAACAGGGTACGGATCACGGGGAGGGCTCTTCGGGTTCGGCCGTCTCGACGGGGACTCCGAGGTCGCGCATGGCCGTGAGTTCAGCGTCGGAGGTGCCGGTGTCGGTGATGACGGAGTGGTAGTCGGCCACGGTGCCGTACGCGTAGGTGGCGGTCTTGCCGAACTTGGAGTGGTCGACCAGGAGCAGTGCCTGGTCGGCGGAGGCGAGCATGGCCAGCTTCACCTCGACGTAGTCGTTCACGGGGTGGAAGAGGCGGCCTTCCAGGACGGCGGTGGCGGACATCAGGGCGAGGTCGGCCCGGATCCGGGACAGGGCGCGGGTGACGGCGGGGCCGGTGCAGGAGTTGAAGTCGCCGCGGTAGTGGCCGCCCAGCAGGGTGACGTCGACGCCGGGCGCGGATCCGAGCCTCTGTGCGAGGCCGACGGAGTTGGTGACCACGTGGACCTGTTCCAGCCGGGCCAACACGGGGACCAGGGGGAACAGGGTGGTCGAGTCCTCCATGAGCACCGTACTGCCCGGCCTGATCCGGTCGGCGACGGCCGCGCACAGCGCGTTCTTGGCGGCGAGGGCGCTGTTCTCACGGAAGCGGGTCGCCGTCTCCATGGTGAGAGCGGGGAAGGCGACGGCCCGTCCGCGCTCCTTGCGCAGCAGGTGGCGCCCGGCCAGGTCGTCGAGGTCCCGGTGCATGGTCATCAGACTGACGTCGAAGTGCTGCGCGAGGTCGTCGATGCGGGTCTCGCCGTGTTCGGCGACGTACCGAAGGACGGCCTGGCGCCGTTCCTCGACGGCGGCCTGCGACAGCCGCGCACGGGCGGTCATGACACCCCTCCTTCCCGGTCGCTCCGGTCTCGCAGTCTCCCACACGGGCCGGTGAGAAGGCCGGGCCCGTCCCGCTCCGGGGCCTACGGAGTGTCCACGGTGACCAGCACCTTGACCTGCTCGGGATCGACGGATGCGGCGAAGGCCTTGGCGGCGTCCTCCAGCGGGTAGGTGGCGGTGACGATCTCGGCGGTGTCGACGGCGCCCGAGGTGATCAGGGACATCGCGGTGCGGTAGTCGTCGCCGGTGTACATGAGGGTGCCCTCGATGCGGATCTCCCGGTCCTGGACCAGGTCGAGGCGGACCGGCGTGCTCCCGGCGGCTCCGACGCCGACGACGATGATCGTGCCGCCCTTGGTGAGGAGGTCGGTGGCCTGGGCCATGGACCGCTCGCGCGCCACGCAGTCGAAGACCACGTCGACCGGTCCGCCGAGCGCCTCCCGGACCCGTTCGGGGAGGTCGGGGGCGTCGGCGGGCAGGGCCGCGTCGGCGCCGAGGCGCAGGGCGCGGTCCCGCTTGCCCGGCAGCAGGTCGGTGACGGCGATCTTCTCGGCGCCCGCGTGCCGGGCAGCGGCGAGGACGAGCAGCCCGATGGGTCCGGCGCCGAGGACGGCGACCGTGCGACCGGCGAGGTCTCCGACCTTGGCGACAGCGTGCACGGGGGTGGCCAGGGGCTCGACGAGGGCGGCCTCGATGTCGGTCATGCCGTCGGGGACGCGGTGGACGCGGTCGGCCGGGATGGTGAACAGGTCGGTCATGGCGCCGGGCGTCTGGCAGCCGAACACCTTCAGTTCCTGGCAGATGTTGTAGCGGCCGGAGCGGCACTGGGGGCACTTGCCGCAGTAGAGGTTGGGTTCGATGATCACCCGGTCGCCGGGTGCGAAGTCCTCGGCCCCCTTGCCCGCCGCGGCGACGACGCCTACCGCCTCGTGACCGGGGCGGTAGGGCAGGTCGATGAAGGGATGGTGGCCGGCCGCCGCATGGGTGTCGGAGCCGCACACGCCGACGACCGTGGTGCGGACGAGGAGTTCGTCGTCCCCGGGGACGGGGGCGGGCACGTGCTCAAGGGTGATGTCGTCGAGGGAGCGGACGAGAACGCGGCGTATCTGTTCGGTCATGGTGGGGGTCCGTTCGGTTCGGGCGTTCACGCGGAGGCGAGGCCGGGCTGGATCTGGATCTTGCGGCCGAGGCCGGCCCGGAAGCGGGCGATCGCGTCCGGGAACGCCGTCAGGGGGAGCCGGTCGCTGATGAACACGTCCGGGTCGACGACGCCGGTGGCGAAGAGGTCGGCGGCGCGTTCGAAACTGTGTAGTACGGCCATGGAGCCGGTGATCGTGATCTCCTGGTTGTAGATCCGGTACGGCTCGATGGTGGCCCGGGTCGCGTAGTCGGCGACCCCGAACTGCAGGTAGGTGCCGCCCTTGCCGACCCGGCCGAGGGCGTCCTGGATGGCCTTGGCGTTGCCGGTGGCGTCGACGACCAGGTCCCAGCCGTAGCGCGGCCGGACCAGCTCGTCGGCGGACGCGGCAGCGGCCGAGCATCCCAACTGCCGTGCCGTGGCCAGGCGTTCGGCGTTAATGTCGACGACGTCGACGCTCGCGGCGCCGGTGGCCTTGGCGAGCTGGAGCATCATCAGGCCCATCGTCCCGGCGCCGTAGACGAGCACGCGGGAGGCGAGGCGGCTGCGCAGGACAGCGGCTCGATCAGGGCCGCGTCCTCGGTCCGCACACTCTCGGGCAGAACGGTGCAGTTGGCGGCCGGTGCGGCCACGAACTCGGCGGCGGCGCCGGGATGCGTGACGCCGATCGCGGCCCAGCGTTCGCAGAGGTTGTTGTGGCCGGCGCGGCAGTAGTGGCACTCGAAGCAGTAGAGCGACGGGTCGACAGCGACCCGCGCCCCGACGGCGAGTTCGGTGACGGCGGCGCCGACCGCGACGACCTCCCCGGCGAACTCGTGGCCGGGGACGATGGGCAGCTTCGGGGCGAACTCCCCCTGGAGGATGTGCAGATCGGTTCCGCACAGTCCGGTGGCCGCGACCTCGACGACGACCTCGCGCGGGCCAGGAGCAGGGTCGTCGACGGTACTGATCTCGACGTTCCCCGGCCGGGTGATGACGGCTGCTTTCACTTCACTGCTCCCAGGGAGAGGCCACGGACGAGCTTGTCCTGGGCGGCGAAACCGGCGATGAGGACAGGCAGCGACACCAGGGTTGCGGCCGCACAGAGCCGGGCCAGGAACAGGCCCTCGTTGGTGATGAAGCCGACCAGGAACACCGGCGCGGTGGAGGCCTGTGTCGCGGTGAGGTTCACGGCGAACATGAACTCGTTCCAGCTGAAGATGAAGCAGATCAGCGAGGTGGCGGCGAGTCCTGGCATGGCGACCGGCGCGACGACCCGCCACAGCACGGTGAGCAGGCCCGCGCCGTCGACCTCGGCCGCCTCCAGGATCTCCTTGGGGACCTCGGCCAGGAACGAGCGCATCATCCACACCGCGATCGGGAGGTTCATGGCGGTGTAGAGGACGATCAGCGTCCACACGTTGTCCAGCATCCCGGCGTCCTTGACGATCAGGTACACCGGCAGCAGGGCTGCGATGCCAGGCAGGAACTTCGTGGACAGGAAGAAGAACATCACGTCGGTCCACTTCTCGACCGGCTTGATGGACAGCGCGTAGGCCGCCGGCACCGCCAGGGCGAGCACCAGGATCGTCGAAATGACGCTGGCCATGGCCGAGTTGAGGAGGAAGGGTGTGATGTCCCGGCTGAACAGCAGCTTGTACTGGTCGAGGGTGACGGCCGCGAAGGGGGTCGGCGGGTTGGTTGCCGCGTCCGACTCCTGGTGGAAGGAGGTGAGCACCATCCAGGCCACCGGCGCGAAGAACGCCAGCGTGGCCAGCCAGGCGACGAAGGTCCACAACGGCGACAGGCGCGGGGAGTTGGGGTCGTCCTTGCGGCGCAGGAACTTCCTGAACCTCGCCCCCGGGGCGGCGACTGCCGCGTGTGCGGTCATCGGGATACCTCCTCGCGGAACAGCGACGCGATGGTCCGCAGGGCGAAGGTCGCGATCACGAACGATCCGAGCACGACGACGACACCGGCGGCGGCGGCCTGGCCGTACTCGTACTTGCGGAACATGGTCAGGTAGATCTCGTAGGGCAGGTTGGTGGTCTGGGAGCCGGGGCCGCCCTGGGTGATGGTGTAGACCGCGTCGAAGGTCTGCACGACGT
>Ga0307510_10004811_pt1 | contig 15966 bp, 13 predicted proteins | sample 12_EM_MG_FD_207224 | JGI IMG/M metagenome (GOLD analysis project Ga0307510, IMG submission 207224) | Populus trichocarpa ectomycorrhiza microbial communities from riparian zone in the Pacific Northwest, United States - 12_EM | ecosystem: Host-associated > Plants > Roots > Unclassified | place...
CAAAAATTTTACTTTTCATCTCGTAGGAGCAGTATTGTATCCATTCATGCATTTTGTAATGAGAAATCCGCCGAAGGAAATCACCAGCAAGCAATACAACAGTTTTAAAACTCGGAAGAATACAGATTCGTGATCATAGAAATTATACAAATGGGATACGTCTTTTGAACACCCATCAAATACAAAAGGAGTAATCCACTGGAGGAAATGGTGAATGCATACCTGAACTAGAAATCTACAAGCTTCTTGTTTAAAAGGAAAGAATATAGTAAACAGCACAAAAAGAGCATTCAACCTCTCCATTTCATTTATTTATTTATTTTTCATAAGCCAAGATTTGTAATAACAAATATCGAAGAACAGAAGTTTGCCAATGGAGGGAGAGTTACAAGTAGTCTGCCTTCAATAGTTATGCAGCAACATACAGATCAACAATGACCAAAGCACAACAGAGAGACAAAAATGGTGGGGGGGTGGCCTACTAGAAAGACCAATTATTACATTACACGTGGATTTTTTTGTCATCAGCAATGACCAAAGTAGCAGGAGATTTTGTTAGTAATCCACATGCAAAATCAGCAAACAGTGTACTGTGTAGCAGGAGACAGTGCAAAGGGCAGGTCGCAGCAGGAAAGAAAGAGGCAGACTAACACCAGGAAAAAAAGAATCCCCTCCTATATTCGAGCAGTAATTCATTCAAAAAACTGCAGAATTCTGATTCCCAACACAAGCCACTGATGAAATCAGTTTGCTTATATCAATCTCAAGCAGCAGCAAAGCTCCGGGGAGGTAATATCGCAACAGCTACACCGCATGAGGACAGCAATCTGTAACAGGGGTTCATACTCATCGCATCAGCATTGTAGAAAGATGGCATCAGCATTGTAGAAAGATGGCATCAGCACCATACCCAGAAAAGAGCAGAGTGAAATCAACAATAAAACTTGGAAGTAAAATCAAGCAAGGGACAGCATAATGACATTGCAGTATGATCGGCACAGCAGCAAGGGCTATCAGTTCAGATGAGAAACACGGAGCAATCCGAGGTAGAAATCAATCTGAGATAACCAGAAGTAAGATAGCAATAATCCAGGTCTTTTGAGCACCAGAAAATTAAAACTCAAGGCGGTCAGACACAATACCAATTCTTGGTAGCATGAAGTGGAAGCACAAGCGTAGCAACAGCCTGGAGGAAGTTTGTGATGCCACAAGCAAGCAACTTGGAGACCGCCAACATTAGTAGAGCCGAAAGATTCTGAACAGAACCAGATAGAAGTATGACTCTGATATACGATAATCACAAGCATGCAAACTACAAGATTGAAACAAATCGGCAACATAGAAAAATGAAGAGCACCACAACAAGTTTATAGCCAAGCAATGAAATCCATTTGATGCATATATCCCTGTTAAGCCGAGCATTCAGCAAAACCATTTGCTTCCCTACGAATATGAGTGAACCAAACCTGGCTAATCTTACTCAAGAGAGGTGATATGGAAGACAGATCATGAGCCATTTTTCATGGTCTGCCAGCTGCTTTACCGAGCCAAGACACCACGATGGCAGAGTCAATTTCAATAATCAGATTCTTGAAAGCATTCAACATCTCCATGCTTTTTGCTGTGTCCTTTTGATCAAGTACTCCTCCAAACCAATACCAGCCTCCACTATTCTAGTGTCACCCTTTAATTCTACCTTCTTAACTTTATCCAAAATTTCCCCAATTCTCTGCAAATCATCCACTTCACAAATCCTAGAAACCATCATCACCCAGGTCTCCGTATGTGGAGCTTCTCCGTGTTTCAGCAATTCCTCCACAACACCACAAGCTTCCTCAATCTTACCAACATTGCAAAAACCCTTTATCAAAGCATTCGAAACAGCAAAATGCGGAGAAAATCCCTTCATCATCATTTCCTCAAGGTGACTCTTTGCCTCATCAAACATCCCTTGATCACATAACCCACCAACCAAAGTCCTATAAGACACCAAATTTGGCATGCACCCATTAGACTCCATATCCTCAAGAACCTTACAAGCATCCATCGCACGCCCCTCTCTACAAAAACCCAATATAACCGTATTATAATGAATAATATCAGGATTGCATCCTTTAACCTTCATTCTACAAAGAAGCTTATAAGCCTCCCTGAGCTTCTTCTTCCTACACAAACTATTCAACAAAGTAGTATAACTCAATGCATCCGGTACATATCCTTTATTCAACATATCCTCCAACAAATCAACAGCGCCATTAACCTGACTTTTTCTACATAAAGCCTGCATCAAAATCCTATAAGACTCAACATCCGGCATAACATCTCTCTTAAACATTTGATTGAACAATGAGTATGCCATACTTATTTGCCCATTTAAACAAAAAGCACGTATCAAAATGTTGTAAGACTTGGTATTGGGGAAAACGTCATATGTATGAGCATCCTTGAAAAGATCAAAAGCGGGTTTAATATAGTTCTGGTGAGAAACAAGAATTTCAAGAATGCCATTTAAATGTTTGGGCGAAGGATTGCAGTCGAACTTGAGAATAGTGTAGAATATTTTGAGAGCTTTATCTGGGAGATTTGCTTCTCCGTAGATGTTGATTATGTAAGAGAAAAGAGTCGGGGTTACGGGGTAATTTTTGGATTTGAGGTCAATGAGAAGGTCATCAATGAAAGAGAAGTATTTGGCTCGACCGAGTTTGAGAATGAGAATGAGATAGGATGAGTAAGAGTGTTGGAAATTGGGTTGGCGAGAAGCGTAGTCGAAGATTTCTTTGGCTAAGAGAGGATCTGATTGGGAAGCTATGAGTTTTTGGACTCGAGATGGTGACCCAATTGGGGATTTGGTGTTGGCATTTGGATGGGAATCGGAAGGTTCTAGTTCTCGTTTGTGTTGTTGGTGATGGTGAGGTGATGAGGAGTAAAAGAAGAGTGATTGAGGTTTTGGCAGGATTGGGACAGCACGAGTACGAGGAGGAGTCGTTAACAATAAAATTTTGCAGGTAACCAGGAATGGTTTATGCATGTTGAAAAGCACCGAGGATCAACACACAGATTCATTACCCATTAAACAAGGACTCTGATCTGGAGTCATCGGCAGGAGCCATCCAAGTCGAATCCGTCTTTCTGTCTACAAATATGGATTCGAACTAGTTAGGCAATGAAATATACAGTGTGAATTTTGTTCGTCTCGACAACTGAATTCCAGTCGAAGATGACGACTGACGGCTTAAATATACTGTGCGAGGATGTTTAGGTTTTGGTGGGCTACCTGTCACTTCAGAGAAAGTTTTAGGAGTCTTTAGAATTGATAAGAAAAAAAAAAGGAAGATCACAACAGGACCAGAAGCTTGGTAAAATGAATGGGCTAAAAGCCCATTGACTCAGTTTCAGGCCCAGTAAACCCGGGACATTAGAAATTTATTATTATATACCATTACTTCTTTCTTTTTCCCCGAAAGATAGAGATAATAGAAGTTACAAACCCCTTGCAAGAAAAACAAATCAGGAAATGAGGGTTTATGTCTATGCCTAGTGATGGATCGGCATTGCTGTTTTTCTTTGGATTTGTCCTTCAAAAGAGTGATAACTTGTTATTTCTGGTGTCAGTTAAATGTTGAGTTTAAAAATATATTGAAACGGTAAGTTATCAGACTCATATTTTTATGATCAACCAAGTGTTGAACACGTGCTTTTTTCATATTATAAATATTTTATTATCACGAGTTAACAATACTTTATCCTAAGAAGCTAGAAATACTTTGTTGATGCTTTAACTCTTTATCTTCAACAAAGAGTGCAAAGGGCTATAAAAAGATAGGGGGTGTCTTTTAAAAAAAAGTTCAATTTTTCCTCTACAAAAAAAATAACATATTTATTTTATGTGTTTCTTCTAAATTATGACTACCTTTTCTCTTAAATAATACTAATTTAATTATCAGAGAGATTTTATATATATATATATATATATATATATATATATATATATATATATATATATATATATATATAAGGGAGTTTTTTGTAAATATTAAACATGATCCATCAACAAGCCTCATCAATAAAAAATGGATCAGATTTCTAGAACCATGAGATTAACCAAATATCTCATATACCAGCTCGACCCATAAGTTCATGAGATAAACTTGGACCTCATCACTAGGTAATATTTATTGATGGATGGAAAATAGTCTCATTTTTTATGTACAATAATTTATAATTTATCTCAACCTCTTTTTATTTTTACCTCGTCTTCAATTAAAATTTTGCTACATGTAATATGAAATTGGATTATATGGTAATTTAAAAATAAATAAAAAATACCAATCCCGTGTAAAGGAAGGGTCAGAGCTATTTTTTAAAATGTTACAATATTGATCTCACAAGTAGGATTAATCTTTCTTTCCATAATAAAAATACCAAATAAGCTTAATATCATAATTAAATGTCCAATGAAACTATAATTTTAATAATCATATATTATTATGTAATAGTGATTGGACAAGAAAATCTTAAGAGAATGGTCTGATAGTTAAAAAGATATGCTTTTTTTTTTTAGATTTAAACTATGAGATCATCATCTAAAATAATTATTAATTTTTTCTAAATAATATTTTTGAAAATAAAATCACCTTCATTGTCTTGGAATGTCAGGAGAATCTATTTGGAGATTTTGATTAAGTAATTAGCATATCCAATCTATATTATTACTATTATTATTATTATTTAAAAATGAGTGAAATTTCGGTTGTGAAAATTTGAGGCCCGTTTAATTTGGAACTGAACCTTAAATTTTCCTTCCCATGGGCTTGACTTGATCCAACCGCACTGTCTTTCTCTCTATCTTTGCAGTATCGGAAAACCATCACATGGGCCCATAAAAGTTTTTCATATTTTATCGCTTAAAGTATTTTTCTCTTATGGGTCCAGTTTACGGAGTCCTTTCCTTTGCTGAGATTTATTTATCATGCTCACGGACGGCGAGCACGTCAACAAATCCAGTAACCTGTCCTATATCTATAATAGCGTATTCGATTGCAATTTTAAATATTTTTTATTTGAAAATATATTAACATAACATTTTTTATATTTTAAAAATTATTTTTAAGATCAACATATCAAAATAATTTAAAAATATATAAAAATTTTTTTAATAAAAAAATAAATTAAATTTTGAGGGAACGCAGTTTCAACTGTGTTTCCAAACGCGTTATTAGAGTCTCTTTGGAATGCGTTGCAGATCGGTTTTTTTTAATTTTGAATTTTTTTAATTTAAAATTATTGGTTTTTATATTTTTAGATCGTTTTAATATGTTAGTGTCAAAAATAATTTTTTTAAAATAATTTTTTTTTATTTTGATGCATTTCTAAACGAAAAACACTTTAAACTACAACCGCTAGTTGATGCTTAGAAATGTGTTTTTTAAAGTATTTTTTTTTTGTAAATACATTAGAATAATATATTTTTTTATTTTTTAAAAAATTATTTATAATATCAGCACATTAAAATAATAATAAATATATATATAAAAAATAGTTTTAAACAAAAAAAATTAAAAATTATAAAAATCATCTGTTTGAAATGTAATTCTAAACGACAACTTAATGCAAGTAATTATTTATTCTATAAAAATATTAGTTGAACTATATTTACTTAGAATCAAAATGGTAGACATTGAAGAAATAGCGAGCTTGTGTCCGAAATAAATAATTTAATAATTTATTTTAGAAATTAAATCAAGAAAAATACAACCAAAGAGCTTGTTTTGAAGCAGGGATATCATCATTATGCTAGAAAATGTTTTTTTCATAAGAAAAATGAACCCTATATCTGCAAATCAATTATCACAAATCTATCATGCACTAAAAGAGGTAAAATACTCCATAACCGGTATCTTTTTAAAATTTTTTAAAAAGATGAAAAAGAATTTTAATACATTTTTAATAAACTAAAATAAAATTTCTTAAAAACAATGGGTGGTGGTGGTAATTCAGCGGAACCTAGTATTCACATCATCAATCATGAGATATTTTTTGTCAAATATAAACAGATAAGGCACATGTAAAGAAAAAAAAAAGTTAAATTAAAAATTAAAAATTAAAGTCACCACTAACTTAAGTTGAAAGCCACAAAGAGGATTCTCTTGAATGTTCCACGTGTCGATCTCTCCACCATGAGATGTCAAATTGTGATTCACTAGGCCAACGTGGTAACCCCACTAAGAAAATCCTCTTCCAACAATCCCATAACTACGCAACACGTGTTCAGTCATGGACCCCACCAGATACCATCATAAGTGTACCGTCCCTACCAGAAAAATAAAAAACAGTGGCCCATATTATGACACGTCAGCTAGACCAACCACAAGCCAACGGCAGCATACCTTTTGATTGACCCTCAGATCTCCTCAATCAAAAACTAAACCAAAACACACAATCGAAATAAAAGGAAAAGAAAATCCTCCTGGTGAAGAAGATATTTTTCGCGGTTTTCGCGGCTGTGAGTGAAAGTTGGAAATCAAGAGGCGGTTTTTACTATCTTGTTTAGGATGAGGTTAATTTCGTTTTAGCACACTCTCTCCTCTCTTTTCCTTCCTGCTACTACCACGACTACGGACTACTGTTTTCATTTTGAATTTTGTCCAGAAATTAGGTTTGTTTGTTGCGTTGATTTTTAAGTTCAGATTTTGTTTTCTCTGCGAGTAATAGTGTATTTGAGAATGGGTGAGGTGGTGGTGAGTAGCAGCAGTGAAGAGGTGGAGGGGATGGCGGTGGAGTTAGAGACAGAGAAGAAGGATATTGGATCATCGGAGGTGGTTCGATGGGAAAAGTTTCTGCCAAGGATGGTGCTCAGCGTTCTTTTGGTTGAAGCTGATGATTCTACTCGTCAGATTATTGCTGCTCTTCTCCGAAAATGCAGTTACAGAGGTGGTTGATTTCCTCATTTTTTCCCTCTTCGTTGACTTTAGTTGTATCATTTTTTATTTTTTCTTTTACCCGGATTCAATTCTCATTTCTTTATTCTTCTTGATCATCTTATTTTTGTTAAGTAGACTACAAGTTGATTTTTTTGGTGTTATAAATTTGTCAATCTCTCGTGGCTGCACTATCATCTGTACTTGTTTTTGCTGATTTTTATGGTTGATCCAAAAAAGAAAAAGAATTTGCGTTTCTGTTTTGTGAGTGAGTTGGAATTTGTGTCTTAAATATATCAGTTATACATCTACGCATCATTCTTGGTTGAATAAGTCAGCATTACTGTTTTTGCTGCTCTTGATGGAAAAATATATGTCATGCTCTGTAATCTGAATGGATATATCTATTCTGAGTTTCTGGACGCATTACTGTTTTGCTCTGTAACTTGTTGATTCCCCTTTGCCGCTTCCTCTGTTACCTATACGATGTAATTGGGCATTATTCTTAATCTGCGAGTATTATTTGAAACTTAAAAAAATATATATTATAAGTTCAATTTTTTGTATCATTTACTTCGACTGAAAATGTACGCTTTCTTTTCTTCTCTCTGAGTAGTTGCTGCTGTTCCTGATGGATTAATGGCATGGGAGACTTTGAAGGGTGGACCTCATAACATAGATCTCATATTAACTGAAGTGGAGCTGCCTTTAATATCAGGATATGCACTTCTTACTTTGGTCACGGAGCATGCTGTTTGCAAAAACATTCCTGTCATAAGTATGTCAAAATCATGTTTTTGTTTACTTTAGTACCTTGATTTTTTGTTTGGCGTAGTGCTTAACATGTTAGGATTTCTTTGCATCGTAAACATACAGTGATGTCTTCACAAGATTCAATTAGCATGGTTCTGAAGTGCATGTTAAAAGGAGCAGCTGACTTTCTCATTAAGCCTGTTAGGAAGAATGAATTGAGGAACTTGTGGCAGCATGTTTGGAGGAGGCAAACTGTATGTTTTACTTTCAAGCTCATCCTTTTCATTCTCTTGGTTTGTTTTGTTCTTTTTGGTTCAAGAGCATACTACTAATGGAAGTCTATTAATTTAATTCTTTATCAGCTAAGTGCTGGACAAATCCCTCAAAACTTGCATAAAGTCGAGGCCTCATCTGAAATCAACGCTGCAAGCAATGGTTCGAGTGACTCTGTGATGTCTTCGCGGAAAAATAAGGATTGCAGCGAGAAAGGGTGTGATGCCCAAGTGAGTATTAGATCACTTCGATGTCATTCTTGTAGGGCTATAAAGTCTGTGCCTTTGAATTTATTCTTGTGATGTGACCTGCCAATTTCCCAAATGTATTTCCAAATAATCTGGTGAGAATCAATTGATTTTCCTCTTTGTTCCCCAATTCTTTTTGGTTCATCAGTTGCACAATCCTTGTAAAGCAGTAAGATACAGGTATATCCAGGATCCATGACAAAAATCATGTAGGCCACTTGTAGAGTGAGGAAAATTTCTCTTTCCAGATTAGGTTGGCTTCATGAAATATCACATAGAAACTGCATGTTTTGCCACCTCCTGTGCAGAGCTCTTGTACGACCCCTTGCTTGGAAGCTGAGAGTGCTCACATGCAAAATATGCAGGGACTTTCACAGATGAAGTATAGGAGTGCTTCAAATCTGAGCAACACAGATAGAGAGGAGTTCGAAGAGTGTGCCAAATTAGATAAAAGCCCTGTAACTCCTGAGAACAAGACTGGAGGTATGTCTCACGTTTCTGTTGCAATGTTTTACTTATCGTTTATTACAACTGCTTGAAAACTGTGCTCTCTTTGCTCAATAATACTTAACAAATGGACATCTGACACAGTATTTGTACCAGAAAGGCCGAACCGAATGGAGTCAGATGGAGAACCGTGCAGTGGAGCTTATAATCCAACTTCTTTGAGACTGCTAGAAGAGCACGCTTGTGCCAAGTCAGCAATTCAAGATGAAAATTCGAGGCCAGAAAATGACAGGGGGCTTGCTAATAGCTCCTTTGGCTGCGATGATGTACCTTTTGAATCCTCAAGTGGAGCCATTGACTTGATTGGTACCTTAAATAATGGTCCAAAGACCACATATGTACACTCTAGTTTACATTATGGCACAAACAAGTTCGAATTTGCTCCACAGCTTGAACTCTCTCTCAAAAGATTGTATCCCAGCAGCTCAAAGAACCAGGGGGTAGATGAAAGACATGCACTGAACCATTCCCATGCCTCAGCCTTCTCATGGTAAGTTTTTGTAGCCCATAACCTTACAAGTAAACTTGGAATGCTGAAAATTAGATATAACTTGTCGCCAGCATATTGTTTTCCGTCTCAAACTTCAGTTTAAGATCATGAAAGCATGTCTATCTTTCTTCATGAAAATTAGATATTAGGCATGGATGTATTGATGAAGGAAGAAGCAGGGGTGCTGGGACAGTGGACGTGATGGTATAGGTGGTTCTGATTTTCGTAGGTCAATATTGACATTAGATTATCAAGGAGTGCTCCTCAAATGTTGAATCAAAGGTTCAAAATTACATAATTTTATCTACTACTTTAATTGATCCGTTAAAGAACAAGAGCTGTGTTTTACAATTTTTTTCCAATGTGTTTTCTGTTTTAACCAATGGGCTTGTAGCTTCTTTGGTTTTCTTGCAAAGCAAGAGAGATGAAGTCTTGAGCTAAAGTCTAATGTTTCTCTCTTAAAAAAAAAGATACGAAAAAACAGTGGTATCCGGCCCCTGATTGCATAATTTTAATGCGAGTTAATTTTCTTAACTCTTAAAAAGATCACATGCGTAATGCTACTTCGATTAACTCATAGGTTCTCTATGCAGGTACAATAGCAAGACATTGCAACCTCCTTTTCCAGCATCTGCCAGTAATGGTTCTGATTCCAAGGAAGAAGCCAGCAAGTCTCCTGAGCTGTCATCCAATCAACATGCTCAAAACATTAATTCTATTTCTCAGAGACATGGTGCCACTTTGAGTGGGAATCAAGATATGACCATTCCAATCATTGGCCAATCTGGGAAGGCTGAATTAGCATATCCAAGCCCTCGACATGGATTGATTCCTGTTCGAAGGGGAATGCTCGACAATATATCTACCGAATACGGTCATGATTTCTCCCCTCTATATTATACTCAATCAAGTGCAGCATGGAGTCCCAAACTTGCTGGGTGGCAACAGTCTCCATATCCTCTTAGTACCTCAATTCATTCAAATCCTGATATTCATGATTCTGAGAAAAATCACAGGTGTTCTGATGAAACTACTTACAACTCTGTTGACCAAAATGATCATCAGCAGAACAATAAGGGACCTGCGGATGAAGTGAGACATGACTCACCTGCTGCTGGTCAGAGTACTGGTGGTTTATGTAATGGTGTTATCAATCATAATAAGAGCAGTGCATATGAAAGCTTTGGCAGTAGAGATGATGGAAATGCCAAAGAGAAGGCCATGGCTCAAGAGAATTTGAATGATGGGGACAACTTCAATCGTGATGGTTTTAGAGGGATAGATTCCCTTCGCTCCAGCCAAAGAGAAGCTGCTCTAACAAAGTTCCGACTGAAGCGGAAAGATCGATGCTATGAGAAAAAGGTATGTGCTTACTTATTGCGTAGGCAGATATTGTGCTCATGTGCATCGAGGTGATTCCATCAACAGCTGCTCTGGACTCGTGTGTCATATAGCTGTCGTATCTTATCATGATCATTACTTTAAATTGTCATCCTTTCGTCAACCCTTCCTATTACTGATTTACATATGTTGCCATGAGTAATTTGAACTAGCTTGGTAATTTCAATTTCAAGTGAACTGTAGCACATATATCATGGACAGAGACAGGAAATCTTAGCATTCAGCTGCTAAGAATGATATGTTATTGCCTGTGGTGAGGATAGCAAAATCACATACCGTGACATGTATGCTATTGTCTGCAATTCTTAAACATGTACTTTCTTTGACCTGCAGGTTCGATACCAAAGCCGGAAAAGACTGGCAGAGCAACGTCCTCGGGTGAAAGGACAGTTTGTTCGTCAAGTGCAAAATGATTCCCCAATTGCTAATGGTTGACCATGAAATTCATCATCACACGCCTGTTTATTGCTATCATGTGCCTTGAACTTTTGGAAATTATGGCATGACCATGGTGAGATAAGAATGTGTTTGCAAGCTTCTTTGCCTTTGGGTCTAATGACAGTATGGTTCTAACTGTAATTTTTGGGTCTATTGAAAGGGTAGACTTGTAATTATGGGGTAAGGCTATCTGAATCCTCTTCTACTCTGGTTATTTTGTTTGCTTGCTCAGTAGATGACTGACTCTTAGTAGTTAGAGAGCTTTAATAGCGTGGTAATTTGCGTTGATAGTATAAAAATGGGCTTGTTTATTAAGTTAGCTATGTCAGTATTGTATCATATGCTTGCTGAGCAGCTTCCACATTGTCTGTCGAAAATTTTTGTGCTCATCAACCTTGCTTTCTGTTGCTCTTCTATAAAATATGTTTGAATTCCTGGTGAGATTTGTAGATAAATTTCTGTTGATCAATCAAATAGGAGAAAGTGGATGCTATTGCTATTCTTTATGTTTCATTTGGCTCAGTAATCTTGCCGTTTTGGGTTTTATCTGATTGGGGCATTAGGCTATCTTGACTGCTCTGTTATCAACGACAGTAACTTATGGATGCATGTGTCACAGTTGAGCAAGTTAAATACTCCCGGGAAAATTCCTGAATTAATAGTCCATGGATCGTGGCTGGGAAGGATGCAAATAGTCACTTGGTTTTCTTGGGGGATGATATCATGAATGGCTGCAATTGCCTTCGTGTGTAGATATTTTTGCGAGAGAGAGGAGAAAGATATCAGATGCTTCACGTGCCAAGTAAAAAAAAAAAGGGGCGAGTAATGACGTGTAAGCATGGACCCGAGCCTCATAATACAGGGACTTGGTCTGTTGGATGTTGGATATCTGACGAGGCATTAGCTATGAAAAGAGGAAGCACGTAGAAAAGGTAGAGCTTAGCCACCTATTTTTTTTTCATGCAGACAAGACTTATCCATATGTCGGCGAAGGAACTGTCATTAGTGCTACTGCCTTTCTATGGTTTGCGGATAGACCAGAGTTCCTGTTCTTAAATCTCTCGTTTTATTTTGGGGCCCGGTGCCCAAATCAAATGGTTTGGTGACAAAAGTTATAGAAGATTTCCCTTGTGTTTTTTTTCCTATATTAATTAAAATGGATGCGTGTACCACGCGCTTAGTGCAGAAATGGCCAGGGAGGCTGTATGTGTTTCCTATAATTTGCCTTGTTTCATGTAGCAAGTGTGCAACGGGGAAGAATCTTGGAAAACCTACTTCTGCATAAGTTTTGGAGGGGAGATGACGTGAAGATTTATCAGTGGTGCTCGAAAGGAAATGATGCACTGGAAGTGTTTAGGCTGACCCAGATCCGTTGAAATCTGATTTCAGTATAATTCTAGGTGTCTTTTATTTGGCATGCACATGGAAAACAAAATGAATCTCGTCTTTCATATTAATTAATCACAGAATATGATTTTATTTATATTTTCTTAAGAAATAACAGAGAATTAAAAACATATACCAATAAACCATGACAAGTTTAAAGAGGGGGCCCGGATATTGTTGTTAATGAAACGAAAAGAATCATCAGAGAGGAGTACTGATTGTATCGATCCAGATTTGGAAATTGGCTTCATCCATATTGGAAAAGATTGGGAGGGGAGATGCTCGCTATCTTCACCTCTTGGTTTTTGTTATGTTGGTGATTTTGTTGAGATGGGGCACTACTAGATATCTACTAGTGTTCTTTCCCGCATAATGCCGCGGCTCCGTTTTAAAGAGTTGCTTTTATTTAATCTTCAGGTTATTAAAATAAATATTTTTTAAAACTCAAGCAATCAAGATTCTAGATTAAAAAAATGCATTCCTTCATCCAAGATTTCTTTTTGTATGAGTTTTTTATGAAGAAATTATTTTCTATTAACAGCATAAAAAAAGCTTAAATAATTGTAAGAATTAAAATAATTTAAATTCAGTAGAAAAAAGTACGCTTCTTTAGTCAAGACTCTGTTTTCGATATTCATTTTTTTATATGAAAACATGTTTTTTTCAAATCAAAACTTTGTAAAGCAATTTAAAGAAACAAAAAATAACATTTCAATTATTTTTATGACATGTACTTGTAAGAAAAAAAGAAAAACAAGAGAACCTAATATATAAAAATAGAAAAAAAGATCACTTTAGTTCCAAGTGACCCAACTCCCTTTCTTTCCTCTTCAATTTTTGTTCCATTTGTCACGTACATTCTTCTCCTTCGGCCTTTTTCTTTGTATCTTATACACACACACACACACACACACACACACACACACACTCGTCATCTTCACCACCCACGCTCTCCTTAATTCCCTCCTCTCTCTGTATTTTCTATATATACTTATTGAACACCCTGATATTATAAAATCGCATTTCTCATGGCAAAAGAGCACCAACGAAAAGAAAACAACCCACACCTACTCGTAACGAAAGAGAAAGGCGCTGGTCATAAAAACCCACGCCATGCTCTCTTCACATTCATCACCACCTTCCTTCTCTTAGCAGGTCTTGCAGTTCTCATAGTCTGGTTAATTTACAGGCCCCACAAGCCCCGGTTCACTGTAGTTGGGGCTGCTGTATACGACCTTAACACCACATCCCCACCTTTCATTTCAACCTCCATGCAGTTCACTATTTTCACTAGAAACCCCAACACGAGGGTCTCGATCATGTATGATAAACTCACTGCTTATGTATCATACAGGAACCAAGCGATAACTCCCCCACTGTTATTGCCTCCACTTTATCAAGAGAAAAAGAGCACAGTGGTCATGTCTCCGGTGCTTGTCGGGGCAGGGGTTCCGGTGTCAGTGGAAGTTTCAGATGGGTTGGTGAGGGATGAGGCATATGGGGTTGTGGCGTTGAGGGTGGTGTTGCTGGGCAGGTTGAGGTGGAAGGCTGGGGGCATAAAGACTGGGAGATATGGAGTTTATGTGAAGTGTGATATCGTGGTGGGTTTGAAGAAGGGTTTTGTAGGGCCAGTGCCTTTGCTTGGGTCTCCACAGTGTAAAGTTGACATATGAAGTTAATTATATAGGTATGAAGCCTGTGTAAGGCCATGAGCTAGCTAGCTTCTGGTTCTTTTGCTTCTTTATGTGGGTTTAAGTGTTGTTTCTTTTTTTCTTTTCCCTTTTTACTTTCCTTAGAAGTTTTAACTTGTAATATGAATGGCAGATCAAAGTCCAGCCTCAGAGAATGTCATGTTCTAGTCCAGTACTGTCTCCATGCCTTGGCTTATATATGGTTAGATCATGACGATCATAAACAACAAAAATGATTTTTTTTCCCTTTTTCCTTCTCTGGAACTCATTGCTTACGCCGACAAGGGCTATGCATTGATGTGTTTGTTCCTTGTCAATTAATTTCGTTCTGGTTTTTATTATAATTATTATTATATTTTACAAGGATTTTGCTTAATTTCAACTTAATCACGTACGCCACACTAGGCGTGAAAACAAACGAGACGCATGGCTCTCCAGCAGCCAAACACGCACCATTTGTCTTTACCATCTAAAAGTATCTGATATAGATGTCCAAACTGAGAAGCCATTTGTCCATTAATGGTGTCAACTCTTAGCACAGCAGATTAAATAAACCATGATAATTAATATTTACTTCGACCCGCTTTGGATTTGATAACTAGCACATGATCGGATTCGGATATAACACGTATATATATGTGCTCGAACGGAATATGGAACGAGTCAAAATGTGGATAAGAAAAGCTTCTTTCCTTCCTTGGTCCTGAGGGAATATATTTTGTTCAAGAAGTGAGGAATTGGTCCTGAGGGAATATATTTTGTTCAAGAAGTGAGGAATCAGGGACGAGGGATAGGAAAAAAATAAATCTGTTACGATTTATGATATGATAGTAGATTGAAGGTAGGGAAACAAGTGAATATATCTGAAACTTGTAGAGGTAAATTAATTTGAACTAGTTTCTTCCAAAAATGGACATATATATAGTACTTGATCAGTTTATGACATGAACGAGGACTGGGGATGCAAAAGCCAGTAGGGCTCTCACCGGAAAACAGAAAACTGTGGAATATCTGTGATGAGGCCGTGCATGGTCTAACCACTGATGGCACCAGGAAACTGGGTAGCAAAATCAATCTGATTTTGCTGTGCTCCTTAATTTAAACTTAGAAATATGTATATAAATGGATTGATTTCAGTTCAGATTATATACAGTTATCGGATAAGCTAATTTTTTAGATTGTTTTGATATGATAGTGTGGAATTTAAATTTAAAAAAATAAAAAAATATTATTTTAATATATTTAAAAAACAATACTTAAAAAACGATCGATACCTGTCCAAGCAAAAATACTTCCCTTTCAGTGGTCCAGAGTACGGCGTTATCACTGAATACTCCAGTGTGATAAAAGACGCGAAGGATGCCTCACTCGTTGACTAAATGTGCTTTCCTTCAAAAGTGAGACGAAATATTTTCACCGACAAGTTAAAGAGGAACTTATTTATGTGCCCTTTTGTGTTGTACACTGTATATTGCTAGCCAGGTGCGTGCCCTAGAGATCTTAGTTTAGTTTGTTTTTTACTCCACGAATTTGTATTTTTTTTCTTAACATTTATGACTAGTTGACAAAGAATATTAATATACAGTGGGGTATGACACCCCCTCATATAGGGCATCGCATCTCTCAAGGCTCAATTATAGATCTTTTACTTACTGAAAACTTGATTCTTTAAATGATATTGATGAACAGGTATCAGATTCATAGCTTTGACAATTTAGCTGCGAAAATATTTTTTACCGGTTATTTAACGAGTACATTAAAATAACTTTAAAATTTAATTTTAAAAAAATAAATTAATTTTAATAGAAAACAGGTTGAAATTCATATGCGTCATCGAGTAATTATGCAGAAGCGTTGGGGAT
>Ga0307510_10004812_pt1 | contig 15962 bp, 8 predicted proteins | sample 12_EM_MG_FD_207224 | JGI IMG/M metagenome (GOLD analysis project Ga0307510, IMG submission 207224) | Populus trichocarpa ectomycorrhiza microbial communities from riparian zone in the Pacific Northwest, United States - 12_EM | ecosystem: Host-associated > Plants > Roots > Unclassified | place...
GGTGACGATGTGGCCCAATTTTTTATGGACGTGATTGTGATTGTGGAGAACTGGATGACTAGTCTCAATCAGACTGGTTTGTGTTTTTAGGGCAGAGTAGAGAACTGCTTCGGAGAGGGACGACTCGGATGTGTTTTTTTTATTAAATTAGCATAGGTAATATAAAAAATTAGTAGAATAATATCGTTCAAATTTTTTTTTTTGGTAAAATAGCATGTTTTCACCTAATCATGTTTCAGAAGCGCTATATTTATTAAATGTTGGTATTCCTAAGCGCGACAACTATATTGTTGTGCTTCAAAATAGCGACATTAAGTAAATGTCGCGCTTTTGAAGCGCGACAACGTGAAAGTCCAACCATCTGACTCAACTGGTCGGCTGGATAGATCCAGTTGTATTAATCGGTCGATTGTTTCATATAAAAATCATAATTTTATGATTTTTTTCTTCTAAATATGTTTTATGCATCAAAATATACATTTTTGTCCAACTTATATACTGAAAAATAGTTGTCCTCTATTTCTTAATGTCACTGATGTAGTCGGGCTTGTGATAACAAATGATTCTGAGTAGTCAAATGTAGGTATGTCATAACAAATGAGGATTTGCCCCCAAAGAGATCATTTGAATGGTCTTACATGTGCATTTATGGATTAGTGATAATAGGTGATGCGGTGCATGACGATTCATCGATGCTTGATGAATGTTTAAGCTCTCCTTGAAGTCAGAGAGAAGGGGAAAGTTTTTGAGTTTGATGCTTTGATTCCAAAAGTGAGATACATGAGGTATTTTTTTATCTTGTGCTTCTGTTATCTTCATTTTTTTCCTTTTTTTTTTTAGCCTTGCAAGATTTACTATGAAAAGAAAATATAAATATAAGTTGAGTTACAAGTTCTTAATTTTAATATACTAAATGGTTTATTAAAATTAGAAAAGAAAAATGATAGTTCCTCACTTTCTAGTTATTAATGTTATGAGCAAATTTTGTAAAATCTTTGATTTTTTATGTGTAATACTAATCAAAGATTTATTTTTATTACATAGTGTATTTTATTGCAGGGAAAACTTTGATGTCAATAGTTTTAAGAAATCATGGAGCATTATTCTTAATGTGCTTCTTGGCATGATGTGTTTTATGATAATGTTATTTGTTGTTTCTTTTTACATCCTTTGAATGCAATGATTTGTAAATCTGAATTTTATTAACTAATTGGTGTTTGTTATTAAATCATCCCGCTAACTTAAACAAATCAGAAGAAGAAATATAAGGAAGTTCTTATAGGATTGGCACTGACAATTTAAACTAGGTTGCAAGAAATATTTTATATACTTCTGGAATTAACTACAAGAAATTGGACAATTAGAAAATCAATGTTGCGCTTATGAGATTTCACAATTGGCTCCTCTTTGATCCTATAATAAAAATGATAGAAGCATTGGTTTTAGAGCTCACTTGAAATTTGGACAATTAAAATATGTTTTTTACATCAAATACAAGCTCATTAAAAGCCCATGAGAAGTCACAAAAAGCTCAAAAAAGCCCAAAAAAATAATATAGGTTTTTCCAGTTTTTAACATAAATTAACCAAATCGAATTGAAATTGGTTGGTTGGAACTGGTTTCAGTTTAGTTTTGGTTTTAATTTTTTTTTAAAAATGGTGTGGTTGTTTTTTAGACAAAAACCAAACCGAACAAAAAATAATCACCTCTGATTGGAAATATGTCTGCATAAGGAATTTTTTTGAAAAATGACACGGTTAGAATAAGATTTTAGGGAAATGATACGGTTTGAAAATTTTTTGGAAAAATAACATAGTTTGAAAAGAATTGCTATCCTAATTTGTGTTTTTATTAAAACCATGATTTAAAATCACGATTGTAATAAAAATCATGATTCGAAATCCCATGTTTGATAATTTGATTAGAAATTCATTGTTGATGATGCATTTGGTGTCTTATGTTGAAAAATGACAAAAATGGTTACTATTTGGTGCCTTGTCTTCCATCATCATCCCAATCTACTCTTTATTTTTCTTCTTAAAATTTTGCACCCTTCTCATTTTGTAGTACATCTACATTCTTCTCAATTCTCTCTAAAACAACTTACTTCGTTTCTTTATCTTCCATGCCTTTTCACTACAAATTCATTAATAAACTCTAAAACCTTACTAAATCTCTAGTGACTGATGTTTTTCCATCTTTGATCATAGAATTATGTTACCCTACAAAAGAAACCCACAAATCATAATCTCATAAAGAATATTACAACAAAATTAAAAAGAGACCCATTAATGATATACCTTAATGGAGTCAAGTTGGAGGAGAAGTCTATGGCTTTATGAGAAACAACATTAAAATCAAAACAGATGTTTATGATTGTTTTGTTTGTTAAGACAAGGAGAGAAGAGATGGGGTTGGTGTTGGTGTTGTTATCACTGTTATTGCTACTGTTAAAAGAGAGTAAAAAAGGATTATCACATTATTCATGCAGTCCATGTAAAATAATTAAGTTAATCATATTTATCAATTATTCAACACCCTTGAACTACAGGGTAACCCATTAAAAATAATAGTTACTTTCCAATGAAAATACAGTCGCTAATGACAATAGCGGTTGTTTAAGACAATTTCTATTTCTATTAGCAGTTTATTAATAAAATTATGATTCTCGTTAGCGGTTGAGTAAAAGTGTGTTATTTCCCCAATACTTGTTTATCATGTGATATATTCTGAAATCTTTTACCAAACTATGTTAGTTTCATAAAAAGATCTTTCCATAAGAGTTTTTTTTATTATTATTTTAGCATAGTTTGGATAGTTGAATGCCTCATTATTGATTCGCAAATTACATATTACTCCAAGCGAATTAAAACATCATACATAATTTTCTTCCTTTTTCTTTTCTTATTCCCCCCCACTCAACAACCACTCGCGATGCTGCGTACACCTTTCTTCCTCTCTTCCCATTGTGAAATACCCATACTACCACAGTGAGACAACCTATTCTCTTTCTTTCTCCACCTGCGGGTCTCTCTTAAATTTCCGACCTCCACCGTCACTGCCACCACTCGTCACCACCAACACCCGAATTCAACACTTAAAGGTATGTTACACACTTCTCGTACATCAATTTAATAGAATTTGTACTAATTTATGTTAATTGTTTATTTTGGTTTTTTTAAGGTATAGAATTAAGTTTTTTAGGAAAAAATGGGGTTTTGTGAATTATGTTAATTAGATATAAAATACATTAATTTGAGTAGTTAATTAATTATTTGTGAAGAAAATCGATGATTTTGGGTTGTTGTTGATTGTGAATTAGGGTTAGGGTTGTGGTTTTTTAGGTTAAATTAGGGATTATATAGAATTAAGTATAAAATATGTTAATTAGTTATGAAATATATCAATTGAGTTGATAATCTTGTTATTTATAAAGAAAATTGATGAGTTTGAGTTTTTACTGATTGTGAATTAGGGTTAGGGTTTTTAGGTTAAATCATGGATTTTATCGAATTAGGTATAAAATATGTTAATTAGCTATGAAATATTGTTGAGTTGATAATTTTGTTATTTATAGAGAAAATAATGAATTTCTGTTTTTGTCAATTAAGTTGTTGTTAGGGTTTCATTTGAATAAACTTTTATCGAAATTATGTACCTTGATTAACCCCCCCCCAATATTGATAAATTACTTACAATGAAGGAAGTAACGTGTTTCTAACTACTACATTATATGTTTCTTTTCAAACAATTTAGAATGCTATATGATCAATTTGACTGGAATCTATTTAAAATTGAAATTAAAATTACTTTGATCATGTAAATTGATGTTAGTCCAGCTTATCATGTTGGTGTATCTATTTGTAGTGATGAAAACATGAATTCAATATTTGATTTTACCAACATCAATGAATTGCATATTCTAAAACTCTACTTGAAAAGTAGATTTTGATGATGAAAAAATATCACCTGAGCACCTAACTATACTTAAAAAACAACGTTTGCATCACATACAACTCGTCTATTTGGTTTAGATGATAATTTAAGGAACCTAACATGGACATAATAACTTGTATATATAAAAGCTTAGTGATTACGAAGATGATTGTAATTTTGGTAGAGTTGGGAAAGATGTTTTTGTACTTTTATCGTATACCATTGCCTCACTAACTGCTCTATGACAAGGTAACGATAAGATATTATACTCTTCTATCCCACGTATCCCATATGAAAATGGGACGTATGGATAATTTCTGACAATTCTCATGTTCACGTGAAAAGAGGACTCCAGATACAGCTAATAATTTCTCCGTAGTCAACGATTGGGTTAAGAAATCACTTCGACTAAAATCAGACTCGGGTTTTCCTACATGCGAGGCAAATCAGGTTACAAAAACACTTTAAAAAAATTTTGAAGCCCGATAAGAGAGCCTACACAAGCATCGTGCCTGATATTATTGGACCAGTAGCAACTACTACCAAGTTGAAACATCCACCAGAATGTCCAGGTATAAACACTAATGCAATTTGGCAAAGCTCGAGACAACGCGGTACTCCTACCGTTGTATATCCATTTGCAATGGAATTCTTTCACATCTGTATTTATTCATGTACACACGGACAAATATTCCCTTGCTGAGGAAGTATCATTGGCAGTGCTTTTGTTTCTAAAAGTGCAAAATCAAAACTCAAACTTCAAGAAGAGAAGCCATCTCTTGCATGGAAGATATGTGATTCTAAATTAAGATCTTACGCCTCCATTACATGGGCAAAAATAGATAGCGAGCAACGAGAATTTCAGACTGAGATTCCATGGTTACTGATTTTCGCGACCTCCTTGGACAAAGCATTCCTTTCTTGCTTTGCCTCAGATGCAAGGCTGGAAACCTGCAACCCAAATCATCCCATATATGCAAGTTTAAATGCTTTGATAACAGAACAACGCAAGATAAAACAAAAAAAAAAGTTTAACAAGATATGATTATGCCTGCACTCAGTCCAGAATTCATTATAGCAAGTGTAAGCAAAAAAAAATTGTGTAATGGCCACAGCAGGTGTGTTCACAAGAAAAGCTTGTATCTGCAAAATTTCTAGCCCTATAATGGCATCATAGTGATTTGTTTTCTAGAGGGCATTTACTTTATATAGAGTACTTAAACTAAATCTATCCCTTAAGACCCTAATGAGTTTTGCCTGAAATTCTAAAATGTTGCTTGCTAGCCCATGCATACATAATACCCGGAACATGGTGCTATAAGTGACTGGTTTCATCTGTGTGCTAGAGCAATCCCACCCTAAGTTTACATCTGTACAGATTTTTCTTCCATTTTAATGTCACTGCTAAGCAAATAGAAAATGAACTTGGAAAAATTGTTTTCTTTTAACAAAACTAAAATATAAACCATGATAAATCACAAACATATAATACAACACAAAGTGCAAGTTTTGTATACTCTTTTCACATCTTAATAGATTATACAAACATGTGGACACCACATCTATGGTTAATATCTAAAATGCTTACTTGAGACCGGAATTTAGATGCTTCTGCTCTAGGCAATTCACGAAGGATATCCCTCAACCCTGAAGCAACAAAGCAAATTTGATGAGCATGTGTTTTATCCATACAACTAGTTTGCTTAATGTCAACAATAAGGAGGCTGTGGTAGTACATACCCGTAGCTTGTCGTTCGATCTTATAAGCTGAGCGAATTACACCTTGGATCTGCTTCCCTGCTTGCCTGTAACCATAGAGAACACAGTTTCAGCAGGAATAATTAGCCAAATGGAAATATCTACTTCCATGCTTTTCAAAAGTGAGCATCAGAAGCCCTTTCTCCAAATTCACAAACCTGAGCTTTGTCCTTCCCCGGATCAATTCTTCTTCTGCTAATGATGCTCTCCTCTGAAAAACAATATTTTATGTCATGGGGTGCACCCCAAGGAATACATGGAAAAAGATAACTAAGATTAACAGCCTGCAGTTGACCTGAGGAATGCATTCTCTGTACCTACTCCTATTTCTAAAATTTATTCCATCCTCGTCCTGTACTGTCCCCCCAGTACGTACAGGGTGGAGAATGGGATTCCTCACAAAACATAAACCTGACAACTAATTAATTCTTACAAGTTCAATGGTCAAATAACACATTAACACACCCAAAGAGAGTAAATTAGTTATCCCCCATGTATATGCAATCAGTCTGGGGGTCATAACGCCCATCCCCAACACCAAACCCTCCCAGAAGCAATCTTGCCCTACATCCCAGCCTGGTAAGGCAATGAACCTCCCTCAAATATGTTCCAGATGAAGTAGGATTTGCAGGAGTATGGTTGAGAGGGAGTATCTTCCCTACAGACTAGTAACCTTTCAGGGCAGAGAGTTCCTGCTGATATTTATATTTCCTTCAGCACTTTGTTTTCTCTGTCAACATGTATTCTTCATTGACTTTTGTTGTTGGGGCGCGGAGGTTGGAATGGAGAAAACTCAGTACATTTGGCTCCTGTCAAGTTTTCCCAGAGGCACACGGTGCATCACATGTTCATGATGCGATGCGATGCAATGCAAAATATAAACTCCACTTTCTCCAATCAATCTCATCCTTGCCCTAGATTACCTTGCAGGCTTTATGTTAAATGTAAACTATAGTTCAAGAGTGGGGCCTTCCATTCCATGAATAGCAATAAACACTGAGATTTTGAACCAAGAAACAGCTTTTCTCCTTTTAGAGTTTAGACGCGTAGAAACAGAAGATAAAAATAACACATTATCAATAACTCGTCATGAAATAAATGATACGAGTGAGAGGTTACCTCCAACTTCTCACTTTCAGCCTTCAAGAGGCTAATCGACTGTCGCAATTCCTTAACTTTAGCATCAGCTTGGGAAAGCAAGGCCTGTGACAAGCAATAGGGTTGAAACTAAAGTTCTGATCAGCGCATACATGTTTAATGTGCTCACCACAAATGCTTAGCATTAGCATGATGCTTCTGCACTCGTGGAGTTGTAAACAAATGGATAGCAGATCGACTTATCGAATCAAAACTATATCAGCCTTGTAAACAACAAAGAAATCCTTGACTGAAGTGATAATGTCGCCCAAAAAACATTTCCCATCATCAAAAGGGAATTTGAAAAACACCGAGCAAGATGCAGTGAAACTCCATTTTGTAGCATAGCGATGATGGCTCACATTATGCAAACATGTAGTTTTAGTTGTTTCCAGGGAAAGTGTCTGCTCAAGCCAAGTGTCCTTTACATGGAGCATTACATATTTTTACTAACACATAATATACATGTGTGAATTTATTTGTTCAAGAGTTACAAGTGCAGAAAGGAGGAACTGACATCCAGGTGACTTGTGGCCATCTTAGTAACCTTTGGAATGTAATTCCTTTTGTAAGCACATTTACCTTCTGTCAGTGAAGGGGCATAGTAAAACCTCATTACAACGGGTTACTAACATAGGAGTTCTGATTGAGGGGGCATATTTAGAATCTAATTGGTTGCATTTTTTCGTTACAGACCTACTTACTGGGAAAGAAAAGGAAAGAAAAGGTGGGGAGCCTTATGCTCACCTCTTCACTCGTAAAAAGTCGCAAGGTCTTGTAGTACAAAATGCGTCTTGGTCCTGCATGACATAAAATGCAGCAATAACCATCAGTTTGAAAGAAGCAACAAGCTTCAGAGACAATTGGAGACGGAAAAAGAAAAAAAATGCTTCTTATATGTTACAAACTTCACCATGCATTGAGACTAAATTAAAAGGCAGCAACATTATCTAAATTCAAAATTTCAATACAATTCACATTCAATCTTATTCAGCTTTATTCCAACTCCTTGTACAAAAAATTAATGACCCATTGCATCGTATGACAAACATTTCATTAAATAACATAAAAAGGTAAGCTTAGACTCGTAGAAACAATAATTATTCATAAAAATAATTTGAAGACCATACTTTTAAGAACTACGAATCCCAAGCCAACGGCAACCGCACTGGTAATCAACGGATGGGAAGCTGCAACATTAATTCCCTCTAAAAAAAAAATCACCAAACATTAAAGCCTAAAAAAAACAAATAAAATACCTCAACTCCAATTACAATGTGAACAATAAATTCTTAATACCTTTAGCCTTGCCAAATAATTTATCCTCATAAACACCAATCTCTGACGTAAAATATTGCAAAGAATCCTACAATTAATTCACAATAAAAAAAAACAATGCGAATAAATTTATCAAAAAAAAAAGTAAGTACATTTAGTGCCAATTTTTTTAATAGAATAATGAGCTCACAATTGTTTGGCTAAAATGAGCCTGGGAAGTTGTGATGATTTCAGAGAAGCGAGATTTTGAAGATTCAATGGCGATGTCGAGTGAATCTTGGATGGTTTTTTGGTAAATAAGAGCTTGTTGCAATGCGTTGTCGATCCATGGCGCGGTTTCTTCTAGAGCTTTCGATTTTAGTATCGAAGTCAAATCCGTTTCTGCTGTTGGTCGCGGTGGCAGATGGGTGCTTGGCTTCTCCTCCGGTGATGGTGATTCTGCGTCCGTCGGCATTTTGAGAGCGATGGTTAGCTTCGATCAAACACGAGGTTCTGTTTTTAATTCGCTTGCGTTTGTGGTGATTTGGGCCTGGATGACTCAACCCTCGCATTTATTCGGGTCGAAAATATATTTTGGGCCAGAACATTAGCTCTTGAGCCCGTAGACGATCATTCAAGAAAGAAAAATTATTCTAGGTTTATTTCATTTTACATTTTGTTTATATTATTTTAAAAATTATGATTTATTCTCTAAATTTTATAAAATAACAAAATTATTATTCAAAAAAACTTTCTTCCTGTTTGCGAAACATGATCCTTATCACTAACTTCAATTCAGTCGTATCATATGTTTCCAAAAAGCCTAGCTGATTTTTCTAGCTAACAAGATGGTTTTGTCATGTTTGATATTGCATTTCAAACAGAGATTAAACAAAATTTTAAAAAGTAATTTTTTTATAATTTTTATTTTTTAATATATTAATATCAAAAATAATTTTTTAAAAAAATATTATTTTAATATATTTTTTAATATAAAATATTTTAAAAAATAATAATTACTATACTTCCGAACATCCCTTCATCTGAGAAGGGGTGAAAGGATAAAAAATAAACTTTTATTTTTTGTATGCATTGTGGATGAAAATATTAATTTTATGTTTTCATCCAAATGTTTGACAGTTTTTTAAAGGGTTCATGCTTTTTTAAAATTTAGATATTGTTGCATTATCTAATTGTCAAAGTTTGTTACAATGAGAGTTTATTCTACATTATAACTATTAGTATACATGAAAAATTAAAATATATGATCATGAGAGAAAACTTTTGAACTTTTGAATTGATACATTTTGTTGTAGGAAAAAAAAATATTGAATATGTAAAGACTTAATGTACCTTTAACTATCTTAATTTGTGCAAATTTATAGATGATTTCTTCATTAAAATTAGAGATTAATGAAAGAAATTGAGTGAATTTTAGGGATGCGTGTTGTTAATGTTCCAAGATAGAAGAAAGAAATATAGAAAAGATAAAAATTTATTTGGTTAAAAAGACAAAAATGAAAATACAAAATAAATTTGTTTCTAGAACAATTATAAATGAATTCCTATATTTTCAAGAAAAGGCACATGGGCCTGGCATGACGGCCAGACCCAGGCTCTTGGGTATGGCATTGTTGCCGAACCCAATGCGTATGAGACTGGTAAAGAGTTGAGTGGAAGTTTAAAAATTAACTCACTTGATTAGGTTTAATAACATTATTAAAACATTCTCCATACTATTAATATTTTTTTATTTTTTTTAAAAAATAATATTGACCCGTTACGGAGCACTGACCAATGAACTAGTGCCTCCATTAAATCATCACATTATGTAATAAATACCTTTTTATGGATAATTAACATATTTTATGGTATCTTTATGGATTCCAACAAACACAAAAAGGTATATAGGTCATTGAAATCATAGTTACGAGACTTGGCATGACTCGACGAGTTGATTTGAGACCCGGTAACCTGGGGTCTTGGTCGGGTTTTAAATAGGCAAAACCTGGGTTTGCAATTAGCCCGGTCAAACTCAAGCGACATGCCAGGTTAACTCGAAACCCTGGTGACTCGGCGTAACCCGGATGAGATCCGACTTTTTTTTTATATTTTTTAACAAACTCAAAAAATATAAAATTAATACATGGATACTTAGCCTCACATATTTTTTGTATAGCCTGCATCCACATGAAATATTTATTAACTTTTTAATGTGGGATAACTATACATAGCCTACATCTACATGAAATGTTTATTAACTTTTCCATGTGAGATAACTATATATAGGGTCTGTTTGGGAACGCAGTGCAGACGACATTCTCTCAAAATTTGAATTTTTTTTTATGTTTTCAAATCGTTTTGACGTGCTGATTTCAAAAATAATTTTTTAAAAAATAAAAAAACATCATCTCGATGCATTTCTAAGCGAAAAAGAACTTTAAACCGTAACCGCTACCACAGTCTTAAATAGACCAATAACCTAAATCCATATTGTTTCTTAACTTTTTCATGTAAGATATTAAAATCTTAGGCATTTTTTTATTTTTACTGGGTTGATACCGACCAAAGGGTTGGGTTCTATGTCACACGAGTTGACCCAGGTCAACTCAGACTAAGTTTAATAACTATGATTAAGATTATTGGCAAATAATGGAAGAGATGAATTTGATGGTTAGTAGTAATAAGAAGCTTAAACTAAAGGCGGTGGTAAATTCAAATGTGGAGCTTGTTTCACCAAAAAGGATGAAAACTTTATAAAAGAAGTACCAAGATTAATTACTTTGATAATAAGGATCCTAAACAAAAAGCTCCTATAAGGAATGCTTAATGGGTGATACTCCCATGAATGAGATGGGTGAGGAGGATGTCACGGTTTCTGACAACGATTTGAAGAAAAATAATGAAAAAAATTGTTCTACTATTTATTTTTTGGCAGCAAATAAACATAGACTCTATAAACCCCATGAAGAAACCCTAATTATGAAAGTCCTTAGATAAAAAGTAGGGTATTTATTCTTGGTCGGCGGCCTTCTGAGAAATTGAAAATTGAAGGGATGATTTGTACTTATAGGTTTGGGGAATGAATTATATCTTGCAAATTTTTACACTAAGAATGGTTATCATACTATTCTTTTTGGTGAATCTTGGATGATTGTTGATCATATTTTGATTGTTTAGGAATGGTGGTCAAGTTTTGATCATGACAAGGCTTAAATAGATATAGCATTAGTCTGGGTTAGAATTATGAAGATGTGTTTTGAAAAATTGTGATAAAATTATTCTCATATGTATAGGTAATCATATCGAGTGTTTTGTTCAGGAAAATAACTAAAAAACACTTGACCACTATATTTTTTTCTTGAAACAAATTGTGTGGTTTAGTCATTTACTAGTCACTTGCTCACATGCCATCACATTGAAGTTTTCAACAATGCTATTAAACCTAGCCAAACTCGGTTGGTCAAGATAGCGACTCGTCGACCTGGCCTCTAAACTGAGCTAGCTTTCAAAGTAAATCGGGTGAAAGTTAACCTGGTATGGCACAACCGACCTAGTAGGTGCACGTGACTCGATCGATCAAAACTCGGTTTGAATTAAAAAAAGATGTTGATTTAATGTTATTTTGTAAAAAAAAAAATTGGAATGATGACGTTTTAAATTGACCCAAATCGAATTTGGTTAACTTGTTCAACTCATAACCTAGATGTTTGCCGTGTCCTAGTTTAATACCTTGATTTTTGGAATTTATGTTTTATTTAATTAAATGATTATAAAAATACATTTTTGTAAAAAAGACAACAAATCAAATTAGTGAGAAAAAAATATATTTTTTAATCTAAACTTCATCTCTTTGTTAACACATATTTTAATTATTTTAACGAAAGCATGTTTTTAATAGTAATTATTATTTTTAAATAAAAAATAATCATGATCTTAAAAGCAAGTTTTTTTAAAACAAATATATACAATAATATTCAATATTTTTGTATGTGATTGAAGAAGAAAAAAATAACAAATACGATATAAAATCATGTCAAAAATCTATTAAAAAATTAAAAGAACAAAAAAAATTATTTTCTTTGAATATCCATGCATGATTTTTTTTTGTTATCAAGTACATAATAATTGATACATAAATTATTAGCATTCCTATAAAAACCTATAATATAATTTAAGAACAATGAACAAACTAAATAATAATTTAAATACAATGTTAAGCTTTTTTTCGTAGTATTTCAATCAAAATACAAAACAAAATTTTAGAGAAAAAAAAGAAGAAAGGGCCAGGTGCTTGGGATAAAGAGACGGGACATGTACGTCTGCCCAATAGAAAAAAAAAGATAAGGTGCACATGGACCGGTTAGGTCAAGTCCACGCATCTAGCCTCCCTTATTTTTTAAAAATAAATAAATAAATCAAATAACACTTCATTTATTTACCTAGATTTTGACTACTAAAAAGGTGCTTGGAAAATTAGGCTGGATTTTTTACGAACTCAAAAATCCTTTTTTTTACTTGTTTTCACTTAAAAACACCTGGTAAACACTTTTTTGAACCTCAATAAATTAGTCTCAACTTAAAATGCCCCTAAATTGATTAAAAAATACCAAATTAAACCAAGAATTTTTTTCTCGACCCCACTCTATTTTTTCCAACTATATAGCAGCTAAAAAACACCTCAATGAAACTCCTTTTATCAAGAGAAACACGTTGACGCCAAATTCAACTTTTTTATCCCTATAATCTGGCAAGCTGAGTGTTTTCTCTCTCATTAACTATTTTCAAGCAAATCTCTTTCTTCTCATAAAATCAAGTGACTAAGACGCAAAAAAAATGAAAAAAAAATGAAAAATGAAGAAACTTTAAAGACTAAAATTGTTAAAAGCATGCCTATTGAACAATTAAAAAACAAAAAAAAAGACCTGCATTTTTATTTCATTAACAAATTTGGTCCTTGTATTTTTTATTTTTTGCAAGCAATAAAAGAAAATTTTATTTTGCAAAATTAAGCATCGACTTGATGGAGAGACGTTTTTTGACACCACAAGAACTCCATAACAAGCAAAACGAAACAAGTTATCAATTTTAATTCTTAGCTAATGCAATAAGGAAGGATGAATTGAAAAAAAAAAACCCAATGATCGGAGTAGAAAATATTGCAAGGATAAAAAAAAAAAAAAACATTACTCTAGTTCATAGTGTTTTGTCAATGGAGCTATAGTATTTTTCCCCCTTTTTTTATCTATGATTTAATTGTCATTAGCCGATCAGTTTTCTTGTATCGTTATTTGTTTATTTATTTAAGTTATTTAAGTTCTTGCTCATTTTATTATTCTAGTTGTCTTACTTAACTTTACATTAACGTTATGATAAATATTGTTAATTAAGAATTTTTTATGTTTATAGATAGAAGAGTCCATCTTGAAATTACTTGTTAAATTCTTAAAAAAATACTTCAAATCTAACAATGGAATGATAGAAATTTAAAAAAATAACATTGTGAAAAAAAATCGCTTGAAATGATGGGTGATTTTAGGATCCCACCAAAAGTGTCGGAGAATCTTGAAGAATTTCTTGATGTTAGTGAGTACAAAGATGTCAAAAAAATTAGAAATGAATGAATGAAAGATCCAATATAAGTTAACTATTTTATTATGGGTAACTGTTATTCATAATAGGTGTTTTAGAGATGTTAATACCTTCTTCAAATATAGGTGAATTATCATATCTTAAATTAGATTACATAGATCAAAATCTATCAACTTTAATAAATCTTAGGATTTATTAAAATTGATATAATTTAAATATGGTGGTCGATCATACCTAAAAAATTGGAGACAACTCGTGCTTTTTTATTCAAAACTATTTCGTGACCTCCCATATTCCACTAGGGATTAAACATCAAGATGGGATTTTTTGTATTAGATATTTTGTAATCCTAACCATATTGTGAGCTGGGGGTTTGTAACCCCCTTTGAAATAGATGAAGGTGTTTTTAAGCTTGTGAGAAGGGTGTTTTACCTTGGGTTTGGAATGAATCATAAAAGCCCTCGTGGAGGAGGGTTTAGGTGCATGTAAAAACTATAAAGTAAAAAAAACAAAATGAATTAATGAAACTTACATCTATTTAGGTTTGAACTATAGACCTTGTCTATAAGAAAACAATAAAAAACAACTTGGTTTCCACGGTCTCATCAAATGAGCTAAAGAATTTTAAAATTTTCCTATATATGAAATGTAATTAGATATACTTGGATAATGATTAAGAAAAATCTAGTTGTAGTAGCCACACAGATGAATCTATTTTAATTGTCTTGTTTAGAATTAATGTGGCAATTAAATTTAAGAGGTTCACATGATGACCTCTATAAAATATACATTTTTATGATAAAACAATAATTTTAGGTCCCATCAAATGAGCTAGAGGATTTTAAAAATTTTCTATATACAAAATATAACTACATAAACTTGGATATCGATTACGAAAAATCTAGTGTAAAATGAAAATAAAGGATGTTATGGACAAGTTCATTTTCTTTTAGAAAAAAAAGTATGAAGTACCAGTAATTTTAAAATCCATAAAAGGTGTTGTGGATTCTTAGATAAATCTTAACATCGTTGAATACAAAAATATTACAATTTTAGAAAAATAAAGGATGAAAGATCCAATAAAGGTTAAGTTTGTTAGCATGGTGGACCATCTCATTAAAACCAATAATTTTCATATAAATATTAGCTATTTAAGTCATGAAAATAGTTGAAAATATTTGTGTAATTATTGTGTAAACAAATTTCTATAATTAGGTTGATATTATAGTCAGTAGTGATTGATTTTGTGGAATGTAAATTAGAATTATTGCTATCAAGTGAAAGAGACTCTCACTGAATAGGTCCATTCAGTCAAATTGACAAAGTTTTGATAATGGGTAACCATTTTTCAAGATGGGTGCTTTTAGAGATAGTAATACCTTCAACAAGCACGAGAAAGCTCTCGAGTCCTAAATTATGATATGTAGATCAAAACTTATCAAATTTAATAAATCTTAGGTTACTATTAAAATCATCATAAATTAAACATGGTGCCAGACCACACTAAATAAGTATTGATGTTGATTCATATTTTTACATTCAAAACCTTTTTATAAGCTCTTATATCATATTAATAGGCAAGTTACGACAATCATGAGTCCAATAAATGCAACAATAAAAGATGATCGAGCAAATCTCATCAAGTTCTTGGTGCTCTTGAAAACAAATTAACACTAGAATTCAGATACCAACCTGCAAAGTTTAGGTTTCAAAATTCCATACTTTTTAAAACACACGAGCACCGAAATGTAGGTATTGACACACAAGTTTAGGTTTAAAAGTTCTCTCCCTTATATTCATGCACGTTCTTTGTTAATATTTAGAACATTACTAGTGAACTTTTTAGATCCCCGTTAACTATATTAATGGATAAAGCATCTTTTGACAACATGATGTATTGTAGGTTGCATCGCAACAAAAACATCATTATTAGTGTTTTTGTTGGTGAAATGAAATTGTAACAGCACCACATTATCAAACGAGCACTTACTTGTAAAGAAAAGGACATGTTGAAACAACTCTACACCAAACCGTTGAGAAAAAAAAGAAAATACATTAATCTTTTTTTTCTCCCATGTTCACTCCAATTAAAGTGAACCTATTTAATTACAAAATTTGAGCCCATTGTTTTACTATCATCTTAAAACATTCAATTATATAATGAGAAATTAAAAGATATGATTTTAAATTTTTTAGTAATTATAGTATAATTTTACTATGAAGCATACATGAGTTGTTTAGGAACAATTACAACATTAAATAATTAGAAACAAATATTTAAG
>Ga0307510_10004814_pt1 | contig 15957 bp, 25 predicted proteins | sample 12_EM_MG_FD_207224 | JGI IMG/M metagenome (GOLD analysis project Ga0307510, IMG submission 207224) | Populus trichocarpa ectomycorrhiza microbial communities from riparian zone in the Pacific Northwest, United States - 12_EM | ecosystem: Host-associated > Plants > Roots > Unclassified | place...
GGCATCTCGCACACAGCTTTGCTGTCATGCCCCCCCCCCCCCACCCGTATTCGCGTGTCAGGTGAGGCTGGGAAACCTTCTCTCCACCTGTGCTTGCGCGAATTTCGCCTCCAATTCCCCGTTCTATCTGTCGGGGTGCGTGACGATGATGGCCTAACAGTCCTCTTGTTGGCCACCGGCCTTGTGAAATGCGATTTTCACCGGCTCTTCTCGGTAAACGCGCTACGCCAGTTATGGGACTTACGGCGACTGCTGTGCGTGCGTGACTCCCATTCAGGGAGCCGCGGTCACATGCACCATGGTGGTTGGTACGGTGTTGGTACCTTGATGAAGCTTGGGGGAGCGCCGATGCCCAGCAACGCGCACTGGCCTGCGCCTTGGGCACAGGCCAACACGGCGAACACGGCGCATTCATTTTGGTCCCCCCCTACGTTTGTTTGATTCATCGCTTGTTACTCTAGTAGGCTAGATTGGGTCATTTCTTTCTTGAGCATCGGTTGGCCGCCTCGCCAAAGCTCCATGTGCGCTAACAAAAAATCGGAGTCGCGTGCCCATCATCCGGCGAGGCGGAGATTAGGAGGGAGAGAATGAATGGGGTTGCGCGCCGCCGCGCCAGGCAGATGGTCGCGACGAGAATGAGTTCGGGGGTTGCAAACGGGGGTTTTGTCGGGACCCGAGTCCTGTTTCCATTCATTGTCCAACTGATACGCGAGGCCCACCCCCCTCGGAGGATGTATGTTTTGCGACATCTCATATACGACTCGGACAAGTGCGTAATAGTACAGATCCCTGATTGAATCGGACGCCCATCCTTTGAAGGGAAAAAGGGTGTGTGTGTGTGTGTGTGTGTGCAAGAAACGCCGGATTGAATCATGACAGCGCCCGTCCACCATTTTTGCGCTGGCCGTTTCTGTAGTATTGCAATTGTAATTGCAGGACACCGGTCCATACATACTGTCGGCTGGCTGTGGCCCCCCCTCTTCTATTCCCATCCATTCTCCCACGGACAAAAAGAATTGAATTTGGACAGCCCGGAAAAGGTGACAAGTGGGCGCGCTGCGGACATCCGTTTGGGTAACTAAAGCGCGGGTACTATGATGCAAAGGGGTCTGCTTCTTCTTTGGACAATGTTGGGCTCCGAAGCTGATCTTGTTGTTGTACGGTATGTTGTACTGTAGTATCACAATAAAACTTCATTGAAAAGTCTTTCTATCTTTCAGGTACCTCTTTGCATTTGTTAGAGAAAAAAACATGAGGAAACGACAGACGATAAGGATCAAGAGATAAGTCTCTCGAGGAGTCCAACTGGATGCGTGATCGCGTGATCATATGTTGCCAGGGTCCTCGCGTTCGCGGCTCTCTGTTCCGACTGCACGTGGGGGAGTTTATATGAAAGGTGCCGACCGCAAAGCGCCAATGCGTCCATACAGTAGTCCAGTACAGAAGGTTAGCCCGTTCCAGGAGAGGTACGTTAGAAGAAGAGCATGTCCAATTGTAGGAGAAGCGAAAAGGCCATGTGGCAGGCCAGGGCAGGCCACTTGATACGTAAAACGCGCCGTAAGCCCTTCAAGGTGCTCATTGTATTTCTCGGTTTCACGTGGGTGTTTGTCCCCCTTGCTTGCTCTGCCTTTTGTCTCCGAGTCTGTCCTTGTCGCGTATGGGCACCTCTTATTGTCTTCTTATTCGACAGACTTATCTCGACAACTTCCCTTGCCGATGCTTTCAGGACAATAGCACCACTCCCTCTTTAAAGACCAAGTCCTCCTTGGGGAGGGCGTCTCTCTAGCGTCTGTTCAAAGTTTCCTCTCTCCCTCTTTGCTTCGCTCTCTGTGTGTGCCTCGTCCTCATTCAGACGACCGAAACGCATCGACCAACACACGCTCTCTCAACTCAAACCCATCCGCCTCACTTATACCATCCATCCCACCATGCTGAGCTACGGTTCCATTGCTGTCGCACTCGTCCAGCGCCGAGTCATGGTCGTCCAAGGTTAGTTAGCCCTCACAGCCATCCTTCGCAAATCTCATACTCAATCATCATCATTTTAACAGCGACGCGACCGCACGACCAGTGCGAGCGTTACCTCGACGTCTACACCTTCACCCCATCGAGCGACAGCGGTCGCACCTTTTGCATCTCCGACGCTCCCTGCGCCCGCATCGACTCGAACGACCTTCTCGCCGTCTTTGACGAAGACGACGAGGGCGTCATGACCATCCCCCACGACGTCCTCGAGCTCCCTCAGAAGGCCTACGACGAGTTTAGCGAGCTCTCCTCTCGCAAGGGTAGACGTTTCGATGCCATGTGGGCTGCGTGGAAGGGCAAGTTTCGCTGAACGACGACTTGCCGCCGCCGGAAGCGTTGGTCGACGACTACGACGCAGCATATACCCACGCTCATTGACCCGACTCCCAGTCTGTAACTTTCTTGCTCCCAATCTCAAATCCTGTATCATTAGCCTCTTGTAGCCCTACTGCTCTAACGACTGACTGTATCGTATTCTTTCTTTTCCCGCTCGTGGCACGTTGTCACTTCACCCTTTCCGCCTTGTTTTATTACTTCAACATTATATTAATTAATATACCTTCCACATGCAGGTCATTCTGTAGAAAAATCAATACACCATGTCCTTTATTCCCTCTCTAAAACAACAATGACAACAACACGCAAACAAGAATCCAGATGACGGACTGAACATGAATGACAGGACAAAAGGTCCGAGTTTCAATTAAGAGAAGAGAAGAAAAGGAAGGGGGTACCAGCGTGCTTTAGCTACGCAGCAGGTGTAGCATTCGGGTCTCGGTAAACCTATCATCGCATTGTCAACTGAGACGAACCGCATGTATCAAAGGGCGTTCGACCAACCTTCAGGCCCCAAATGTTTCCAACCTTCTCCCTCTCTTCAGCTTCTAGGACAGGGGGACGGTCAACATCCCCAGTCTCGAGCTTGAGTCCACGCTCGTTGGCGAGATGAAGCAGACATATGAAGCAGAAGCTCGTGCTGATCTCGGCGAGCCTATCCTCGGGATACGAGCGCTGCAAATCGACGATCACTTCGTCAAACGTGCGTGCTTCTTCTGAATTCGTGACACCCAGCGTGTCGCCGTCAACGTCCTGCCCAGTGGAAAGATTAAGGGGCGATTTAATAATAAAAAAAGTGTACGAATGCCACGTGAGACTCGCACCATCGTCTCAGTGTCGGCAGGCTGTTGCTCAGGAGTTGGAATTTTGAGTCCCCTCCATATGTTCTCCTTAAGTTTGCGGACATCCACGCGCTTTGCGCGCTTGGTATACTTGACAAATTCTGGTCGGACCCGTCTTGTCTTGTCCTGTGTCTCTGCGAGTAGATCCTGTTCCCCTGGATCTGCCGTGCCTGCCAAGTCGCCATCAAAGCCGTCGTCGAACCCAGGGACGTCATCATCATCATCGTGGAAGAATTGAGTATTGAACGGGATTGAGTTTCCATCTCCGGCTGGCACGAGGAAGTGCAGGGGTTAGATACACGCGTGCTCAGGGTCATAGAATGCAACCTTACCTTCATCGCCGTCCGCGGCAACACGCCCTGCAGCTTGATCGGCGGCGGCCTGTGCCCAGAAATTTTCATCGACTTCGCCGTCGCCATTCTCATTTAGTGGATCTCGCTGGCCACGCATCCTCAACTATGGAGATGGTTGAGTTAACAATCGACAATATTATTAACAGAAGACTTACCGAGAACTTAGGCTTTAAGAACAACGTAACTAACTGTCGGCTGGAGAAATGCATGTCTTCTGGGAGAGTGTGATCATGTTGCTTTTCCTTGCCCTTGCCCTTCTTGCCTTTCTTGCCCTTTCCTGAGGAATATTTGGGAAGGGTTATACCTACACCCCGAGTGACTGGCGCGAAGAGTTCTTTCGCGGTTTCCTTCAATTCCTTCTCCGACGGGGATAAAAAGTCAATCTTGAAGGCCTCTTTCTTCTCCCGCTTAGGTTTGGAGGCAGCGGCAGCTTCGGTGGTGTCGGCTGTACAAAAAAATTGCAACGATATCAGAAATAATCCCAAAGTGAGGTGGAGGGACGAACGTCTTCGTATGGTCTTGCGTAATTTCCAATGCTCAGGTCCAGCCCAGTTCCGGAGAAGTGACTGATCAAAGTAGTCCAACATTCCACCTTCACCGTCAGCATCGGTCATGGCCATGATGAGAGCACGCTCGTTCGGGGCCCGATGAGGGTCGAAGGCTATGTGTCGGCCGCCATCGGGACCAGCTGGGCCAAGGCCTGCCTGGGCATCGGCTGAGCCATTCTCGCCATCTTCACCAACATACTCTCCAGGACCCAGGTCATCCCCACCAAAATCGTCTCCGACGGCATGGTCACCCATAAAGAAGTCCTCTTCTGGTATGGCACCATGGCTAGTGTCGATGAAGTCACCACTCGGACCGGATTCGAAGCCATCAGCCTCATTACCTCCGCCATTCTGAACAAGCGGGGTATCCTCACGGAAAAGGGCAGCCTCATCAAGGGCCCAGGTGTCGCTGGAAAACGAGAAGCCTTCCAGCGAATGAGAAATGGCCTTCCGTTCAAGAACCTCCAGGTCTGGAAGGAAGTCATCTGCAGGCCCAAGGTGAGGATTGCTCGTGACAAGACGAAACAGACTCACTGCGGAGGGTGGTCAAATCAACATCGTCTTCAGGCTCCAAGAGGTCTTCATCTTCCCCGACCTTTCCCATGGGATCGCTTGCGTCGAATATAACACGGAGGGCGCCTTCACTGCCAACACCAAGGGCAAGGTGGTTCATAAGTAAACCGTGCGCGCCACCCTCATCGAAATCCTCGCAAGTTTTCCGGAAGAGTGGGTCAACGCTGAATTCCAGGTCAAGTTTCTTGCTCTTAAGCTGGGCGGCGTTTTTGGCGAGAGTCGACTCGGATCGGGTTGCCTTGCGCCGTTTCTGGGATGGCTCTTGGGCGTCGGGATTATCAGACGTTGGCTCCTCAGCCTCAGCGCCTCGTCCATCCGAAGCGAGGTTACTGAGGAGTTTACCTGTCTCAGTACCGACGCTGTCAACACGGCTTGTCCAGATCTTGACACAGCCGTCTAAAGTACTGGAGGCTCGCTGAAAGTTGATCGAATTGTCGACATTATTCCTTAGAAGTGACATGTCATGAAAGTAATCGATTAATGCGAAGTTCCATGAGTTTGCTGGATTTATTTTCTGTGACAAGAGACTTGAGCAAACGGGGAGGTGAGGTATTTGAGTAGGGGCGTACATTATCCATGGCCATCTTCATCCATTCTTCATAATTCGAATTTCGAACGTCGATGGGTACATCGATGCTTGGCGTCTCAACAATGATGGACTTCAGTGCTTGTTTGTGGCGAGAATGTGCATGGGCACCAGTATCTTCGGCATCGTCTTGCGTATTGCTGGATGATGGACCAGCTTCTACATGGTCCACAGTAGTGTTCTTCGCGCTCTTTCTTCTCCTACGTTTCTCTGCAGTATCGTCATTGATGTTGACCGCCTTGAGTGGCACGCGCCCAGGATTTGCATCTTCGGTGTAGCTTCTGTCTTGGGTCTCGCTGACGCGTTTGCGAATTGCTTGAGATTTTGCCCGATGACGAGGGGTTTGTTCTTCGTCAGTTTCACTGGAGGTGCCATCTGCATAGAGCGATAATTGGGCGCGGGGATGGCGACTTGAGCGGGAAGGGGCCATTGGATGCTGGCTGATGCTGAATGCTGAACACGAGATTTGTCACGCGTGACGAGTCGCGTCGTCGTCGCGACGCGCGATTGCTTGGCACGTGATTGATCTGATCTGATGCCTGTTTATTTATATGATTGTTTCCACAGTTGATGCATGTTGATGTGCTAATTCCTCATGTTACTTGCGACTACCATCACGGGATTTACCCATCAAAAAAGATCCGGAAATACAGTATGTTAGGTGTGCCAAATCCCGGTCCACTCATCAGACATGAAACTCGCATGACAGGCTTTAACTTCATCTGGTTCTAGTAACTGACTGTTGTTTATGTGAAACCTTTCTGTTAAACCTTTCTGCAAGACTAGAACCGGGATTCAATATTTCCTTGCTATGCATCAGTACTGTATCAAAGCTACTTTCGCACGATTATTGTTCGTCCATAGAGAATGAAATTAAACTTATATTCCTCCACAGAAACGCGTGGGAATATTTATGCGGCGCTCAGTCAGACTTAGCAAAGCAAGCGACGTGACGTGAAACAGAGGCGCCATCGCAGTCTCCCTCCTACCATATTCCTCGTCGGCCGAACCTCTCCAAACCTGTGTAACGGATGGGATTCATCAATAATTGGTTCCGACACTATCACAACATCAATTACGGCTCCTTGGATTGCGCTTCATACCACGGCGGAGTTTTACCCGAGCGCCTCTCTCCAGGACTTTGTACCAAGGATCCTTCCTCGTGTTCTGCGGCGAGGCCAACTGTATGTTAGTCCTATGTGGCACATCCTGTCGGGGTTGTAAGGGTCATTATCTACCACCAGTAAGAATAACCGGTCGAGTGTACCTGATGTCATTCGTGTGCGCATGCGCAGAGACCCGTGGTTGTGGGCCATACGGATCCAAGCACCGAGTACCAAAGGCGCTAATCTTTCATTTTTTGCCACCTTAGTTCCCGATCTCGACTACTCTGCTACCGTGTGACCTAGCTGCCCGTCTCATTCACCCGACATTCGCGCAACCCATTCGGATGGCCCCCTGAACCCGAGATGGGAGTAGACATGGCAATGTCCACAAGTAGAAGTCGACATCCCAGGTCGGGATATGAATGTGCCTTCCGCGTCAGAGGTGACCGCAGATTGGATGGTTTACAGGCTGACTGTTGTTTGTCCCAGACCTACAACCGTACAATAGATGCACCGCCGATGAATATATGTCCGACTAAGCCTTCTCATGCTCGCCTCGCGTTCCAGCGTGCTGGACCTGGTCCATATTGGGTTACTTTGCCCGATTCTCTTGCGCCTCTCTCGATGTTTGCCCCAGTATGGCATCTGTAGGGTGTCAACACCGGTCACTGTCAGACACTGTTGCTGTGCCAATTCCGTGGATGCGGTTGGCATGTTGGGCTTTTGCCACTACAATTCTAGTCCTGCGTTTCCGGATGACATTACACGTGTTCTGTGTGCCCTGTTGTCGCTATACAGAGGCAGCGCTGAAAAGCAAGCACTGGCGAGTCATCACAGTGGGAGTATTTGAGGACCAGGTCTCAGACCTTTCTACACCAGAATCTACCCACCCACACCTACTCACACAGATATAATCTCATATACGCAGGGTGCGCATTGTCGACATCCACCTATTCTCTCCTCTTAACGTGACTCCTTGCAGATGACCAAAGAATTTCTCACTGATAGTTACATATCCTATACTTTCACCCCGCAAGCTGCGGAGGTCTATCTGGCCTACCTTTTCAAAACAGAACCAAGGAGGGTCCAACCATTCCATCACCACCAAGACGCCTTCTTCGTTTGGAATCAGCCTCCGATTTCTACTCTGCCCCCGATAATGGTACTGCCTCGTGGGCAACACCATCCGAGTCCTGCTTGGCTGCTCGACTTTGCTATCAGATCTGGTGGGTCTGTCGTACCCCAGCAGATTTGGTTCCCTTCGGGCCAGGGTGACTGGCGCCGCTACGTCGAACAAGCGCAATTGCAAATGCCCTTGTTCTTCACAAGTGCGGATGGGTCCCTAGGGGTACCTGTCGTGAACGCCGCCGCAGGACAGATGGTGCTACGTGGAGGAAATGAGCCCGCGCCATTTGGCGATAAGACCACAACCAAGATCCGCATTGGTGTATGTACTCACTGCCACCCCTTGCATGAGTGCGCCCATCACTTAACATTCGGACTTCGAAGTGGCCAGGCTATGCCCCTTCGGAACAGCAGGTACAATTGAGAGACCAGACCCCCGCGAGGAACCGCGTGACCCTGGAGAGGCTTGTCAAGCATGTTGGTAGCCGCGTGCGCCAATTTTTGGCGGTGAGTTCATATCCCGATCGTGGCTGTGGACTCGGAATTTCAACGGTGATTAGGACTGTGAGCGCGTTTCTGTCCACGATCCTGCCCACTGGAAGTGGAGGGTGGGACAGGACAACGTCACGTTCAACGAAGTGATGCTGATTGGCATCGTCCAAGTGTCGGCAGGAAGTTGGATGCCCATCCTCCAATTGATGAGCCGGGTCGTCATATAATTAGAACCAGGTTTCATCAGATGCTTCTTGGCAAAGGCCGTGCTTCCTCTAACACGTTTTGGCATTTAGATACTACATCTCAGGCACCTATCATACCTAACATACGTGCCGTGCCTAATTCCTTGATAAGATGATAGAGTTACTAGTAGTAGATTTGTTTCCCTAGACTAGGGTGGATACAATAAAGCGTATTTAATGGTATGTGACATGTGAGAATTTTTTTTCAGCAGAGCCAGGGAACATCGTCAGATATATTGCCTCGCCTGCCTTCGATCACAGGGGTCACCCCTTGACATTGACAGATAGCACAAGTATGACCCCCTTTTGATGGGTGAGAAAGTCACACCCAATGTCATATGAAGAATGAACGTTAATGAATTAATGAAGGCCACGTGCACGTTAAAGGCGATGCCATGGCGTCACCAGCGCTGTATGAACTATTATACATGATGGCGGTGCAAATGCACGTGAAGAAACTGCACCTATGGCGGGTATATAATTACCAGAGTTCGTGATCGAATCGTTCGAGCATGGCACCGGCGTCCTCCACGTCTTTCTGGGCCTTTTTGCGCATGTAAAAGATCGGACAGTCCTTGCTCGTGCACAGGACGTCCTGGAACCGAGCGTTTATCATCCGTTTTCTTTTTTTTTGAACAGCTTTGATTTGTCTTACCTGATGAAGAGATCCCTGGCATCGTTGGCACTGCGTCCATAGTCTTGCGAATTTTACCTGGGTTTCTGATGTTGTAGTTACCTGCGGTGCATCAGTATGTGTGTAATGCTACCAAAAAAGGGGCCGTACTTGTTTTTGGTACAGCTCATTTATCCTTGGTCGGCAGTTGTCGCAGACGGCACCATCTATCAGGAGACGAAGATGACTTAGTGCTGTATGGGCGGCAAGCGGTACGCACTGCTGACGCTATTGTTTGCTCGGAGGGGCGTCTTACAACCTAAACATGTAACGGTCTTCACAGCAAACTTCATCAGGCCCCCAACTGTTGGAGTAGCGATCTGAATAGTCCTTGTATGTTCTCCTGAAACTTTTATAGGGACTCTCAGTACAGTTGATATGCCAAGGAAATTACAAATGAGGCGCACGTAGAGAGGCGGCTTTCTCGCCCAAAATTGGTTCAAAGATGCGCAATAGTGGCTTCGAGAGTTGGTTTTCCAAATAGTATTTCGTATCAATCGGGATATTATTCTCCAAGACATAAATTGGGTCCTCGGATTTCTCATAGGCGGCGGCTCCTACAACCAAGTGAGGCCGAAGACAGTAAGCGATATCTTGCGTTATTACCTTTGATCCCCTTCACTATGACGTATGCCACTCGATCACCAAGGGCAGGAGCAGAGCCTCGAGTTGGAAGTCAGGTCATTTCTTAATTGAACTTTAATTTTATACGTACCTGCGTCTCGCTGCTTCATTCTTTCAGCGAGCTCGACGTGCGCCTGTTTGCCCGTGTAATCTCGATGTCGGGGGTAAGCTGACATTAATTGCTCGAATTTAACGAAGTTCGTCCCTACCTGCTTTCGCTAGTGCTTTCGTGATCACCAACTGTGACATGTCTACTTTGTTTTGTAGGAGATCAGATATCATTTGCTTGGTGTAGCTGGCACGGATGTTGGATCAGAATGAAAGGGAAATAATCCACCCAACGGAACGCACTCTTCCGCGCCCTTCACGTCTCGATTGATCAACATCTTGTGAAGACAAGTCTCGATGACTGTTGAAACAAGTCGGCAGTTATCTCTGCGGACAGTCTGAAACGCTCCATCAATTCCCGGGTTCATGACAGCCAAGTAGCAACATACCTCGATACCCTTTGAGTCCATTTTGTCATACTTCTCTGGTTTGGTCCAGTACAGCCCGGCATAGCGTTTTTTGTTGATGAGAAGGTAAGGATAGTAGACCTTTTCGAACTCCAGTTTGATGGGCTTCACAAACTTCTTGGTTACGAGATCCGCAGCTTCACTTCCTGAAATGGACATGAGGATTCGGGAGTATGAACACGCCGTGATTTATACCCATTGCCATCACCTTGTCCAGCTCCGTTGGTCCAAATCTAACCATAACGGAATCGGTATCACCGTATATGACCTCCGCATTATGTGAATGGCCGTTGGCGACGCAGTATTCTGCCTCGACCTCCTGCACGGATCAAAGAAAGAGCATATAAGGAATTTCTCCTTCCGTGTTCAACGGTACGCACCGCTTTCGTCTTCTCAATCATTTGTCGACCATATGCTGTCACACTCGATGAAATGGCTAGACAAGGGAGTTTTCCAATTGTTGCTCCGGTAAAACCATACACCGAATTTGCGCTGATCTACACAAGCATGAACAGACCGCGATCAATAAGTCGCGCCAAACAAGTAAACCTACCTTCAGGGCAAGCTGGCGACCATCCAACACCGCACGCTTGAAAGGGTCTGTTTCCTTCTTCAAATCGGCCTTCGCGCGCTTACGTGCACTAATCAAGTATTCCAAGATCGAGGGAAGAAGACCTTTTCGTCGGGACGGCTTCACAAACCAATCTTGGGAAGTCCTTAGACGATGCTTAGTGAAATCGGCGTCACATGGCGTACCGTTATTGGGCGTCTGTATGTAGTCAACATCCTTTACAAGGTTCAGTCGATCTATGGTGTTCTTTTCCAAAAGCGTTGTGTAGCACAAGTTGTGCGCCATCATGATTGATGGATATAGGGAGCTGAAGTCCAAAGTCGCGATTGGGGCATCATAATATCCTCTCTTAGGCTCGATGACCGTGGCACCCTCATACTGCTCGTCGCTCCCTAGCAAGAGGTTTGAAAGGAAAACGGGGAACTACATGACATCCATACCTTCGCTTTTCAAGGTAGGAATGACGTAACCGTCGTCCATTGCTTTCCGGAAGAGTTGAGACAACACTTTGATTGATTGACCGCGGGATAGAAGGAAGTTGAAGGGTACGCCGGTGACGCGGGCCATTTCGGTGTAGTTGATGAAACACATGAGCTTATCCATTAACCGCTGGGGAAGGTAAGCATCCTGGTGACACATGAACAGAGTCAGAACAAGCGCAACCATATCGGTAATTCACCACACCTTCAAGCAGTATACTGCCAGACGTCGTCGGGACTCAGGGGTGCCATTCTGCAACTCAGTAATCACAGAGTGATGGACGTCTTCCTTTTGCTCTCCCAGAAATTGTGCGCAAACCGAGTTGAGCGTGTAGCTGCGCAATTTGTGCTCACGTTGCATGTACTGAAGCAAGTCGAGCTGCAGCCGGCCGTCCATGCTCGTCTCTTTTGAGTCTCGCTGTCCGAAAGCCTTGGAAGAGAAATGTGTATCCTTGATCTGCGTGCGGATGTCTACTCTTCGTATTAATAAAGGAACGTCGACGTGGCTTAAAGACGCACTCTTCAAACGACCCAAGTAGGGAAACTGATGTGCCTTGAGGGCTTTTGCTCGATCAAGAAGATAAGGAAGATCGAAGCCTGAGATGTTATAACCAATGATGAGATCAGGGTCGACTTCTTCCACAAAGTCCCTCCATCGCTGGAGCATCTCTGCTTCATTGTCGAAGGAGATGACCTGGGAGCCAACAATGTTGGAGCAGGAATTCAGCGTGAATATGTTCCGGATGAAGGGTCGGTCATCTCCTGCAAAACAGCTGTGGGCGTTGGATAGCAGGGAATCAAAAAAGGGCCAGACCTTGCCGAGTCACCATGTTTGCAATTTGGATGACAGGATCGGCGGATGCCTCTGGGAAGATACCCTTCCTACCAGCGCATTCGATATCAAAGCTAAGAATACGCAAAGGGGCGATCTTTGCCCATTCACCCTCCGGCGCGTATGATATGAACTGATCAAATCTGCCCGCTGTCAGGACCGTCATAACAGTGAACACACTTCCGAATGTATGCCATACCTGACGGAGAGTTCTATTTGGCAATGCGACTTTTTGTCCTTCCCTTTCAGTAGGGTGTATTTTCCCGCAGGGACTTCGATCCAGTTCATGCCTACGACCTGTCACAGAGTTAGACAAGGAACAGAGACGTTAAATTACGCGCACGTTTGTGTCTATCATGAAACGCAGAAGAAACGGGATGTTGCTTTCAAACGTCGTGACGGGTCCATTGAATAAGCCTCTGAAGTTCATTTCACCCCTCTCAAAGATGCGTGAAAAAGCCCAAAAGGTAAGACAGATGAAAACGATCGATCAGACCCACACTCATCTCGAACGCGAGGAACAGCCCTTGGTTCGGTGGCCGTGATCTTCATGAACGTCGCAAGTTCGTCACCTCGATAGCCCCACAGGTTTCGTTTTTCAACAAATTCGATATTCGTGACAGCGTTCACCAAAGACTGAGACGAGCCCTTTCTGAGCACATTAGGGGTAGCAGAGAGGACGACTTGAACGTACGTTTAGGTCATCAAGAAACGGCTGAATGTCCTCGGTTTGGAAGCCTCTTGGTACAGCTATGAAGAAGTAAGGCATGAAACCCGTGACATGTACAAGTACACTGTGGCCCTCCTAGACGCGCAGTAAATATTTAAGAGGATAGAAAAGCAAACATAGGGAACAAAATCGTACTTGAGTCACACCAAACATGTGAATCTGCGGTCCCGCTTGGAGATTATCGTATGAGCCGTCGATATCGACCTGTTGGAACACTGCGGGGTCGTCAGTCCTCAGCCCGGCGTCCGATTGAACGGCTCTGTACCTATGCTATCCCTAGACGCGACGATGGGTTTGAGGAGGGGCCGCGCCCAGGAGTCTGCTCCACCCTCGGACTCTGGACGCGTCCCGTGTTTGTTAATGAGCGGCGGCGCGTATTCAGGCCGAGGAAACGCACCCTGGCTCCCTTGTGAGTCTATCTGAATCCTCGCGAGGACATCTGCAAAGGACGACTGGCTGTTCTGCGATGGCAATGGTGTGGGTAAGACTTTTTGTCTCTTGGTCACTGGCTCCGCCGTCCCTCTAAGCATCGCGTCGTACCAGGAAAGGACGCGATGAGCAAGCGCGTCGTTTCACTTCAGAGAGATACACCTCACCGAGAACTCGCGCCATTCGTCACAGAAGGCTGCTTTTTCGAGGACATCTTAAGCTCGTCTTGGAGGTGGAAGCGGGGACGTGCAGCTGACGAGAGTGGCGGATGACGTGAAGCGCGGAAGCGCGTCTCGCTTGATCGCGTTACATTACGGAACGCTCGATCGCGTGGAATCTAATTCGGACACACTGTGATGCACTGGTTGAACACATCCACCTGCTACATACACTGGCAGTACTAGTGCTCTACATATCTAACTAGAACTGGGTATGTCGTCAACGTCCGGACAACATTTTTAGTCGTGCTTCCGCTGCTCTCGCTCTCCTTTCCCTCTCCACCTTTGCCCTCATCTCTGGTGTCAAGCCAGCAATAGCATCCGCAGAACCAGAGGAACCACCCAGTTTCCTCGGCCCATTAATGGGTTCAGGCCTGGGGGGCTCCGGCACTGGTACATCAGCAACCTCCTCGACTTGGCTCGCGCGTTCGTTCTCCCTACTCTCGCGTTCTTTGATCTTGTCCTTTAGCCCCTTCCGGCGCACCTTCTTCTTTTCCTCGCGTTCTCCTTCCATTTCCTGGCTCAGTATGCTCGGAACACGACCAGCCCCGAGCCAATCCCACCATTCTGGATGGGCGCCCGCACTACGTCTGAAAACGTCGCGAACAGCACGGGACGATGCCAAGTCGTAGGCCGTGCGTTGGGGTCTTGTTGTTCTGACCGTTTCTAGGTCGCCATCTGAAGGGCCCTGCTCAGCAACGGCTGCTTCAGAAGGCACCGTAACTGTTGGGTCCGCATGCTGCACGTTCAACAGCCACTCTGTGATATCTTCTTTCCCAGTTTGTGTAGCGTATTGAAGGAGTGTGGCGACCTTTGCTCCAGTCCAAGGCGGGATTCGTGCATCAATGCCACCAAGGCCATCCCCTTCACGCTCCCAAAAGTCCTTGAAAGCATCCAGACGGCCATGGACGATCATATCAAGTAATCTGGTCCACTTGTCCCGCAGAAGCTCCTCTTCTTTCGATAACCTTGGCTCCTTTTCCTTTTGCGCAACAGGTGTAGGAACAGGGATTTGGGGCCTTGGCTTTGGCTTCTGGAGAGACGCAAGATACGCTTCATCCTGCTCTCTCAGCGCTTCTTCGGTGAGGTGGGAGGTCTTCACTCTTGTCAATTCGAGGAGGCAGCGTTCAAGTTCGGATTGAGTCTGCATTGCAGTATGAGAAGTTGCCGGTGAAGACATCAGGACAGCTTACCGGTCTACGAGTGGGGAAGGGGAACGTCCGTAACCGCTCGTCACCTATCTCTGTTTGTGAATAGTGTGCCTACTCCGCTCTCGAGAGGACCCACCCTTAGTAATTACCGCATTGTCATAGTCAAGGAATATCCTTCGATTTGAAGCACTTGCACGTATCCATATCCGTTCGCATTGGTGAATCTCATCAGCCCAATCAGAGAGTAGATTGCGGATATCCTAAAGGGAGGTCAGAAGTGCACATCTGACACCAATAGAATACACACATCCCGAAGAGCCTGTTCACCATATCTTCGGAGCTGGGCACCCGCGCTCTTCGCGGGTCCTTTTGCGTTGTCGTTAACAGATTGTGATCCTCCCTGCTTCCGTCTGGCTGTGACATGTCAAATGCATGAGACGAGACAGCGTATATGACCACTCGTACTGGTATAGCGATGGAAGGTTTTATGTAGCAACACCTCCGTGTCTGGTCTTGGTCTTTTCAGTCTCTTCTGTTTCGCAGTTTTCGAATTGTCTTCCTCAACCTTAGGCTTACTGATCCGAACGATGATCCCCGCGAAGTGTCCTCCGGCTGTCATGAACATAGCCCACTTGCGTCCCTCTGGTCCGCCACTCGTTTGCATCGCCTTCAACTCGTCTATATATGACGCTGTGACTGATTTCAGAGGAAACAGCGCTTTATATACGCCTATTTGTGTGGCGGGTGGGGAATGAAACCATGCTAGAGGTGTTTGAGGGGCGACTGGATTTACTTCAGATGGAGAAGCGGGACGAGACGAGATTTTGGCCCTCTGAAGCAAGTTTCCAACGGCATCAGATTCGTCCGAGTTGGCGCTGTCAGAGTCGGATGCAGAGCCAGATAAGGAGTCTTCGAGACCTGAAAGGGCGTGTGAGACTGGACGCGCAGGACGCAATGCCAATGAACGTACTGTCCATGAGCTTTGCGAAATCGATCTCTGAGGTGGGCTTGCCGCCGCGAAGACGAATCTTTACATTATAGCGATGCCAATCTGAGCGAAAGTGGGCACGTTGTTCCTCAACGTCTACAAATGTGGCGCCGAGGCAGACATTGCACGCCCTGGGACCTTGTGTGGGCGCTGTTTGCAAAGAAGGGTCCTGCCGTTCCGCTTTTTCAGGTTCAACGACCGTCTGCTGTGATAAGAGACTTCGTAATGTAATGTTATGAAGGAGTTCTGCGGGAAGGGCGGAGACGTGGAAGGTTGAAGACATAGTCTTGCTTTGGGAGGAGGGCGAGTCAGAAAGTGATGACAATGTCAATACAATCGAATCTAATCCATCAGTAGTTTGGGAAAAATCTTGTAACACAGCGCGGTCGTCGCAGCTGAGGTCCGGGCCGGTGCGGGTTGTGCCCCCTCACGAGCCTCACGCGTTGTAACGGTATGATTACGAGCATACATTATACTTGCTGCTCATTTGTGAGCTCGTTTGTGAGTTGTGCTATG
>Ga0307510_10004815_pt1 | contig 15955 bp, 6 predicted proteins | sample 12_EM_MG_FD_207224 | JGI IMG/M metagenome (GOLD analysis project Ga0307510, IMG submission 207224) | Populus trichocarpa ectomycorrhiza microbial communities from riparian zone in the Pacific Northwest, United States - 12_EM | ecosystem: Host-associated > Plants > Roots > Unclassified | place...
ACACCTTATTTTCATGGTTATATTTCTAGTGGGTTTAGGATCGGGAGAATGGGCTTTAAATTCTGAGACCCGTAATACAACGCCCATGGAACAAAACAATCTGACCTTTTCTCCGTGGAAGGTAGAGAGATCAGGCACTTGACAATTAACTATTACTCCGGCCTCTGTCCAAACCAAGCTCAAAGGGCCCAAACCCCTTCTTCTAAGTTACCGGCAGCCCAATTTACCATGCTGTTTACTCCAACACTTCAATCGGTCCCTAAAAAACATGACAGGCAAAGCTCAATGTTCTTTTATGACCCATACACAATTTTACTTGGAGCCGGAATCTTGTTAGGGCTTGCTACAAACTTTTTGTTTCTTGGAGAAAGATTAATTCAGTTAGAGTCTGCCGCGAACAAGAGAGAGTTAAAGAAAGAAAAGGGAAGATGAAGAGGAGCTGGAGAGGAGGAAAACGGAGAAGATAAGCCTCTTTTCTTTTCTTTTCTTTTCTTTTTTGTTATTTCATCAAAAACTGCTTATAATATAAAAAGATTACATGCAAATACCAAAACCCAAATAGAATTCAATCATATAAGTTTAAGCTCAAATTCGTTGGACTATATTCTTCATCGTTCTTATTATATATATGTTCGCGAATCGTATCTTGATTTCTTTACCGTATATATCTGGTTTCTCTACCATGTTCTGTTTAAATCTGGTCGGTTTAGACATAAAGTGAAGCAAAATTAAAATATCATAGAATTTCAGGTCAAAATTGCTTCCCGAGTCAAACTAATTCGGCCCAGCTCTTAAATATTAGTGTGTAGTAGAGCTATCTTATGACACAATCCGAGTATCAACCAAGGAAGCCTAATATAAAACTTGATTGGTGGGGAGGGAAATCTGGGTGACCGGTGGTTCCCGGGGGCATGATGAGCTGCCATGGGGCCAAAAGGTTTCGATAGAAACCCTAATGGGAGACAAATAGGTTTTCTGAAAGCTGCTCTGTCCTCATTTTGAGGAGGGTGATCAAAAGTAGCCCTGATAATTAATGAATAAAGCAGTGAATTGCTAGTCAATACACTTGCAGATTTATTTCATCGAGAGAGGTGGTCCACAGAGAGCCTTTGCTTCCACCAACACCGAGAAAGCCTTTGCCGATCCCATCATAGCATGGCCTAGTTAAAGCTCGAACATGACAATAAGCTATTGGTGCTTGTGTTGCTTGACCATCCACTCTTTCTCTCCGTATCTAGTAAAGTTATTCTTCCTTGCTTTACATGCAAGAGTATATTTGGGAAGCTGTGTTCCTTGAAGAAAAACAAAAGCAAGACCGAAGGGAAAAACCCTTTGAACTAAACAAGCTTAGGGATCCACTTATTTTCAAGTTAACCTATATAAATCCCACATGATGATAATAATAATGATGATGATCAAAACTAAGGGGAGAGCTCTATATTTCCTAGCATGAACACGCCGTTGAAAACCATTGTGTGTGTTAAATTCATGCATTTTGCATCAAAGTTAGCCTTTGAATTGTGTTATCCCAATCATTTAACACACATGTCTAAGAAACATCCCACACTAACAAAATTATTAGAACAACACCATGTATCTAAGTTAATTTAAGATTGAGTTGGCATGTAATCAACTCATGATTTTGTCCACCAAGCTAATAAATTATCAAAATCTTTTTTTATTTGATGGAAAATCTTATAAAGCACGGGAATAATTAATGGTATCTTTTTAATTTTTTTTATTAAACTTTTTTTTAAGAAAGAAATAGATACACGAAGGGAAGAGAAAACCAAATCCATAATCCACAAAAAAAAATGATAAAAATACCTTCTCATATGTTTTCTCTCTCTTTTTTTATATGTCTACCCTTTTTTAATATAATGCTATTAATTACTCTTAATGGATGCATAGCACATTCCCATCTCTTTCTCGTTATTTTTTATATGATATACAATTCCACGTTATATATTATGAGTACCTTTGGGATATAAGTACAACCTCACACAAGACTCCCACAAGCACTGCTATGGAAGAAAACCACCACCAAAAGACTAGCTCTAGAGAATACATCTTCTCGTTTCCTAGCACTCCAGGTACTCTAGATCAAGATTCTGATTTCGAATTCGGTTGTTTAACGCCGGATTCTCCCTCTTGTGATCCAAACAAGAACTCACCAGCTGATCATCTTTTTTTCAATGGCCGCCTGTTGCCTCATTCTTTTCCTGTACTTCGAAAACAACAACCAACAACTATGCTACTTATTGATAACATATATCGTGCAACTAGCAGAGCAAGCAGTGTCAGCTGCAAGGATTCCCTCATGTCATCAAGAAGTAATAGTACTAATAGTAGTAGAAGCAGTGTTAGCAGCGCAAGAACAAGCTCAAGTGACAACTCAGAGAGGAGAAGATTGTATAATAATATTACTAGTACCAAAACACCCTTGGCTAGTAAAGTTGTTATGGCACAATTATACGGATCTTCTCAAAGGTGGCAACATATCATGCCTGTGCCAACTGCAGTTCTGAAACGTGAGGATTCAAGAAGGAAAAGTGGTGGGATTTTGGTTAAAGAAGGGTTGATCAGCAACAAGAAACAAGTCAAGAAAGTTAAAAGAGAGAGGTCTGGGCTCTGGAGGAGATTTTTCATGTCTTTTTTGGTGGCGTGTAGAGAATGCCATGCCATGGAACCATCCACAAGGGATGATATGTTGCAAGAGAACATCAAGTTATGATTAATACGAATATGGGGCTTCTTTTTTCTTATGGGGATACTGATTTTGCACATGATTTGATTCGCACTTTTGAGTAAATTTCCTGTTACCTGTAGTGTATGTGATCATACTGCAAAATCTCGCCCTCTCTCAAAGAGAGTGCATTCCAGATCGTAGCCAGGAAAACATTATTATTGGTTTGTCCAATGATCTATCTGTTTGTTAATTTGCAAATGATCATTGCAATTAATTGCTCGAGTCTTCGTAAGGGATTGCGACCATCTCAACTGCTGTAACAGCTGACAATTTGTGGGGAAGAGACTGATAGGAGTGTTATTTGTATAATCAAAAGCATGATTCAATGATTGTAAGTATCTTAAAGCATGTGGTGAGGTGTTTTGTACATTATATTTGAGTGCATTAATAATTATTAAGTGCTGGTTTCTGTTCACACATTCTTCCTCAAGGCAAATAAATAAAAACAAGGTTAGTGCATCTCTTTTGAGCTCTGCAAGCAGGCACAGCCCGTGGCCAACGTAGCTCTGAAGCCATTATCAACAACTGCAGATCGGAGTTCCTTCTCTGACTGCAGGAACATCACTCCATATCACTTCGGATCTGGTCTGCCTGCATCATTCAAAACCTTACTCTGGGAATTATCAACTGCCGGTTGGTAATGGTACAGGACTTCCCATCATTTGAGCTGGTTTCTATTTCTTTGCAGACACTTGTACGATATTTTAAAATGTCTAGTGTCTTGCAAGTATAAAAAAATAACAAGAACATAACTTTCCGTCCATAACTTTGCTTGTGAAAATAATGTTTTTAAATTTCACCGCTTTTATTTTTTTTTTTGTATTAAAGGTCACGTAAACAAGAGTTCTCTCTTGGGGTGAGGAGGATGGTCTCCTGCAAACTTAAGATTAAAACAATCAAAATATCTTTAAAATAAAAATTTTAAAACTACTGTCCAAGGATACTTTAGTTTTTTCACACTAGTTTTTTCGTTACAATAAAGTGAAGTGTGCCAACAAGTAGAGAAGCTCCACGTGAAAGGCTTTATAGGCAATGCAGCCGGGCCATCATCAACCAAAAACCGTCTTTCACTGTGTTGTTAGATGCGTCGTCATATTTTTTTTTTTAGAAGACGATACATGTTGTTAAGGGTGGTGTTATTCGTCACCAACAACCTTTTTTCTCTATCTACTTTTCTCTCTCCTCTCCTCAAAAATCACACAGCCCGTGCAAAATTTTAAAGTTGTCATTTAATGTTTTAAGATTTCAATTGCAGTCACTATTCTTCTTATTTCTATTTTTTGTTCTCAGTTCTTTTATAAAATTTTAATTTATTTTCAATTAGATATTTCAATTCCAAATATATGATATATTATTTATTTTATTATGGTCTTCATTCTTTTAATTATTTTTTTGAGATTCTTTTGTTAAATTGAATTTTCTTTTCAATTGTACCTTTCAATCAAAAATTTATTTTTATTTTTTATTTCAATTTTGATCCCCATTCTTTTTTATTGTTTTTTTCTTCTCGGTTCTTTTGTTAATTTGATTTTTCTTTTCAATTTTATCATTCCATCAAAAATCAAAATTATTTTTTTATTTTCATTTTGATCCCCGTTCATTTAATTGTTATTTTTTTTTTGTTTTGGATCTATGTAAATGAAATTAGTTTTTTCAATTTCATTATTCAACATTTGACTGGTTGGAAATTGGGCTTCTTGGTTTTTCTTGATGGGTTGCTTTCAGTCTAATGACCCCGGGTCTCGGGTTTGAAAAATTAAGCCCAACTCAAGATTGGGCTTGTTGAGCCAGCTAAAATGTCTAGAATTAGGATCCATAACAAGCCCAACTCAAGAAGGAAAAAGGCAGGGGGTGGGGAAGGACCGGTGACCCTGCGTGTTCTCCAGTCTATGCTTTTGATAAGATCAGCAATTTTTGTATGACAGAATTGTTTGCGCTTCAAAAAGGTCAAGCAAATATCATACAAAACAAATGACCTCTCCAAGTTAGTGTCTTTACACAAACAAAAAAACAAACTTGCTTGACCTCTAAACTTGGCTCTCGATAGTATATTTTCCCAACTCCCACGATATTTTACGAGTTAATTTCTCCAATTTTATCAAATATATATGGCTTATTAGAAAATATGAAATTATAGCACACTCCTTTTTACAATAGATTTTTTCTGCAATAAAGAAGATAGTCAATGTAAAATATTTATAGTTTTATCTGTTTTTATTTTCCCAGGAAGATCAATATCCGAGCTTTAGTTTTTAATTAGTTTAAAATCTTACTCGTAGGCTGAGGGAGGTATAAGGCCAGTAAAAGCTATTTAATTAGATGGGGGGAAGTAAGATAGTCGAGGAAGGATGGGCTCTGTTACACGCCAATGCCTATTCGTTAACCAGCCGTCTCGCCGTGCACATTGTACTATAAAACCCAGCCGGCAAAGGCTAAAAGTTGGAGAGAGAGAAGCCAAAACCGACCAGCAATGGAAATATTTGACATACTTGCAGTTGTAGGAGTACTTGTTTGTTTTCTCTTGCTTCGTTGCTGGGATCAGATCAGGAAGCTAGACGCAGATAAAAGAAACTGGCCAATTGTAGGGATGCTACCACGGCTCCTTATCAATTCATCAAACGTGTATGAGTATACCACGCGAACCCTGAGAAATAATGGAGGAACTTCAAAGTTCAAGGGTCCTTGGTTTGCCAACATGGACTTCGTGATCACTAGCGATCCTAAGAATGTGCACCACATCTTGAGCGACAACTTCGCGAACTATCCGAAGGGACCTGTGTACAAGAAGATTTTTGAGCCTCTAGGAGATGGGATTCTCAATTCCGATTCGGAGTCATGGAGAGCACAGAGGAAAATGATTCAGCTATTCATGAAGAACAACAAGTACAAGGAATTGGTAGAGAAGACCATCCTCCAGAAGTTGGTTCAAGGCCTATTTCCAATCCTGGATCATGTCTCCAGAAAAGAAATGTCGGAGATAATAGACATGCAAGATGTGATTCAGCGGTTCATGTATGATAGTAACTGCATGTCTGTTTTGGGTTTCGATCCAAATTGTCTCACGATTGAATTTCCTGAGGTTGCACATGCAAAAGCTTTCGATATCATGGAGGAGGCAGTATTCTACCGGCACATCGTGCCGGAGTTTTACTGGAAGTTTCAAAAATGGCTTCAAATCGGAGAAGAGAAGAAACTAAGTAGAGCTTTGCAGACATTTGATCAATTCATGTACAAATGCATCTCAACAAGGTGCGAGCAAGTCTTAAACGAAAATAAAGCCAAAATGGAGAATATTGTCGAGGAGAAGGAAGCTGCAGACTTCGACTTACTAACAGCTTATATCAAAGTTCAAATGAAAGAGCATGGAAACAGTGCAGCTTCTTCAAACAAGTTCTTAAGAGACACGGCAACTAATCTCCTGGTGGCCGGGAGAGACACTCCCAGTGCAGGCCTTGTTTGGTTCTTCTGGCTTGTCGCAGAGCATCCACTAGTAGAAAGCAAGATATTAGAAGAGATTAGAGCAGCAAATTTGGTGAAGGAAAAGGATGGGAAGCTGAGGGTTTTCAGTGCAGAAGAGGTAAATGGCCTGGTTTATCTTCACGCAGCCATGTGTGAGACACTGCGGCTATACCCATCAGTGCATACTAATCACAAGGCTGCAGTTGAAGAAGATACACTTCCGAGCGGTCATCGCGTCCGACGGAAGATGCAGGTCTTGATTTCCTTCTACTCAATGGGGAGAATGGAAGCAATTTGGGGCAAAGATTGCCTAGAATTCAAGCCTGAGAGGTGGATTTCTGATAAAGGAGGTATTATACACGTACCACCTTACAAGTTTGCTGCGTTCAACGATGGGCCGAGGACTTGCCTGGGAAAAGACGTCAGCTTTATTCAAATGAAGATGGTTGCCTGTGCAGTGCTCTGGAATTATCATGTTCAAGTGGTTGAAGGCCATCAGGTTTTCCCGAGTGTTGCTGTTGTACTTCATATGAAGAATGGCTTGAAGGTTAGGATCACCAAGAGATGCTAACTATCTTTATATAGATGTTGTAATGAAAACTAATATCAAGTAAACTACGAATTTTTTTTTTTTTTTTTTTGGTATAAAAAATTTAGTTAACATTTAACAATTTATGCGAATTTTAAGTCCTCCCTCTCCCACCCGTATATGACACTTTACTGGGTCTTTGTGAACGTTGCAATATTATGAGCCCGTTTCAGATGTTTGTGGTTGTTTTTTAAATTATTTTTTATTTAAAAATATAATAAAATAATATTTTTTATTTTTAAAAAATTATTTTTGATATCAGCGTATCAAAATGATCTAAAAATACTAAACAAATATTAATTTAAAACAAAGAAAAAAATAAAAAAATTAAATTTTTTTAAAAAACATTTTTAAAAAAAAAAACAAACAGATCTATATATATATATATATATATATATATATATATATATATATATATATATATATATATATATATATATTATCCAACAACATTATTGGTCCGTGTTTCTGATAATATTTTTGTTCTAACCCTTAAAAAAATTTAAAGACATTAGAAAGTAAGAAGTTCAATGTATATTTGATGAAATATTTCTAAAGTATTGAGATGGTGATATATTTAATAACATATTTATTTTAAAAAATATTGAGATGATAATATATCAGATCGACCCGAATTAACCATGGATAACCCGCTATTCTAAGCATAAGACCACGATAATTAACCTTACGGAACTCAAATAAAAAAAAATAAGGAGCTCAATTCTAATGAACCAAATATTGAAGGTTGAAAATGAAAAATAATAATTAAAAAATAAAATTTGTTTTAAAAAATACTAAATTTAACAAAGAGAAACAAATAAAAAGACTAGAGATAACCCGAGTTATTTTTAAAATTATTTAAAAATTCTATAGAAAAGATTTAAGAAAAAATAATGAAACTTAATCTCCAATTAAATCAAATGTCGAATGATAAAACTAAAAAACATAAGTTTTAAAAAATACAAATGAACTCGAGCGAACATGATTAATCTCTCAAATTTACAACCCATTAAATCATAGACTCCAACTTAATTAAGAAACTCAATTAAATATTAAATGATCAAATTAAAAAATATATATAAATTTAAAAAATTAACAATATCAATTTTTTTTTAATTTATCCATTCACATACTTCTCAATTCCTTTTGTAAAGCATAGGCATTTTCAATTAAAAACAATTATGATACTAAAAAGCATTTCCATGACATTAACGCTTCCGTTTTCCACATAAAATTAATTTGAAATCTTATCAATATTATACGATAAAGTATTCAAATTAATATTTTTAAATATAAATATTAATTTTTTTTTTTTTTTTTTAAAAGAAAAACCATATCTCGGAGCTATTCCACAGGCAAACTGAGCAGGGGAGGGAAAGGGCAGGGGGTGTGGCTGTACCTTGAGGTTGAATCTAATGAAAGTCAAACTTGATTTGACAACCTCTGTCTGTCAGGTTGCAAATCTCTCATGAAAAAAATAATGATAAGAGGTCTAATCAAACAGTAATTAAACCATAATTGTAAAGATTCTGTTCAAAAGCAACGAAGACAGATTAGAGCTGGACTGAACCTTAGTGATGACCCACATCGTACCCGCGTTATGTTTGGTTTGGGAACGGTCCTTCTTTTTTTAAAAAAACAAATAAAAAAAAATTAATAAATCAAATGTTAAAAAAAAAAATTAAATTTTAAAACAAATCTAGAAAAAAACCAAAATCAACTCGTGTTAACTTTCAAAGCTCAGGACTAATCCTATAGAAGGCAAACCCTAAAAAATAATGCAAAAAAATTCTAAATCAATAAAATATTGAATGATGAAATTAAAAAAAAAATGTAATTAAAAAAGATCCAAAACAAAAAAAATAACAATAAAAAAATATGAACTTAATTTCATATAAAAGAATAATTTGAAATTAAATGTTGAAGGAGGAAGTTGAAAACAAAATTCAATTAGAAAAAAAAACACCAATTAAAAGAATAAGAAGAAAATTTGATATAAAAGCCTAAATGAAATCAAATGAGAGGGACAAAATTCAAGAGAGAAATCAATATAATTTTTTTTAAAAAAATAACAATTAAATAAATAAAGATCAAATTAAATTAAAAAAAACAAATGAAATGACATCTTTATATTTTGGCAATGATAAGAAAAAATAAAAAGAATAAGAAAAAAAAATTATCGGAGTTCAATCACTACTTCATTGTGTACATGCGTGGCATCAATGAAAAGATCACAACAAGACTCTTCCAATGTCACCCATTTTGACGTGAGACAAAGCCAAGTGCACCGTCCATTTGCTAGCGAGTATGTTACACTTGCCAATATTTTTTTAAAATAATATTTATATTTGTAAAAAAAAAAATCAACTCCCCAATCAACTTTCTAATAACTAAAAAGCCAATTAAAAAAAACCCATAAACTCTATAGAAAAAAACTGGTCAAGGGCATTGATATTTTTTATAGAAAAAAAAATAATTATATTATTGCGCTAAATAGTGGTCTATACCAGGGAATCCATTGAATTCCCATGAGAATCAGTTTTTTTCTTTTTAATAATCAAAATCATGACAAGAAACTCCACTGTTAACTGATATTTATTTTTGTTTTCTTGATTATCTTTAATTTGTTGCATGCATCAAAGAACTTCATTGGCCAATGGCTTTCATCCCTGCTTGCCTCATGAGGTTCCAAGCACCATAAACCCAGCAAAACCTTCTTCGTCTATTTAAAAATATATTAAAATCATATTTTTTATTTTTTAAAATTTATTTTTAATATTAATATTTTAAAACAAATTAATCATCAAATGACACCTAAACCTGCCCTAGGATCTGGTTAAGATGATTGAGAAACCCATTAACGCTTCGCTTTCGGCCTTGACATAACATGACAAGCAAGTGGCATAATCCCACTACTAACTTTTCCTCTATCCAGGAAAAAAAAAAAAACTTGTGCTGCGATCGATCAGCGACAACAAATGATGAGGAAGATCCGTGAATTAACAAAGGAAACACAAAATAGTAAAAGAACATAATAAAACAAACATTAGAGTCCCAGTGCTAAAAGCACAAAAGTTTTTTTTTTTTTTTTCCTTAGATACAAGTTCTCATCCTTTCCCCATCTAAGGCAGATTTCACTCCAAGAAAGTCTCCATGACGTCTGAATACACACCCGATTCAGGATTCCTGTACTCCACAGGATGGTGCTGATGGTGGTCAACCGATGTGGAAGATGATGAAGTCATTCTTGCAGGCAAAGTAAAGCTCCTTTTGAACTTGTTTTCCATTTTCCTTGCACTATCAGGATGGCAATCTAAGCTCAAGAACTCGTTGGGATTCATACCACCAGCATTGTTCATATTTGAAGCATCTGAATTTGGATTTGGATTCTTCCCTTCAAGGATATGAGGGTGGTGATTGCGGTCTCCTTTGTTTCCTAAGCTCTCAGGGTTAAACAAAAGCTTGGCATCATCTGCCCGTCCGGTGAGAGCATTGAAGAAAGACAAACCATTGGGCCATTTGATGTCATTTTCATGCTCTCCCATCATCTCTTCCATTCGGGTTTCAGATGAATGGGGAAGGATAAACATATGGGGCTCATCTTTGGCTTGTGGAAATCCAAGTCTAGCCGCAGGGTTTTGAAAATTCTGTGAAGAAAGCAAAGAAGCTGCTGCAGATGGAAGTGGTCTTTGACCCCAGTTGAAAAGGGGCTGTGTTGAGCGGGTTGGAATTGCAGATTGCTTAGTAGGTATTGAGGAAGAAGAGGAAGTGTTTCTGGTCGACGAGAAGAGCTGGGAGAGGTAGAAACCAGACTGGTAGCCAAGAGATTCAAACGTATGCCTCATTCTTAGTACAAAATGAAGGTCTTCAGGTATCTGAAAATATGAATGGTGCCCTAATGAGATCAAACTTCACCACAAGTAAATAACAGCTATTGTGCACAAGTAAAAAAAGCAATCATTAAAGATCTTCAGGGAAAATTACTTTTCAAAATTAATTCTTGAAGGAAAAATAAGATACTAGATGACAAGTTCTCAGAATAAAAAAATATATATAAACTCACGATCTTGCAGGAGCCCAGTTGTAGAAGGCCATGGCCAGCTTGTATGACAGCAATGGTCTGGTCAACATTAATAAATGCGGAAAACACAATCTAAGTACTGGACGAGGGAAAAGTGATATTGGCAGAAAAAAAGAAAAGAGAAAAATGAGCCTAACAACTGTAAATTAACTATTTCGGTGCTGACCTGAATACCAGACTCGAACTGATCTGTCCATTCAGAAGGAAGCTGCAAACGAAACATTCAAAAAGACAAGGTTACTATCAACAATCTTAAATATGGTTCCATCTAACGTTAACTAATAATGAGGCACATTAAATTCACAACACCACTTTTTGTCCAATCTTCTTACAGGTACTTATCAGGCAAGCAAAAAAAAAGAAAAAAAAAAAGAGGATTTATGGGTATTGTTGCATACAGCATCAAATGAACTTTGCCAGTAGTTGGAAATATTTGGTTCACATTCAGTAGGTTCTTTGAAGACCCATTTATGGCACTTATCTGAAGCAACCTTTCCCATTAACCTGCTCAGAAGAAATAAAAACCAATCAAAACACATGAACAGCATATGTTTTTCACTTTCTGATTTTTGCTCTCTAACCACTTCACTAGATAGAGAAGACTTCCTTTCATTCAGAGAGAGTGTGAGAATTTAAACCAAAAAAATAGCACCTACCCAGTACCCACCCTTCTCCATAATTATATAACTGAATGGACATTTTGCTGAATGCTTTCCTGACAGGATCCTCTCCGTCAATTTCTTCCAGACAATCTCCAACTCTCCCTCGGCAAAACCCATCTTCCCACATCAACATCCTTCACAAGTCAATTAGTCAAGAATTAAATTCATATTAAAAGACCAAGACTTTACTTGCTTGCAAATTGAATAATCATGTACTAATCGTAATAGATCAAACCCATTTGTAATTAACATGTACGTATTGATTAAACATGGTGCTTGAATACACGAGTCAACAATCTAAGTCCTGCGTGTTTCTTTCAAGAAGCAAAAGAGTAACGCTTTGTTTGGTTACTGAGAAAAAATCAGAGGAAAAAAAAAGAAGAATGAAGTAGCGAAGCTGTAACTTTAGGGAACTTTGTCATATAATAGGAAAAGTACAAAGAATCACAACTTATTATCGGTCCACTATCGTCCCCATTTTCTTTGTTTTCTTCGTAACAAAAAGAGAATATAGAAGAAAAAACAGAAGTAAAAACTCACAAGCTTCCATTATCATCTCCAACCTTGCAACCATTACCACCCCTAACTCTTCTGCAAAACAGAAAGACAACCCATTTAAGGAAACAGTTGAAAGACAGAATTTGCAGAGCAAGAAACAGATTGAACAGTACTATAGAGATAGAAAGTTAGAAACTTTAACACAAAAAGGAAGACATATACGGGCGAGGACGAATAGTCCAGAACACAGAGTAAGTCCAGTCTGAGTTGAGACAGACGCTTCTGAGGGCCTCATGAAGGGCCATCATCCCAACAGCTTCTTTGCTCCTATCTGCTCCTCCTGAGCCCACCATCTCTTTGTCTCTCTCTCTAGAAGTCCTTCTCTCCTTATCTCTCTATATGGAGGTGTAAGTCCTTTTTTCCCCTTTGTTTTAAGCTCTTTCACTCCACACTTACAGTTTGCCTTTGGAAACAGAAACCCTTTAAGCGTTTCTTTTGTTTTTTTCTATCTTCACTCGTTGATACACTGCCTACACAAACCTTATTTTGCACTTGCCTGCTTATTTATATCCTGTTCTTTCTTCTTTCTTTTTTATTTTCTCTTTAGTAAATTCTCTTCAAGAGCCACAAAGGTGAATGGACCCTTTTCCTTTGTGTTCTCTTGATGAATCACTCTCTCAATATGCGTGTCCAGTTCTTTATGCTTGCCCCTGTAGTAATACGGGTTGGTGATCTCGATCAAAGAGGTCTGGGGTTAAAACTTAAAAGGGAGGGCAGGGGCAAAGAGAAGGGGGTCCAAGGGGATGTTCTCTTTTCTTATTTTGTTTTCTTCTGGTGTCGACTTAAAACCATGAAAAAAAGGGGGTGGGGACAGCTGTTATCTTCTCTCTCTGTCTCTTTGCCAAGAATAGAGAAGGGAGAGGTAGAAATTTGTTGTTTTGATTTCTCTTCTATAGCGCGAAATTGCTATTCTATCCCTTTTCTTGGTTGGAAATCTCAGTTTTTTGGTGTTGAGGGTTAGGTTTTGGTTTTGGTTGTTCTTGACTTGGGTTTGCAGGCACTATTTCCTCATGTTGCCTTCTGTAAAGGCCTTGTTTCGATGAAAAGGTCAACAAGGATACCAGGAAAAATAGTCACATAGACCCCAATCCAATGTATAGTGAACAAAATTTACAACGGAACGGGGTGAGCTATTAAGTATTTTTCTAAAATATCGTGTCTTTTTTTTTTTTTTTTTTTGTGGTAGACTTCACTATTTATTTTCTCACCCGTTATTGGAGATGGGTGGTGCAAAATTTTATTTTTTTTAATTTGATAAAACTTTTTTTCAATAATTTAGTCCTAATTAAAGACTTATTAATTTTGATTTCTTATGAAATAGTGGGATTGAAAGAAAAGGATCCAGAATAAAAAAGACACCAATTATGAGTGGCATGCCATAAGTTTCGCAAAAGATGCACTTTGGTTCTTAAACTTTAAAAGTCATGCAAATTATTCAATTTCAATACCTCTATATTTTTCCAACTCAATTTTCGTACAAAAATTCATTTTTGTTATTTTTTAGTCCTTAGTTAAGGAGGAGAGATATCACTTGATTCCAGCGGTAGAGAAAAAAAAGTATTATTAACACCAATTTAGGCTATCAAAACAGACTATATGTCAAATGGTTTCATTTGATAAAGAGAGTTCATATTACGTGTTTTACCTTTAAAATTCATGAAAAAACATATCTAAACTCGGGTTGAGTTTTGAATTTTGATTGATTTCGATTCTTGGGGCGGTTGTTTGAGGCCATTAGTAGGTTTATCATGGTTTCTATGGTGTTTTTATAGGTGTTTTGATTTAAAAATGAGTTGAAAAACGTTTTTTTAGATAAAAACAATTAAGCCCTGATTTTTCGGCTACCATAATGGCTCAAATCTGGGCAAATCAAATGACGTGTCATCTATTTTTTTTTTCAAAAAACAAATCCTCCCTAAATGAAAATAAAAAACAATTAAGGGCTCGATTGCGTGAGCTCTGCCAAAATAGGTCAGGCGGGCTTGCTTGGCCTTTGCTCTTTTTTTTTCTAATTCTTTTTTTAAATTAATAATTTTTTATGGTTTTTTTTTTCTAATTTTTAATTTATATTTAAATTAGTACCATTTTTCTTTTTTATTTTGTTTAGAGAGCCTCTTTTAAATGATGATTATTTTTTTAGTTATGCATTTAAACTTGAAGAGTTTTTCTAATTCATCTATAATTTTTTTTAATATTTTGTATGGATGAGCTTTATTTTAAAAAATAAATAAATTTTATTTTAATATAATATTTCTAATATGTGCCTTGCATGATAGTTTTTTCCCCTTTTATTTTATTCAATCAATTTAATTTGTGTCTCTATTTCTATGATCGTTTGCTTAAATAAAAAATTATTTCAACAAACAAATTTAGCAAAAATAACCGAGTAAATATCTCGTGTTTTGATATTAAATATCTTGATCTATACTTATCTCTTGATCTTTCAAGTTTTATTTATAGGTATCGTTAATTACTTTTTATTTATTTATTCGCACATATAATTCTTGTTTTATTCGATTACATGTATATATATTTTTTTTTATTTGACTACGAAAAAACAACATATACAATTCTTTTATGAAAAATAAAAGTATACTCACAACCGGACAAGATTACATAAAACTTTCTTGTTGCACTGTACAATAAATTGTAAATAAGGTCTGACAGAGATTAGGTTTACCAAAAATTCTTGAGTGAGCAACTTCACAACTCTAATCCTTCTTTTGCTGTGTGGGTAAAGGTTTTCGAGCTGAGAAAATAAAATAAAAAATCAGGCTGTTGACATTGGCCTTGTGATGGTGCTGTACAGTGTTGAATTGCTTCTCTTTTGTTGGACTTGAAATTAATTTGGACCCCAACTGCCATTAAATTCGACAACTCATTGCCGTCGACCAACAGCTACATGCTAGCTTCAAAGATGTTGAATTTGCATGAATCGACTCCTCCTTTGTCTCCCATGTCTTCCCTCCCATGTCTAGTTTAAAGTAGTAAAATTATTTATAAATAATTCTCATGCTAAAACTCTCTCCATGTATATTAATTAATTAATTAACAGGGCAATTAGTAAGTAATAAAATGGATTGTGACGAAAAAATCATGATTAATTATTGAGAATTTTATTTATAGACCGCCATATCCTCATCCTTAATATGTTGGTAGTCATATTTATATTCAAAATACTAGATTTCACTAGAATATCATTTTTTTTAATTCTGATGGACAGGTTAAATGATCAGGTTTTTAATTTGTTTTTTAATGGTTACGAGTTCGAGTCCCTTCAGGGTCACTGAAGGTTTACATGATCGTTAACTTCAGGGTCTGTGAGATTAGTCGACATGCACGCAAGCTGATCCGGACACCCACATTAATTAAAAAAATAAAAAAATCTCACTATTAAATCTCAGTTAATTATCGGGGGTAAAAGTGGGTCTAAAATTATGTAAAAAGTATAGTAAATACATGCACAATACCATTGAAAAGGGAATCTTAAACTCTCTGTTATTATAAATTTGCTTGAATAAAAATATACTCTTATAATACAAAAAAAAAAAAATCTAGTAAAAAATATGTGATTGAGTTTGCTTTTCAAAATATCTTATATTTTTTAATGTTTTTATATCAGAACAATATATAAACACTCAATAAAATCATTTAAAAAAATTAAAATTTCATGAAAAATCAATACAACGGCAGCTTTAACAGACAATAAATGAAGAAGACGAGGGGAATGAATGATCAGGGATGGTGGCAAGAAGAAACTCATGGATCTTCGAGTGTAGGCTGTGTGAACACAGCAAGCATGGTTTCGAAGCTTGAGACGAGGCATTGCTCTGACTACAAGAAATCACAAGCATCCA
>Ga0307510_10004816_pt1 | contig 15955 bp, 15 predicted proteins | sample 12_EM_MG_FD_207224 | JGI IMG/M metagenome (GOLD analysis project Ga0307510, IMG submission 207224) | Populus trichocarpa ectomycorrhiza microbial communities from riparian zone in the Pacific Northwest, United States - 12_EM | ecosystem: Host-associated > Plants > Roots > Unclassified | place...
TTGATTTTTATTATTATATAATCAAATAAAAATAGATTAAAAAAATTATTAAACACATCCAGATATATAACCTGGATCTCGAATTTAGTAAAATTAACCTGAATTGAATCTAGTTAATCCAATAGAATGTTATCTCATTATATATAAAAAAAGGTTAAAATAATACTGTATTTAATTTTTTTTATCCTTGATATAAAGATATTTTTTTTATTTGATCCACAGCTAAACGCTTTCAAATGGTTTGTTTTAACTAACAAGTGAAAACTGGATAAGATATTTTAACCTTCACTAGCAATATATAGGTAAAGGGGGTGAAAATTGTCTAATGTCAATTACTTATATTATAAAATTGATAAAAAAAAATAAAACGATCTGGGACTCAATTGATAATAAGGTATTATGTTAAGGGTTAAATTGAGGTTTTCCAAAGAAGAATTCAATAACACGTGTCCTCCTACTCTTTTCACTATAAAATTCAGTGCCTGATTCTCATGATACGTATTAAAATGCCAACAAAACTAAAAAAATTCCTTATCCAAACTTCACTCAACTAACTGTAAACCACCGCCGTTATGTTCTTCCACGACGCCGTTTACCGGCGACTGGTGTCATTATTGCGGCCGTGGTTGCAAGAAGAACCGGAAATTGAACTCCAATTAGGGTTTATCAACTCTGAATTGACCGCAAAGAAGTTAAAATTCGATGTCTCTGCTCTCAATAATGAATCCGAATCCTCTCGGTTTCAATTTAAAGAAGTCACCGTTGATCACTTGAGTTTTCGCTTCTCCAATTGGTCTTCCCCTGCTTGCAAAATTGGAATTCGCGGTGTCAATATCACTCTTTTAGCTGGGTAAGTTATTTTATTTGTTTATGTTGTGATTGATTTTAACGTGAGTGTGAATTTATTGTGTTTTGGTTTTGTTTTGTTTTGATAGGGAAGTGAAGGAGGAGGGGAGTTTGAGAAGGGCGAGGAAATTGAGTGAGGAAAAGAAGAAGGCGGTTGCCGGGTTTGATCCTGAGGTATTTTATTGTTCATTTTGCTGCTTAGAGAGTGTATATAGAGATCTAAAATTAGCTCAATTAAGTGATGCCTTGTTTAGTGATTTGATTGATTATGCTTCAGTAGGATCACTGAGATTTTTCGTGTGTGTATTGGGTATTTGTTTTGTGGTGTAATTGTTTTTTTATTTTGGGGAATACCTGCTCGCATGGAATACCTGCCTTGTATCTCTATCTGGTTGATTCAGTTCATTAGTGATTGTATTAGTATTTTAACTTGTATCAGGTCTTGGCTATGTTGCTGAGTTTGTTTGGAAATGAAACTAATTCATTTATGCAAAGAAGAATTTTTTTTAGTGCGTCTTTTTGTTGCTAATTCAGCTTGATTGAGCTAGTGAATACCTGTTTACTTTTTTCTATTGGTAATGCCCGTTTACAATCACCAAGATGTTGGTTTGTGTACATCAGGGTAGTGCCTTGCATGATGTGCTGGAGAGGATCTTGCTTAACCCACCTTCAAGGAATTGGTTTAAAACCTCTCTGTTGAATCTTGTTCTCAAACATTGCCACTTACAGATTTCCGATACTAATCTGCAAGTGCAGTTTCCCGACTTGAATGACGCTGTAGTTTTTTTGTTGGAACTAAAGGATTTTAATGGAGAATCTGAGCACTCTGACCCTGGGTGTCTTTTAAGAGGGGTTGTTGGTGCAGTTTTTAAACCTCTAAAAGTGGTTTCTTTTGTTATGGATTTTAGAGGTTTTGGGTTTGCATATAAGATGGAAGATCAGATAAACCACATTTCTTCTTTCACAGATCTGCTTTCTTGCATTAAATTAAATGACCTTCGGGTGGCAGACTTTAATATCCGTGTTCCAAAATTAAGTCTGTTGTTTTCTCCACTTGATCTCCTTGTTTTGTCAGCTTTTGGTAAACTATCAACGAAAGAACGAAAACATGTCAGAAGTGGTAGACAACTATGGAAACTAGCTGCAAACAGATTAGGATATGTCCCTTCCTCTCCCAGATTATCATTGCATAAATTAGTTGATTTCATTTGCCTCTGGCTACGATATCAAAATGCATATGAGTATTTGCTGTCTCTGCTAGGATATTCTGCTGACAACTTATTAAAAAAGTCTGTTATTAAGTTGTCTGAGGACAAAATGTTTCTGAATTCTGTCAAACACAATTGGGGGGAGATTTCCGGCATAGAGAAGGAGTTGCCAGCTGAAGCTATTGCCCAGGCACGACGGATAGCACGATACAGAGCAGTCTCAAACATTCAAAATGGTAAAAATAGTTTCAAAGAATCTTCAATGGATAAACAAGTCAATGTTTTCTCCAAGATCCTTTCAGTATTCATAGTCATTTGGAATGTTATGTACAAGATTTTGCTCTCAATTTTACATTGTTTCTTTTTTATTATACTTTTATTTCAACGACCAAAACTTGATTGGAATCCGGGAAACAATTCTGAAGATTACAGCTCCCGATATTGCTTCCTGCTAAACTTTGGAAAGATTTTAGTTACTTTTTCTTCAACAAGCAAGCACAAGAATGTTGATGAAAGAATAGAGTCCCATACAGGGATTTCATATTCTGATATACACTCATTCTGTCTATCAATTCATATGCTGTTACTTGCATATGTTGATGAAGTTTTTGAACAGTCTTTGTCTCTTTCCTGTGGGAAGCTGAAGGTTAAGTCCTCTTCTGTTATGGAGACTGCATTTGTGGATAGGAGTGTAAAGAATCCTTTTAGTTCAAAAAAAGTACGTCGGAAAGGGAGTGTTGATAAATTAAAAACTATCCTGATGGGTAAGCCTGCACAAGTATTTCTTCCTTCACAAACTAGTGAAACCAGTGTTGCAAATCCAGCTGAAGGAACCTGTAATCCATATTTGCAGACACTTTTGGGAGAAATGTGGTTGGCTTGGCAAAAATCTTCTGCGGGATATAAGGATAACGAGATTGCATATTCTGAAACTCCATGGCTTCTTTGTGAGATTAAAAACTGTTTGATGGATCCAAACCTGAAGAGACCAGTTTCTGGGTTTTGGAAATGCAGTTTGACAGCCGGGAAATTAAATTTAGCTTTGGGGTATTCATCAGTATTGTCATTGGCTATACTGCTTGGCCAGATACAGCATGCTCTAAATTTGAATGAGAACACTGGGAGGGCAACTGTACCTCTGAATTTTCCTCCAACCATTGAAAATCAGGAAGAAATTAGTTGGGAAGATAAATATGAGTTGTATTCTAATAGACTGAAGTTGACTTTTCTTAGAATGCTTCCGGAGAAACATATTGAACTTGGAGTTTTTGTAACTGGTCCTTGTATTGAAATGACACCGAGAAAGGTTGGACTTAACAGTGGGGATAAAGACACGAATCAGGATGATTTTCAACTTGGTTTTGATATCCAAAATATTGAGGTTGTTGTATGGCCAACCTCAAAATCAGATTTGGCATTAACTGGATGGTCAGAATCTGATGGTGCAGAACCAGAGAGCCACAAATTGCGAGAGCCTCAGATAATTGAAATTCCTAAACCAGATAATGAAAAGTATGCATCTGAGGGATGGATTTCACTTGGTTCTTACTTCAAGATTAGTGGTTTCGATATTTACAAGGGGAATTCAGCAGAAAGAGAACAAAACCAAATCTTTTCAATGAAGCCAATAGCTGCTCGGTTATCATTCTTCAGGTAGGGGATTCTAGCCGTTCCATTTGAATTTCATTTTCCCATACCAGGGACTTTGGACACCTTGATTTCTTGGTCCCATTTCCCTTGTTATTATCTGTTTTAATTGTTAAGTAGTTACATTTATTCTTGTTTTCTCAAGCATCTCTGCTTTCCATTACTTGCACATCATTTACAATCAAGGAACCTTCTTCTTTTTCAAATAATTGCTCCCATGACTTTTCTGCTCAACATGGGGGAGATCTGTCTCATTCTTTTATTATTCCTATCCTGGGTGTTCATGGAATTAGATGTGTGGTTGCCTGTTGGATGAACTGTCTTGAAAGAAAAAAGACATCAGCATCACAGAATACCATCTGAGGATTTTTTTCTTGCTCTTTTTCTTTGCATGTATTCAATTTCTTTGAAGTCCAAAAGCATATAAGAGCAAAATATCTAGCTTAATAACGAACAACATGAGGTGCTTAACGATTTAAAAAAGTAGAATACTGTGCATCTGATGGATATTTCCTTCTAGTTTTTTGATGAAGTAGATAACATTGCACTAAAGAACATTTTTAATCCCTCTTTGATACTGTTTCTTAATAATACTAACCAAGCATCAATCTTGTCTTGATTTTTGTTTCAGGGAGTTTGTATATACGTTTAGCACGACTGTCATTGCTTTCTCAACAACTTTCTCTGTGACGGCTTCAGGATTCCATATTATATCATATATGGATGAGTTGTATGTTCTCTTTCAGGTGATTGTGTTCTTTTACTTTTCTTGAATAGATGTAGCTATATGGAATTGATCAAAGCACATGTTTAAATGCCAACACCTTGAATTTTAGTACTTGAAATATTATGCATTTAGTTGTATCCTGAGCCAATTCTCTGTGCACTCATTGGCTTTTCACCTTCTTGACCTCCCTTTTATTCTTTTAAGGCCTTTAAATTTAAAGAATGAATTTTCAAGTTGGAGATGCTATAAGGACAGTTGAAATAGTTTGTCTCAAAATAATGAGAGAGGACATTGTTGCCAATGAATTGTTGATGGATGTTCCTAGGAGAGCTGAATGGACTGTTTTGTTACTAAGGACATAAACTTTATTGACTTTGACGTGGTATTTAATAGTTGCATTGGTGATATGACAACCATTGCTTTCTGGGTTTTGACATGATGACCTTGTGGTGATGGTAGCACCAATTTGTTCTTCTAGGATTAAGGAAACTATAACACCTAAGAGGGGGGTGAATTAGGTGTATCACTAATATTAACAAATAATACAAATTAATTCAAATAAATACAATAACCAGCAATATTATTAAAGTGCTTAAAATAAATAGGTAAGGGAGAGAATTTGCAAACTTGATTTTTAATGTGTTTGGCAAGTTTACATCCACACCTTAAGTACCAAACCGTACTTGAGTATTGTATTCTTTACCTTGTCCAAGCTTTAGAGTACAATGACCACTTGATGAATCCATACCAAGATTTTTACACCATTTGAAGATATTCGTTCTTCAAGATTTTTCTTCCACTTATAGATATGCCTTGTTCAAGATTTTTATGTTGGTGAAAATACTTCACCAAAACCAAGAGTTTTTTACTAAGTCAAAGGTTTACAAGTGATGTTTGTTATCAAATGGATATTACAATTGAAACTTCTAGTATCTCAATATCTCAAAAGATAGTACTTATAGGATTAGAAAGTGTTTAAGTGTAGTGAAAATGACAGTGTATACTCTTGTACTAGATTATGAAGGTTTGATTGCGCAAAAATGAGTTTAATTAAGGATTTATGGTTTAAAAGTTGTTTCGCTTATAAAATAGCTTGTATATGATATATGCTCGGATTCTCTAACTAATTTTACAATTAGACAAGCTATATATATATATATATATATATATGTTTATAGCAAAAACTAGCCGTTACAACCCTATTGACGGCTGAAACGGTCGACCAATTCATATAGAATTCTAGTTTTGATAGATTTAGCCTAGGTGAATTCTTAGAACCGTCTATTAGGTTTTTAATCAATCATTTTAAGTGTATATATAGTGAAGTGTGTGAGTTCATTTTAATTGTGCTATCAAGATAAGATATATAGATTTACATAAAGCACTAAAATGAACACTTAAATTCCAAGTCTTCACCTTGCTTTCTTTTTGGATTTCAATTTCTTCATGAAATCCTTCATAGTTGTTGATATGATCCTTCATAGTTGTTGATATGATCTTTATGTAAAACTTGTTTAACACTTGTTCTCAATCAAACATATTATTAGTCCAATTTTCATTTTACTGTTATCATCAAAATATATAAAAACATAAATGTGTAACCTAAAGGTCAACACAATTGATGCTACCATGTAGTAACATGAGATAGAAAAAAAAGGCTACAATCCCCTAATTGTTGTAAAGACCTGCCATGGCATTGGTATTTTAACTCCCATTTGCCTTTTCTTTTTGCTTCTGAAGGAAGAATACTTAAAATAGTTGAAAGTTTTATCGTAGTTTTTTTTTTCCCTTTGCTTAATGCAAAAGAAAGATATTGTATTTTGAAGTTACCTCGTGTCTTTGCACTTGTTTTTTTCAAATGGCATGACCGCGTCATATAATCTCTATCCAGGTGGTTGCAGGTTTGCTTTCAACAGTTTCGCTTTCATATGCTTTTAGGAGCTTTGATATAAGTGGTTTTATGCCTCTTCAAAACTTTGTGAGGCAAAATATGGTGTTCAATGAACTTGAGAATGATGAAATTAGTGCTGAAGGAGCAGCTTTGATTTGTAATAGCACTTTGGTCTCAACTACTGGAACCTTCAACTTCAAGCCGATGGATGTAATTCTTCAGAATTCTAGGATAGATGATAAGGAGGGAAGTTCTGTAAAAACATATGCTGCTATGAGCAACCAAATGGCTGGGCATGATTTGCCTGATTGTGGAATTTTGATTTCTGTTCATCAAACTCACGCAGAGGTATCTTTGGAAGAGCACAAATTGAAAATTCTCTGTGATTTGCAAGGAATTCAGTTTGTAATTTCTAGATATCCGGATCACATGCTAAAAAGTTTTGATCACTCTGTAGTTAGAAACTTGCTGCAGCAAACTGAGGGTGGATTATATGAAATATTTCTTTCTGATTTCACATTTACATTTTGGCTGGGTCAACCTCACAATAGTTTGAATAACTCGGTTGGTAAAACTTCTTCAAGTGGTAATACATCACAAACAGTGGACAATGCCCATTTGATCAGTGAGTGTGAAACATCAACTGCTCAATCCTCTAGATTCACTCAGAAGTCAGATTTTGCTACAGATATTACAGCTTCATCCCCAAGTCAATGGATTCTCGTAAATGTTACACTTGGTATAATTTTTGTGGCAAAGGGCTCATTAAAGAATTCTCTGGTTGGGCCAAATCAATTCAATAAGCTTACTGCATTGCTTGAAGTTGGGAGAAATCTTCAGACATTCTCTTGGGGAATAAAGGTGCTAATATCCTGAACTGCACGGATGCTATATCTTCTTTTGTTACTTGCTCATTCAATGAATTTATAGACTTTTGCACATCTTTTGTAGCGCTGAATTATTAGTTTATGTTTTGAAGCTCTTATCTGATTCCTGACTTATGCATGTTCATATCTGTTGTTTACTAATGGGAATGAGACATTATGCTATTGGACAGGGTGGCGTTCTTGTCCTTGAAACAGCAGCATTAACAATGTTTTTTCGGTGTGTTGTTTCATATCTCCAACGTATAAAACATCTCTTATCAATCATTAGTTCTTCTGTTAAACAAGCTGAAAATGCTGAAAATGAGGCCCAAGAGACGCTACATATGACCCGACAAACCAAATGGGAATGGCTTGAAGCTTCCACCATAGACGTGTCTCAGTTTTCTCTTACTCTTGTTGTTGAAGATGGCTCTGGTATAGTGTCCTTCCTTTTCTTATATGTCATACTTATGCCACATATTGCTTTTGAATAATTAGTTCATTTGTGTAGGAGGTTTTCAGGAACTTGTGATTGAGGTTGATGTCCATATGAAGTTCGAATCTGCAATTCTGCTGAGGAAATTCATATTTAACCTTTCCAGGATGGTGATCTTTTCTCAAGTTCATAGAAATTATGTAGAAAATGAAAATCATGGAAGTCATCAGAGCAAAATGTTGAATAATTTAGTTGCCTCTATATCAGCTGAAAAGCATGAGAATGATCATAAATCAAATCAGGTTTGGGTTGGCATGGGTTCTATTTCAGATTTTGAAATGACAATATCCTTGTCTGAAATACAGGTGAGCAATGCTAAATTTCTTTTGTTTCTTTCAAGTTTTGAAAATGCAATCCTTGGATAACTTGCTGCAATTTTCATACTGTCGGTGCTTCTATCACTGGAAGAGCATGCATGCCTTGTTTTTGATATCTCAGTCTAACTTGCCTTTTATATCAGATGATTTTATCCATGGTTTCATCCTTCTCCTCTGCATCCAACAAAGAGATAGGCAGTGACCTGAAACGAAGGCGATTGTCCAGTAACCAAGAACCTGACAACTGTTTGAAAGCTATGGTTCCTGATGGTACATGATGTGTATAAATTTTTTTTTAACCTTTTGCAGATTTAAGGGAAACTGAACTAAATGTTATTCATGAGTTGTGTAGGAGCAATTGTGGCAATTCAAGATGTGCATCAACACTTGTACTTTGCTGTTGAAGAAAGGGAAAATAAGTATAGTTTGTTTGGTGTTATGCATCATTCACTTGTAGGGGAGAAGGCACTTTTTAGGGTAAGAATTTATTATTTCACATTTCCATTTAATTCAGGAGCTTAGAGTCTTGATTTGTGGCAATTTCTTGAATCTTATAATTTTTGTATTGAGTTGTATGCGTTTAGATGTTGCTAATTTTGTATCTGTGTATTGAATAGCTCTGTACACAACTTTAATTTTTAGATGCTTTCCTGTATGGTTATTACAATAGTCTGTCTAGCATGCAGCAGTGGCTTTCTTGCTCTTTGTTCCAGAAGATATTGTGCCCTTGTTCAACAATTTTGGGAGTCATGTGCTGTTTATTGCTTGCTGTGACATTAGGCTTTGCTTTGCATAAACAAACAATTAGAACCTTCACACTTTTTCGTATGTTGTTTGGGGAGAAAAGGAAAAGTACAGGCATTAAAACATGGGTGCCCATGTGAAATTATGCAATCTATACTAGAATCAGGTTGGGGGACTGAACATTTAATGGATCTTATAAGGTTCCATGACTGTATACTCACCTTGGATCTGAGGCTTAGAAATGTCGTTTTTTGGAGATTATTTTATGCATTCATTCATTTTATTGTAGCCTGTTTTTTCATTGAATAACCATTGTTCCATATCCATACATCCATCATTTAATTCTAGTTTGCATTTATATTTTAATTCTACTTTCCTCATGCTTCTTGTGCTATCAGTTGGTTCGAGAAGGTTATATAATAATTACCACATACCCACTTGTTATATACATGTTTCTTTTGTACTGGGTCCAAACTCAATGATATGGGGAAAGTGATCTTCACTGACTGTGAAGTTGGAGCACGAGCTCTTTTGAGTACACAGTACTGATCCCTAGTGTGCTAATGTTGTGAATTTTTGGGGGGACAGTTATGAGATGTTATTGATACTTTGCATACTTGTGTGGGAGTATAGCTGTGTAGCTCTGGGTAGAAAATATCACCGGCAGCCAGCTCAATTCTGAATCATGACAGTTGATGGGCGAGTCTTGTCCTATTGCTTTACAGCATTACTTACTGATGTGGCACCCTCGCCCTTCTAAACCTGATTCTGGAGCCAACCATCGTGTAACACTTGCACAAATCCTCTTCTTCAGGAGGAGGGATGCATTTGAACACTTCTGAGGATAACGTTGTTGAAGCATTCTATAATGGAATGATCTGTAATACCGGAAACTTTCAAACTCATCCTTCATTTTATTTCTTATTACACTAATAGGTTCCCTTTTGCACTTTGTCTTCAAACTTAACTACCATGATACAAGTGATGTAGTAGTGTAACCACAGCTCAAACTTACTTGTAGGTCAAGCACCATAAGCAAGGAATGTGGAAGTCATCAGTTCTGTGGTTTTCCTTGATATCATTGCATGCTAAGAACAATGTTGGCGAACCATTGCGATTGAACTATCATTCTGGATCAGGTTTTGTTGGGATCTCCAGTGCTAATGATAGTGGTTGGTCACTCTGGAGGATACTTCCTTGTGAGCCTGAAAGCTACAACAGTGATATTGATTGGGAGCCATACAATAAGTTGGTTAAAGATACTTTTTACCTGGTAAATAAGAAGAGTGACTCAGCTGTTGCATTTGTTGATGGAGTTCCGTTGTTTGTTAAAAAGCCTGGACACCCTTTCAAGTTTAAAGTATGTAATCAGTTTCCTTGGACGCATGAGGATGCAGGCAGAATTTCTGGGCAGTGCAGAAGTCTCCCTTGCCTTCAAATTAAAATTGACCATGTTTCTGTGACCATTGTCCATGAACTTTTAGATACAAGGGACAGGTTTCCACTTCTTCGTGGCTGCATCAGTAATACCGAACTTAATCTCCAGATTCTATATTATAAAACCAGAGTTATGAGCACATCAATTGCTTTGCTTGATTACTTTGATGCCCAAAAAAATTTGTGGTGAGTAGTAATTCCGAAGAGAATACTAGTCTATGCTCCTAAATTTGTTTTTACATCAAATTGATCTTCAATTTTATGCAGATTTGTATTAATTTCCTCGTCTATGCAGGAGAGAACTTGTTCACCCTCTTGAAATATGTACATTCTATCGTTCAGTTTTCCACATTCAGGATTCAGAAACTGTTCAGCATGGAGCACCAGTTCATTTCTATTGCCGAAGTAAAGAGGTCAGAATAATGACAATTGAGATGATATTTCTCTCCACAGCTCATTCTCCTACCATTCATAGAATGTAAACAATATTTGTTCTTGCATATTGGCAGTTGGACATATCCCTAACTGAGCTCTCCTTGGACGTACTTCTTTTTGTGATTGGGAAATTACAATTGGCTGGTCCATTTTCATCGAGGAGCTCCATGATTTTGTCCAACAGCTGCAAGGTTTATACTTTATACTTTCTATTTAGCTGGTTTTCCCTATGGGGTGTGTGTGTGCATGCGCGCCCTTGCTGGTGTCATCTCCATGTGCCAAAACATGCTCATAAATCATTCCTTTTAGCTTAAGCTTATCCCTGAATCATTTTTTATAGTTTAAACAACAATTTGTTTCTTACTGTTATTTTAAATTAGGGAGTCCTTTCTGTAGGCTTGGGATCTCAAGGCCTTCCATTATTCATCCATGTGTGGACTAGCAATGGGCAACCCTATGCCCTCACCATCCCATGCTGTTCTTAACAACTTGCAGTTGGTTGCCTATTCCTTTTATTCGATACATCATGGTGCTAATCTGTGAACTCTGACTGCATACATGGATGTCTCTGTTTAGGTGGGATGGGGAGGAAGAAGGATGGATAGGGTAAAATGGAGGTACGAACCCATTCATCTGATTGTTTGGCTAACAAGGGAGGGAAATGATGCAACCAATCCACCCAATTTAGGACGATTGTAGATTACGATTTAGGAAGGATAGAAAAGATCCTTCCCTTCCATTCTTGGGTCTTTATCCACCATGCCAAACAAGGGAAGCGTCTCATCTTTCTCCTCTCATCCATCCTACTTTCCCTCACAACAAACAGAGCGTAAACTGACAATTGCTTATGTAGCTCTGTTAGTAGTGGTTATGGTGGTTCAGCCCTTGCATTCTATGTTATGGTCTTTTACATACAATAGTCGAAGCTGCTGATTACCAACTGTATGTTTTACAGCTAAGAATCAATCACATATGAATTTGATCTCATTCCGAAAGGATATCTATTTATATTCATCTCCAACTCTGGAATAAGATTCTAGCATCTATTTTATCTTGTGAGGAATGACATGCTTTGAAATGTTGTCTTTAACTTTAAGAGGTCCAATTTCACATTTTTCTCTTGCCTGTTGATGCTATTACTGCGATTTAAACAGCATTAATGATAACTGCTTATTTATTTTAACATCCCCCCCCTCCCATCCATTTGAGTGTAACATCCTGTTATATTCTTATAACCATCCTGCATCTTGTATACTTGGAAAGAGTTGTAATGGTGTTTACTATACCAGGTGGAAAACCAAACAGGTTTGAGCCTTATTTGTCACTTCTACAACAAGAAAAGTGTTACAATAGCCAGAAAACAGTCTGCTTCTGTTTCTTTAAGGTAACTTATTAGAAAGGTCTGTTTAATGGTTAATGGGTATTGCACATACAAAGATGCACATTCTTTGTTTGCATGTATTGAGTTTAACATTTGATTTATTAATAATCTCTTGTTATTAATGTTCTGAAGCAGCCAAATATTGGCAAATCAACCTCCAGAAAGCAAGTCACTTGTTACAATTCAGCTTTCTGATCTTGGATCTTTTGCTACTTCCTCACTTGATATTTCTATCCTAGAAACTCGAGTGCTTGCTTGGAGAACATCTATAGTGTCACTTCAAGGTATGTCACCACATTTATTTGAATGAAGTATTAGCAAATGTGTCCTGTTTATTGGTTTATCAAAGCAAACTGTCATCTCTCCTGTCCTGCTTGCTTTACTGACTCAATTAGACATGATTGCTAAATTTAACTTCGTGACTGTTAGTTGTTTTTGCGTGAAACTGATTTTAATTTTCTTTTTCGGGGGATGAAGAAATGCAGCAATGGGAATTAATATTTGATTTAACTGCTAAATAATAATAGAATAAATACTAATATTCTTAAATAATACTAAAAATCTAGAATAATCATTCAAAGTTTAATTCACATTGCTGTCTTTCTTCATTCCCATCTATAAATTTCTACTAACGTATTAAGGTATAGTCATGTCCATTATGGTTTTAAATTTTCTTTTATTTTATATTTTGACATTCGGAACATCTTTATGGATGTATAGCTTTTCTTTTATTTCTAATCCTTAGATCTTAATTCCTTGTGGAAGTATAACTAAATCTGTAACTATGGGATGAACTCTTGTGGCTTCTATAATCAAAAGCTATTTCCATGCCCTTATAAATTGCAAGGTTGCAATGTTGCTACGATGCTGTTACTAACTCTTGTGGTTTTGCATAAATTCTGAGCAGATGTTTTTTTTTCTGTGCATTTGAGTCACCTTTTGATTTGCATTGAAACAAAAGAGATTTCAGACATTGATATCATAGGACTTTTTTGTTAGTTACACTTGACACTTTCATCCTTAAACAGATTCAAGAACTTACCCTGGGCCATTTGTAGTGGTTGAGACTTCAAGGAAATCCGAGGTAATTCCCCTAATATCACACTAAATGATCTTATTCCAGCGAAATTCTTATCTTTTTTTCTTCTTTGATTGATTATAGGATGGTTTGTCAATTTCGGTTTCTCCTTTAATAAGAATTCATAATGAAACTGAATTCTCCATGGAACTATGTTTTCGACGTTCTCAACAAGATGAAGATGTGTTCGCTCCAATTTTACTGAAGAAGGGGTCTTCTGTTGATGATTCCATGAAAGTGTTTGAGGCTATAGGTTCATCTGGTGGATTAAAGAAGGCATTAATGTCTTTCACTGTTGGTGTGCTTTCTCAATTCAGTACTTGAAATCAAATCTGAAAAATATTTTGCCATATTTGAAGCAGTATTTTTATTTCTTACCATGCATGCATCCTTCTAATCCTCTCTTTTCTTTGTTTTCTTGTCAATACTATCCTATCCTCATTATTGTATATCGTACGCAAGTGATACTGAGTTTCTTACAAGAAGCTATTATCTGTAAATATGTATTTATGGGAGAGTTTGCATGGAAGAAAGTTTGATGCTTGAGTTTGTTTTTGCTTGGTTTTTTACCCCTTAACCTTCCCAAATCTGTTGCCCCTTCCATTCGCACCTGGTCCAATTGGCACTGGTGACTGATAACAAGGCAATGGTTGGAGTTTGGCTATGCTGAACTTCTGAAAATCTTAATGATGAAAACGAATAGTTGGAGTTTGCTGTGCAATATCTTAAGGAAAATTGTGAGAGGGTTCTGTATCATATTGGAGTGAGAGATTTCAGATAAAAATTCAAAACTCAATCATAACTTTCTTTGATATTGTCTCTTTGTTTGTTTGTTTGTTTTCTTTTTTATAGCAAATTAATAGTAATTAAAGTTTCTTCATTCCTAGAATGGTGGTTAGGAGGCATGGGGCCTAGTTCATGAATCACGCTACTGGCAAAAATTAATGGCCAGGATTCTCCATGGTTCTAAGTTTATGGCAGGTGTCTTATTGTCTCAGAATAAGCTATCTTGTCTGCTTGCTTGTTTCTTTCTTGTTGAACATTATCAAGTCTTTCTCATAACAAACTTGTATCTGGTAATTGATTTGCAGGAAACTTCTTATTTTCTTTTAGACCTGAAATCACAGATGATTTGATAAATTCTAAGAGTCCTCTTTCAGCAGAATGGTCAGACGAGCTTAAAGGGGGAAAGGCTGTTTTCCTTTCTGGAATTTTCGATAAACTAAGCTACAAAGTCCGCAAGGCATTGTCCGTTGATACAATTAAATGTTCCTTTAGCACTGCTGCTTGTACCCTAAAATCTGGAGACGCGCATGCTACTAACCTGCATTTTCTTATTCAAAGCATTGGAAGAGATGTGCCTATCATACAGCCTGATAAGTCTAGTGGTAGTTCTGATATGACTTCAGCTGTTGCATTACAGGAGCAGAAGGAAATTTTTATACTTCCTACTGTAAGGGTGTCCAATTTACTGCACTCTGAGATACATGTGCTTTTGACTGAGAAGGGTAAAATCACAAAATATGATGTATTTATAACTTCTTTTTTTGCTGTTTCTGATTCCTACTAATAACTTTAATCTTGGTGCAGGTCTATGTACTACTGTTGGTAGTGACAGTTTTGGGAAGCAGGCAGCCATACCACGTGGATCAACAGTTGACTTTTATGCTAATCCTGCTATATTATATTTTACTGTTACCTTAACTGCTTTTAGTATGAGCTGCAAACCAGTGAACAGTGGTGATTGGGTCAAGAAGTTACTTAAGAACAAAAATAAAGTGCACTTTCTGGACATTGATCTGGAGTTTGGTGGTGGAAAGTATTTTGCATCACTAAGATTGTCACGTGGGTACAGGGGCATATTAGAGGTTGTTATGCATTTATTTATCACAAAATGTGCAATTTATTTGGCATATATTCTAGTTGCAAGAGCATGTGTTGCAAATAAAATGTCTAGCCACTCGCAATCTCTCATACAATGATTTTTTTTTTTGGCAATTTCTTATGCTCTACAAGTTCTTATGCACATCCAGTTGGAAGAACTACAGTTCATTTTGGTGGAAGACTAAACCCTATATTGTTTGCAGGTTTCTGTCTTTACACAATATTCCTTGAAGAACGACACTGAGTTTTCACTCTTTATGTTTGCACCACATCAGAAGCCTCTGTCTAGGTACTTATTAAATCTGAGGATACGAAATGTACTCTTTAAGAATCATGTTTGATAATTTACATTTTGATGGCGGTGCTATTTGCAGGGATGAGGTCAGGAGATTCGGTTCCACCATTCCTCCTGATTTGGGATTATTTTCTCCTCCTAACTCAATAAGATCATGGTTTTTAAAGTAAGATTACTCCCTTGCTACTGCCATATAGCAGTATAAAGTTCTTACTCTGTCTATTGATACAATAAAATTGCTACATTTTTCTCTTATGGGCTTATAATAAACTCAGCTGGTGCTATCAGATCACACAAGACGTGGCTTAAATTGTTAGAGGACTCTGCATCTGAGGCACTGTTAGACTTGGATGCTCTGTCTGGCCTCACTGAGATAAGCTTGGACAAAGAAGAAGGGTCTGGAGAGAAAAGCATTGTGAAGTTTGGGGTTTCTGTGGGACCCTCTTCGAGTAGTGTGATGGTCCCATCACAGATAGTGACTATGGTCCCAAGACATGTTGTATTTAACGAGTCAGAGGAACATATCACTGTCCGTCAGTATTATTTGGAGGTCTGCTCTCTGTTCAATTCTAGATGGTTGTTGTTAGGTGATTTTGTACAACTTGTGATCTTACTGGTTTTTCTGGGGGGGGGGGGGGGGGGGGGCCGGGGGGGGCCGGGGGGGGGGGGGGGAGGGCAGCACCGGCCGAGCCCACGACAAAAA
>Ga0307510_10004817_pt1 | contig 15951 bp, 20 predicted proteins | sample 12_EM_MG_FD_207224 | JGI IMG/M metagenome (GOLD analysis project Ga0307510, IMG submission 207224) | Populus trichocarpa ectomycorrhiza microbial communities from riparian zone in the Pacific Northwest, United States - 12_EM | ecosystem: Host-associated > Plants > Roots > Unclassified | place...
TTACCTCTAGTGAAAAGTCTGGATCTAGTCGATGCTCTGGCTCTAGTCGATGCTCTGGCTCTAGTTTCCCGACCTAGACCTATTTTTGAGGTACTAAGTCTCTCTGTGTCTAGTCTTGAAACTAGACAACTAGAGGTGACTAGAGGCGCTAGAAGTCGCCACTCTAGTCGCTCTAGTCACTTATGGGTTTTGCTGATGTCAACATGGATGGGCACGCTACGTGTGAGCAGCCTTCGCGAGCATGGACAATATTTTGCATAACCCGGATGCACCTCAATTGTATTTAGGACGTCCGGACAGAGAAACTTCACCATCGATATGTTATCGCAAGGCATGAAATGTGTGCCTGTTCTGCTGCGATTTCGTCCTGCAGAGAGACCCTAGTACACGCAGCCCCACACCACACATCGAACCGTACGGGCTCTCGCCGTCCCACCCGTCATCTCTCCATCTTTTGTGCATGGCTTACAGAGGTACGATCTTGACTACCTTCGTTATCTAGGGAATGACTGTCGCTGTTGTGGATGTAAAGGTGAGTAAGAAACATTCAATCTTACGTCGATCGTCATCATGATATCAATTCAAGGAAATGCAATGGCAAAAGGACATACTAAGCAGTGGTTAAGATGACAGACAAACTCAAATAAACAACTTATCGACTTCTGAGCAACATTCCTTCCGCAAGATTTCCATACAATTCTTATTCACGTAATACCTCTATCTCCGCGGATGTTGAGGGTGTCCCGGGGAATTGATGGGTAAACTACACTGTACAGAAGCGACTATCCAGATTCCTGGTAGATGATTGCACCCTCCGCAGTCGGGACCCCCAAAAATGAGGGATTCCGAGTCCGTCCATAGCGGTCATGGAAGAGGAAAAAGGTGGGTAATCTTGCTTTCAGGGTAGCATTGCGCCTCTCTCTCTTTGGCTACAAGTATAAGGAGTTGACGCTACTCTAGGACATTTACTATCTGTTATCCTAGCATGGCAGGAAGAATGAGAACCCTTCAATATAGCTTCAATCTCCTATCTCTTAATCTATCACAACAGGTCTCGGCCGCCGGAGACCGTTCCTCTATTGGCTGGCCCATGTCGATAATAGCCCCAGAGTCGATCCAGAACACCACGCCACCGCTTCGAGCCGTGCAATCACCGCAATGCTACGTACTACCTGAAACGAGCCGCTTCCGGTCATACCACGCATGCTGCGGACGATATATTTCATGACCTCGGCTTTCTTGTTTCTACGTTCTCTCCCACTTTCGCATCATGTCTTACATTGTGCGTGCTCCCCCGGACCCGCCGTTTGACACGACTCGGAATATTCGCAACCATGGGCTACTCGCGTCCCTCGCATTCCTCGTTATGATCCCATTAGGTACCCTTATCGCTAGATACTTTCGCACCTTTACTACCAAGTTGGTGAACCCGGTCCCAGTAGGAATGAGTACTGACTCCCAGCCAGGTGGTGGCTCGCTCACAGTCTCCTGAACTCTTTCATCACTGGCCCGTTGGTCATCGCCTCGTGGGTAAAGGCCAGTCAGATCGGAATTGACGGGGGGTTCAATGCAAGCCGCCATACGGTCAGTAATTGACTCTGACTTTTAGTTTGATGCCGGCGCCTCTTCCCTGACTTTCCATCTAAACGAAAATGCAGACCATTGGCACCGCCATCTTCGGCTTATACTTCGCGCAAGTCGTTCTTGGCATATTTATCCACTACGTCCATCTATCCTTCCCATTCGGTCCCGGTCGCCGACCCCCGCAAAACTATATACATGCACTACTGGGCCTGGCGATCCTTGCCCTTGCCGAATATCAGGTCTGATCATTGTTTATGTGACGTCAGCAAAGCTCAAGGTCTGGCGTAGGTTCACGACGGGATCTATGTTGAATGGCCAAAATTCACTGGGAATTCCCCAATCAATGAATCGGCCAAACCTGCTTGGTTGGCGCTTATGATTGTGAGTTATGGCCATCCTCAAGGCATGTATACTTACTTGCTTGATGGGATGCGTAGATCTTCTGGTGTTTATACGCCTTTGGGTTGTTGTTTCTCCCTCGACAAATTAGGCAAGAAAGACAGGGCGTGGTATCGCAGCTCGACTCGGAGAAGCGTTGAATCGTAAGGGATAGGGCTTGGAAGTGGCAGGGATGTATGCAAAGTACGAAGAAGTGGGTAAAAATATGAACACATGTAAAAATAAGTGTACGGATGACCACATCCAGGACTTCTGATGAATGCGGAGAGAATGGTGCAAGAAGATATCCACTATACACAAATACAAATAGCGGATTAGCAGATAAAAGCCAAAATATAAAGAAACGCAGCTATCACTACAAGATCACGATCTCCAGTGGGTAAAAAAGGAACAAGTACCAATACAGTAGGGTGGTAAGTGTGATAGCCATGCTGAAGTAAAGGCAATTATTTCGAGAGAAGCAGTGCTTTGCCAACATGTTGTGCAACGAAGACTACCGAGTGTAGAGATCTTCCTTATGTTTTGGTCTGATACGAAGCTTGGAGTGCAGGAGAGTGACCGGAGCCGTGGTCACCGCCATACGGATCCTGGAAGGAGATGAGACCGCGGCGGATAAGAACCAGGGACATACAAACGGAAGGCGCATACCTGTACACGGGCAGATTACGTTCGTTGACGCAAAGTTGTTGACCCAGTATAGTATCATGACAGACAATATCGTTATTCGAGGACACGATCGGCACTGCTGTGGACGTAAACGCGAGGAAGAAACATCCAGTCATAAGTACGGCCATCATATTGACTCACGAAAACACAAGGGAAAGGGACATAGGAGATAGCGGTCAGCTTAAATATCATCGACTTGCTGAGCGATGTATTGTCTGCGGGAATTCTTAAGTACTCTCACGCGCTTAACAACTCGATCTCTGCCGCAAGAATTGAAGGTATCTCAGGGAATCGAGGTGTGATTTTACACTTGTACGGTAGCGGCTTGCTAGATCACACCAGTCAGAACACGACATATACCCAGATAGACAGAGACAGAGGCCGCCACTTACAAACTCATTCCAGTATCGACTGGAGTTTCTGTATCGAGCGGCACCTCACTCCCACTTTCATCACAGAGGCGTTCCAACCGAGTAGCCCAGAGTATCGTGGCCATATAGATGAACAACGAGTCGTTGGCCGAGTGTTTGCCAACGCATTCCCGCCTCCCAAATCCGTACGTTCTGTGCCCGTCAAAACTCGCTTCCCTAGGACCCGGGATCGGCCTACCGCACCCATCCGGGAACCTCTCTGGATTGAAGTTCGCCGCATCATCGCCGTAAGACGCAGGATCAGATGGCATTGCCACAAGTTCTCCATGCAAACAGTCCCCTTGGGAATGAACATCCCTTCGTACCAGTCGTCCTTTGCCGTTCTGTGTGGGAGGGCAAAAGGACCCACACGGCGCCATCGGAGAGACTCTTTGGCTACGGCCTGCATGAAAGGCAGATTAGGGGCATCGGCGAATGTCGGAGGGCGAGAACGGCCGACAACGGCATCGAGCTCATCTTGAGCATGCTTCTGTAATTTTGGATATGCAATCATCGCCAGTGCCCACCAGGCTAATGTGGTAGCAGTTGTGTCCGAGCCCGCAGCGCTATCGAAGAATTTCAGTGGCCACACTTTGGATTAACCAAAATTTGAAACAGTTCCGGAGTAACCATACAGGGAGGGAAGATCCTATTTCCAGTTGGTGGGATGCCAGGGTTGGCTAGAGAGCACGACCATGTCGCAAGAGATAACGCGCACTCTCCTCAGCCCTATCTCTCTAAAACCCTTCTCTATCATGTGGTCTTGGCACCGGCCGCCGCCGCCCCTGGTGCCAGCCTCATGGGATTTTCGCATAACTGACTGCCAGAATGACGGCGAGAGACATGATTAGATCAGGGCGCTGTGTGAAAGCTGAAAGAGGGATGCAAGCGGGAGAAAGTGGATGAAGTCCACTGGATGCCGCCTGCAGTAGGGATACCAAACTTCAAAGCTGTTCTGAGCCGAGGTCTAACCATAGAGACTGAAACGCTTTGCTGCCGAGATGGAGGACATCGTGACGAGGCTGGCTGGCATTCTTGCGAGCGTAGAGCTCGCTGGACCCTGTGCCGGGCCGTAAGTACGAAGACCTTTGTACTGTCGCTGCTTTCGCAGAGGTAGAGAGCTCTGGTGCCCTCAGCGTAAGGAGTGGCTCGGGCAGCGATTTTCAGACCGAGTGCGGGAGTGAGAGGACTACGTACGTCAGCGGTTGGGTGAAAGGAGGAGAGGTATTTGTGGAGCTTAGGGCCAGCCGACCGGGTGAAGAGCGCCTCCCGGAACGCAACCTCGACGTCGGTGAGCTCAAACTTCTTGAGAAGGCCCTTGCAACCGACAGCTGCGACCTCGGCGTCCTTGCAGGAGAGAGACCTGGGCTTTACGCCGATCCAAGTAACGGGGGGACCGGGGGAACCAGGGTCCTTTTGGACCTCGACGAAGCGGACACCGTCGATAGCAGTCCACATAACGTTAACGGAATCTAAGTGGGCCTAGTTCATCCCAGGCGTCTACGATCGGGTGACCGAAGACTGGCCAAGCCTCCTTCGGTACGCGGTAAGCCTCGGGGCCGGTAGGTCTCTTCAACGAGGTCGCCGTATGGTAGACCGAGAACGGGTTGGAGGGCAAGCCAAAGTAGTAAGACTCAGACTCGAAATCGGCGTCAGAGTCCTGGTGCGAAGGAGGGGGGAGTATTGTCTGTGGGGTCATTGGTAGGGCCGAAGTCGGTAACCGCGGTCTCGACAGTGGAGGTGGGAGAGGTAGGGGAGCATGTGCTATCTTTGCCTAGCGAGGGAAATGCACGTGTTGAGGAAGTCTGGGGATATCACTGGAACGAGAGAGGAAAAATGAGAAGGTGAGTAGGGGAAGATAGCAAAAAGCTAAGGACTGACTTGTGAACGTGCGAACAGTAGCACGCCGTGTGACTCGCCCTTGGCTTCCCTTGGGAAGGGTTCTAAGCCGTGGCCGTCGTTCCCCAGGTCTACGCCCCCCCTTCACGTTCCTCCCCAGAGGCTGGGGCTGCCAGTGTGCTTTGGCGATCCGACATCAACAGCTATTCATCTCGATTGACAGCACCCCAATGTACCACGCTATAGTGACGCCCTTTCCCTAGAGTGGCCACGCCAGTTACCAACCCCCAAGACTCCTGCAGCTCCGTTACACGACGCCGGACTTGTGCCTTGTGACATCCATTACTTTTCCATCATTTGCTTCGGTTGGTGCCGGGTTCAGTTCGGCTTTTTCTCCCACTGGAGGATGAACCCGACTCGGACTGTGGGTAAGGTGACCTTCTTGCTCTTCCCATGTGGTCAGGCCGCATCGTGTTACGACCTTTCGGGGCTTCACAGGAACCGGCCCGTTAGGCCAGTGCCGCCGCCAGCGCCTATGCCATTGAGAGACAAATTTGGGCGGCTACTTATCGATGCGCCCCGTTCAACGCCCATCACTCACCCACCTATCACCTTCCACATTTACCACGAGTCACAATGTCCAGTATCCCCTCTCCGTCTACCTCGCGCTCGAACCTTGATTCCATTTTTAACGCCGCTCTTCGAGCCTACAAGAAGAAGACCGGGAAAGACATTTCCTCACATCCTCTTGCCACCGAACTTCAATCCTGCAATTCTCCTGATTCCATACTCGCCGTTCTTCGAAGGCAAATCCCCTCGGTCGATCGACCCCAGAGTGGCGAAGAAAGTTTTGCAAAATGTCTCACTCTAATCATCAACGTTCTCTACGCGTTTACCGCTACCCTTGGTGATGGCGTTGGTCTAGTGATTGTCACGATGTCATCCTGTTGAAAATTTGTACTCTAATATCTGTCTCTCAGGTATTCTCACCAGCAAATGCAATATTTACGAGCATCGGGGTTCTCCTCTTGGTCAGGCTGTCTTAAATCCCATCATGCCGCTGATTTGACATGTACAATTTTTAGGCGGCCAAGGACGTCAACGCCCGTCAGGACACTCTGAAGGACTTGTTCAGCCGTATTGAATACTTCTTCCGTCGCCTTGAAATCTACACCGAGGTACCACCTACTACCGTCATGACGGGCATAGCGATGGATATAGTGGTGGAAGTACTCGTCATCATTGGGATCGCGACAAAGGAAGTGAAACGTGGGGTAATGAGTGAGTTTATCTGAGTTTATCTCGCACTGGTCTACCATTGTTGACGTGAATTCTATTCAGAGAGATATTTGAAGAAGTTGATGGGAGACACAGACATCGAAGAAAGTCTACGGAGGTTGGACAACTTGACACAAGAAGAGGCAAAGATGGCAGCTGCGGAGCAGCTGAAGATCGCGCACACAGTCGAGGGGATAGTGGTGGGTGTCGATGAGCGGGTAAAAGAGGTTGGGGGTGACGTACGAAGTGTTAGCAAGAAGGTCCAAGATGTTGACGATAGGGTCCAAGCTGTCGATGACGAGGTCCAGGGCATCCATGGCAAATTGGACGATACTAGCCGTTCGTCATCTCTTAGCTTTCCTACTTTTCATTCCAAATACTCAGATCTGTTCGCAGGAAACGCACTCCGTGATAATCTCCTGCGTTGGCTTTCGCCTTCCGATCCATCTACAAATCATAACATTGCATCCAAAGCACATCACCATGGCACAGCTCAATGGTTTTTCCAAGGCCTCATATTCAACGAATGGAAGTCCGCGGGTTCGTTTTTGTGGGTACACGGAAAACGTGCGTTCCTCTTAGTCCTCAATTCGCGATATTAGACCTGATCCTCTCAATCGTGCAGCGGGTTCGGGGAAGAGCGTGCTCTGGTTCGTCCTTCCTCACTTGTTCTATCCTACCAGTCTCACACGGTGAACTCAGCTCCTCGGTCATACAATATATCATGACCTTGCACGATGCTGGGAGGGCCTCGATGGCCTTTTTTTATTTCGATTTTAAGGACATCGACAAGCAAAAGCTCCAAAACCTGCTTCCTTCCCTTCTCATTCAGCTCTCCGCTCGGTCTAATGCTCGCTGTGACATCCTCTCCCAACTCTATTCTTCACACGATCGGGGAATTCGGAAACCGAACGATCCCACTATGATAAAATGTCTGAAAGAAATGCTCACTCTCGATGCACAAGGCCCTACCTACATCATCATGGACGCAATCGACGAGTGTCCACTCACATCAAGTGTTCCATCTCCACGAGAAGAGGTACTTGAACTCGTCGAGGAACTGGTTGGCCTTGACCTGCCGGATGTCCATATATGTGTTACCAGTCGCCCGGAGCTTGACATTCAGGCCGTTTTCGAACCATTGACCCCACATCCTGTATCTCTTCACGACGAAACCGGGCAAAAGCAGGATATCGCAGATTATGTCAGGTCCTTCGTCCACGGAGACCGAAGGATGCGAAGATGGCGGGATGAGGACAAGGACTTGGTGATAAAGACATTGCCGGAAAGGGCGGATGGAATGTAAGGACATTGTCGGATGCTTATCAGCCATTCTGATGTCATGACACAGGTTTCGGTGGGTGTACTGCCAACTGGAAGTCCTGCGGCACTGTTTCCCACCAAGTGTTCGTCACGTCATTGAAGAGCTGCCGGAAAGCCTGGACGAGACTTACGAGCGGATCCTGATGGCGATCAAAAAGTCGAATCAAGAACATGCTTATAGAATGTTGCAATGTCTCGTAGCGGCTGTTCGCCCCCTTCGAGTCGAGGAACTGGCAGAAATCCTCGCTTTTGACTTCAACGCGGAAGGGATCCCAAAATTGAATCTGGCTTGGCGGTGGGAGGATCAAGAAGAAGCGGTGATGTCGGCATGCTCGAGCTTGGTCATAGTAGTCAAGGGCGACTCGGAGGATTCACGGATCGTTCAATTTTCGCACTTCTCTGTCAAAGAATTTTTGATGTCAAGTCGGCTTGCAGAGCCGCGCAGAGACGTGTCGCGCTATCACATTCTACTCGAGCCCGCACACACCATCCTTGCGCAAGCATGCCTCGGGGTTCTCCTCAAATTAGACGAACACATAGACCGTGACAAGATCAAGAACTTCCCCCTCGCGAAATACGCTGCCGAACACTGGGTCAAGCACGCGCGAGTCGAAAATGTGTCGTCCCACATTATGGACGGGATGAAATGTTTGTTCGACGCGGACAAACCACACTTTGCGGCTTGGCTCTGGGTTTATAACGAGGATTACCGTCATTCGATGCCCCCGACGCCCCCGATGTTCCCACAAAAACCGGATGCAGTCCCCCTATACTACGCCGCGCTGCTCGGACTTCGTGACTTGGCAGCACACCTTCTTGCAGAGCATCCAGAAGATGCAGACGCCAAGGGTGGTTCCGAAGTGACACCGTTACATGGATCTGTGATGAATGGCCATTTCGACGTTTCTTCATTATTAATTGAGCATTTACAAAATCCAGATATTCGAGGTCGTCACCTTCAGACCCCGCTACTCAGAATGTTGATGCTGGGTAGGGCGCAGAGAGGAGATCTCGAGATTGGGACGCATCTACTTGATTGCGGTGCAGATGTCAACGCCCAAGATGATACAGGCTGGACTCCTTTATACTTGGCTGCGGGGAATGGACGACTTGATTTTACTCAAATGCTACTTGAGCACGGCGCGGCGATCAATGCTCGTACTACCCTTGTCGGCGAGGTTCCACTGCACAATGCGTCAAGTAGGGGACACGTTGATGTCGTCCGGCTATTACTGGAACACGGCGCGGCCCCCAATCTATCTAACAGGGGCGGCAACACGCCTTCCGACGTGGCATCGAAGCACGAGATTGTACAACTACTGTCCGATTATAGGGCAAAGCCTATGAGGGTGTAGTGTCATCTTGTTGAGTTCACGATAGAATTACAGGTAGAGGTGTCGCTTCTATTTATTACTGGCAGCATCTAATTATCCGTTGTATCAGTAGAACATGTGCGTGGATTGGGTAAAGAGATTAGATTGCATGTTTGTGCTATGGCATATGATATGATGGTGGTTGCGGGCACAGTGAAACCTAGTAAGGCAGTTTGGACTGCGCGGTTATTGGGGAGCGAATAGAGGCACGTCAGGTCACTGGCATGGATGTGATCCCGGGGAAACGGCAGCTAATGACCAAACGCGAGAAGGTCGATGAGGTCCGAGGCGGCCCGGTCAAATAACCGAGATCGAGATAAGAATTGATCGAACCTTCGAACCATTGCTACGTTATCAGGTTATTCATGTTGCCTTAACTTTTTAACAGGGCGTACGAAAGGAAGGGCAATTGCATTGTCAGGCTTGCCCTGTTGCCCTGTGTCTGTTATTATTGTGGAAGGGAAGTCCCACCTCAACATCGAGTTTGCGCAGTGATACAGATGTAGCGTTTCAAGTCACAAAGAACATGCGGTACTTTATGCCACAGGCAACGAGGGTGACCGACACTGTCTTTCGGCGTTTCGAAAATTCATACTCGTACCATATAGGCGCCATAGATGGAAACCCATCTATTTCATCCTAAGTAAATATACTAGGGCTACAGTGAGGAATTCTGGGCTTTGTACCGCGGGCGATGATTCCACCATACCCCACGCGTCACGCCTTCAGTAACTCGAGTTCCTCCGCGAGTAATGATGAAGCCTCAGGGAACCGAGGGGTAGCGATACATTTGTACGGGACCGGCCGGCTGGAACACATCAGTCGAAATCGAAGCTGGGTCCAACCAGGATAAGACGGAGATTCAGGCTTACAAAAGCATCCCAGCATCGACCGGCGTTTCCGTATTGAGCGGCACCTCCTTCCCATTTTCATCACGCGGGCATTCCAGCTTCATAGACCAGAGCACCGTGGCCATACTGATGAACAGCGACTCGTTGGCAGCGTGCTTACCGACGCAGGCCCTGCATCCAAATCCATACGTGCAGTGCCAATCGTCACGCGTCTCTGCGGGACCCGGTTTTGGCTGGCCGTGCTTATCCAGGAATCTCCCAGGGTTGAACTTCGTCGCATCGTCGCCGTAGGCTGCCGGGTCGAGGTTGCATTGCCACATATTCGTGAAGCAAAGGGTTCCCTTGGGAATGAACATCCCTCCGTACCAGTCGTCCTCTATCGTGCTGTGTGGAATGCCCAGCGGCAGCGCGGCGCGCCAGCGGAGAGTTTCCTTGACCATTGCCTGTATGTAAGGCAGATTCGGAGCGTCCGCAAATGTTGGGGGACGGGAGCGACCGACGACTATGTCGAGCTCATCTTGTGCGCGCTTTTGTACATCCGGGTGTGCAATCATGGCCAGAGCCCACCACATTAAGGTGGTAGAAGTTGTCTCTGCACCCGCAGAGCTTCAAAAGTAGTTCATAATTCGTGTTATCAATGACGGAGGAAAGACGTACTACAAAGTGCCAAGAAGCCAGGCAATCTCATTACGGGAAAGCCCATTTCGGTCGATATTCTTTATCAGCGATGCACCCACACTTGGCCTTTCGGATCCTTCGTCCTGGAATCGCAGCAGCTATTCAGGGGGGTTATTGTGCAACACAGCTTATTGGCTTACAATATCATCGTAAACGGCATTTAGAAGCCTGTTGAACATGGCTGAATGCTGCCTGAAGTATTCCAATCCTTCACGTTTCCATCTTGCAAATCTAGAGTTCTATCGTGATAGGCGATCTAAACATACAACAGAGAGTATGACACGTACCTTTCTGGGATGTATATCATCCAAGGAAATAACTCAACTAGATTTGCTCCAGGAGCAGTCGCCGCCGACACACGGTTGATAAATCCGTGGATTTCCGTAAGGGTCTTATCATGTTCGTTTTCAAGGGTAGGATAATCGTATAAAATAGCCATGGTAGCGGAGGCGGAGGAGCGCTCGATATGCTTGTCCAAAGCCTTTGGATTCTCTAGGATTGAGGAGGCCAGGATGATTGCCTCTTTGCAGAAGGTTGGGTGATAATCGCGAACTGCGACTTTTGTGAGCATTTCATGTGCCGCGCGGCGGGTGCGACGCCAACTAGGAGGGAAAAGGCTCAGTCCCGAAGTTTTAGAAGAAAAATGAATACTAACACGTCTCCATAGTACGTGAAGGCGGTGAATAGATTACCACAGAGGATTTCATTCGCAACAATGAGACGAGGGCGATCAGAGGAAATGTATGCGCGCCGATCGAGAAGTTCAGCGGCAGCCTTGAGGCTATTGAAAACGATAATAGGCTGGCCAAGGGCATTCAAATACATTACGTTTTCTGGGGACTCTCTGGTGAACTTGGAGCGTCAAAGAGTCGACGAAGTATACTCGGACGTACCGAACTTTTGTTTGCAATCTTTCTCAAACATCCAGCGCTTGTCCTTAAGCTGAAGGGCGTTTCCGAGAAGTGGAAGACCCTTTGGGCCCGGTGGGACTCTGCGCCATGGGCTCCTCGCATATTTTGTCACTAGAACAATGACAAGGGTGAAGATGAAACTGACGCGAGGGGTCAGAAGCTGGGCAAGGGTAGCAAATGAGAGACGATGGAGGTATAGGGTGGCGTAATCGAGAGTTGCGGTAGAACCAGACGAGGGTGTGTCGAAATTCATCGTGGGGGCGATGGCACCTTGACCCAGAAGGAACTCTCAAGACGACTCGGAGGTGCGAGTGGTTTTTCAATGGTGTCGGGTCCGGCGTCGGGAGCCTTCCAGTTTCGAACGACAAAAGGTCGAACGGCACACAAAGACTAGGCTCGCTGCGCGGCATTAATCCGGTTCCAGTTTTGTACGCGAGACAAAAAGATTTGTTGGCTCGTTCAGGCAACCAGAGTACTGCTTGCACTTGCAGCTGGTCATGCTCCAAAGGGCATTTCCATAAGAAGAATTATCCGCTATATGTCGAACAATTGGCCCGGGTCTCACGGGTGCGAACCTCACAACTTACTCCTACTGCCTTCAAGTTTCCCTCGTGTGCTTGCTTGACTGTGTGATTTAGAAAATTCGGGCTACAATTTTTGAATAAACGTATGACAAGGCTGACGCGGACCGGTCGACGCCGAGCCGAGTTCGAGTTGGGTGAGTGTTCATCTTGCTGGCATCCTACTAGTGCGGTTCCATAGACACAGACGTACGCAAAATCCCCAGCGTAGGGTCGCATTTCTATCAGCGAAGAACATCGACGCGCGAGTTCGTGCGGGGGTTCCGTTCTCAGGAGGGCAGTGGACCCGCTCTGTGCGAAGAGAAGCGAACCATGACTCTGCATCATTTCGTCTATTTGGTGTCTTCCCCGTCCATGGACACTCTCAGTCCCATCGTCGATCTGTCGTGTTTCAACTACGCTGACACACAACGCAAGACGTTGTCTATTGTTATCGTGGTTAAATAAGCCCCGGGTTGTCTCCGCATTACGTTTGTTAGGTATGAGATCAAACATCTGGTTAGATCAGGCTCTGCATGACTGGCCAGGGTGGAGGCACGAAGTGGATCGTACTGCCATCGATCTAACATCTCTCAAAGTCGTTCGGACAATGGTCAAGTGAGGCCGGCTTCAGTGGCACTCGCTTGTAATGAGGTGGTATTGTCCCTGATATTCAGTCAGGACCACCAACATCGAAGAGAGCGGCGTGGTGTGGCAGAGTTCTTTCATGCGCCCCCGATGGGACGTAATTAATACTTTTCTGAATTCGGTAGGTGTCATAGATGCTCCATTCATGGACATAGAAATTGTTTAGAAATAACAGGCATAATACGTAAGTGTTTAGATTGGAGGATGTGGTCGGAGGACCTATATATGTTTTCGGTGCTATCTTTGGGTCTGGAACCTGAGGTCCACACCCATGGAAGGAATGAATGATACCATGAAATCATCAGTTCAGCACGGCCCAAACGACTAGAAAGAGGGGCAGATGTGGTAATGAGAAAGCGAGGGCGGGCATTGCTTGATGACTTGGAGGCGTATGCGATGGCCTGTGCGACGGCGTGCATGGATTAACGAGACAAAGGGTTGATGAACTAGATCGTTCTTGGAGACGACAACTATCTTGGATAGCTTGGGAAGTAATGCCTTTAATTCCGCCCCGTTGTTAACATCCAAGACCTCGGAAAGCTCTGGGGCGAGGGCGATATCTGTCTGAAGCATCCTCACACCCCCAAACGACCGAAGGAACCCATGCCACTGCGCAAGGCCCATTGCGAAATCTTCTTTTACCTTATCGAATTTGACTACGAGACCCTCCACGATGGGAAGAACGGGTGCAATGGCGTCGCAGATCTGCACAATGGAAGCCATTTGATCGGAGGGATCGAAAACCTCACAGACTGTGAACCTGAAATTAGGGAGGGTAATCGATGGCTGAATTGGGTAATAGGAGATGGCGATAAATGTCAAGTGAAGAGATATCTCAGCCGTCCGAAAATCGAGGTTCTGGAATAAGCCGAGAAACTCTGACAGATGTGGGAGAGTAAGGGTGCGCTGCCAGCGAAACGTGACATAGAAATATTGCAGGAGAGGGATGCTGACCAGGGCTAACAAACTCTCCAGATAGATGCAGACGCCCGTGAATAGGAACGTGCAGAGATTGGGGAGCACGACGCGATTGATGTGCTGCGATTCCCACTCCACGTTAGGGGAGAAGCCTAAGGGATGGAAGACGATTGATAGGTTCTCTAGCCGTGGCATGCTTGAGAGAAGCTCTACCAAATACCCAGGAGAGAAGTAACCACGCGGTCGGATGTTTTCGAGGCGGAGAGAGATGAGATTTGTGGCATTGGTCAATAATATGAGTACTGCTGAAATAGCAATATTATGAAGCCGTAGAGAAAGGAGATGAGGGGCCACGAAATAATTGGGGAGCTCTTGGGTTGTGTGAGCGTCGGAATGGATAAAAAGGGATTCCAGCCGCGGAAACGTGTTATTCAGTGCATTGAACATCTGCCCATCTCTCTGACACCACTTCCCGGCGATAATAGAGCTCACACGATCATTGTGCTGGAGTGCAAGAAGTATGTTTTCTCGGTGTGAGGAGGAAGCGATGGGACCAAAGTTGAACTTGACGATAAGAGGGAGAGGTGGGGAATGCCAGAGCATATATGCTACGGGTGTCGCATAGGTGCACAGAAGATGTAGCTTCAAATGGGACGCCGATTCGAGAATAACATATCGCCATCTTCTGCAGACATGCAGTGGTATGTACCAAAGTCGCTGGTGATTCCAATCGTACTCATCGTCCAGTCGACGGAAATCGAATATTTTAACCAGTAGTTCATAGGGAAGACTATTGATAGAGGTCCTCGGCGGATTTTCTCCTATTCATCAAAATTTAGATGGCAATTTTCAGACAGACAGAACCAAAATATACACCTTCGGCCATCAGCTGGTTGGACATTGGGTGGGTGTGGAGAAGCAGTGGGACTCCTCGGACACGTGATTGGATCATTGGAAATCCCATATAAGGCGAGTTCCATTATCGGCCATGCCTACCATCCGGGCCGAGCAGCCCTCAGTTGTTGCCCCGCAGTATTTTCCTTCGGTGTCCTTACAGCAACTAAGATCAATGCAGCTACTTCCATGATATATCATACATATCTGCGTTGCTGTTGCGAGTTGCGACCACTCTTTCCCCTGTGGGGGGCCTTGCCAGTGGACCCCAGTCACGGTGAAGCCCTATATCTCACGGGTCAGAGTGTTGCATATTCGGGCCATCGCGGCCAACTATGAACATATATGAACACCCAGGCCCCAGTCGCCATTCCCTTATTCATGTCGATGGGCATGTACCGCACGCTGTTTTTGGAACCCCTCCACTTCCACCGCGTACGACTCTGCAATGTCATCGTTCCAACCCTTGTCAAATAGGATTCCCGACTGGTAGCGATGGCCCGGGATTTTGCTTTCAGTACACTGCCGTTGGGATACGCATCCTATCAGATCTGCACCAGTCGACTCAGCTAGGCCACCGAGACCCTCGAGCAAGAAAGAGCATCATCGTGGTCCGAAATCCGCGGCTTCCAGGCCTCCATTGATCAAAACAGTTTGGCCGACTCCCAAATTTTGCCTCAGTCAACAGGGACCTCGAGTCGCTTACCTTGGACTCCTCACCATACAATGTAAAATATTGTTGATGGCGGAAGCAATGTCCTCGGGGAAATAGATCCACATATTCATCTCGTGAGGCGACGGCAGAAGTTTTTGGATAATCGCGAGAAGCTTACTGCGTGTCAGGGGCCAGTAATCATCATAAACCATTGCAAGTGGCGATCCGACATCCTCATACCATCCCTCATTCTTGGGAACAGGTGCATGAGTTCATCCAAGTCTTCCCTGTGACAAAGCAGTTTGAGACGGATTGATAGGAATGACAGAAGCGTGTCAAGGGAGGGGATACGGAATGTAGGCGAATGTGCAATATCCATACTGTCTCGAACATCTGTAAAGTGCCTTGTTGAGGTACTAGACTTCACGGGTGCACATAAAGACATGGTACAAGAAGTTGGGTAAGGCTAAACATGCGAATGGCAAGTGGCAATCGGAGTATGAAACAAGTAATTGTCGACAGCCCGACAGCACTTGGCACCATGTTGGAAGTCCGCTATATTTGTAAGGCGTTGGATGGTGGGAGGATCAACTCAAGTGCATTGAAGGCTCTCATGTATGTCATCGTCGGAAGACGCTTGCCACATGAACGTTAAATTGAGCTTGGGTAAAACAGGCCACGAACATCAACGCCCTTTCGCGGTGGACTCAGCGTATCTCCTGGGCTACGGAAACTAATAATTTTGTCCAAGATAGTCTTTCCCCGTGTGTAATCATCATCTGAGGATGTTATATTGAACCGATTGAAGAGACACTTGACAAGCGTGATGGATACTCCATGCAAATCTGGTAGGCGGATGTTTGCCTTTCGTGGAATCGTGGGCAGTCAATGAATTTCTCGGAAATCAGTCGCCCTTCCATGCGCCCACTGGCATTGTGATGAGCGATAAATTTAAAGGCTTCAC
>Ga0307510_10004818_pt1 | contig 15950 bp, 25 predicted proteins | sample 12_EM_MG_FD_207224 | JGI IMG/M metagenome (GOLD analysis project Ga0307510, IMG submission 207224) | Populus trichocarpa ectomycorrhiza microbial communities from riparian zone in the Pacific Northwest, United States - 12_EM | ecosystem: Host-associated > Plants > Roots > Unclassified | place...
CCCAATCGTGTCATGATAACCTGGAGTCCCTTGTGTATACCATCATATATCTAGTGTGTGGAGACTTACCTTGGTCCTACATTTCTGCTTCCAGAGATCACAAGGCGGTCCTCCAGAAGAAATAGTCAATCACAGCAGAAGAGCTGTGTGAAGGCCTACCTACTCCTTTCTACAAATTTGTTACCCATGTCCATTCCCTTGGCTTCAACAAGAAGCCAGACTATCAAAAACGTCACTCTATCCTCTCACGGTGCTTGGGAACCAAGTTCGACCAATCCACCAAAGCCCCCTCTCTTGTCAGTGTGGACTGTACACCCGTTGTCAGTAGTTGTATGTAAGTAAATCTTATGACATAGGAATGATTGGTAACCATTACTCACTACGATTCATTTAGCCTTCGTTCTTCAACTTGCACGACAAGAAATGAAACTTGGTATTCATTCTACCCACACACTCCAGGAAGAAAGCTTTGCCAATAGGTGTTAGGCATTATTCAGGGCAGTTCAAGCATCACTGGTCGATCTTGGGTATAGGACAATGTAGCACACTATAATTATGAAACTTGTTGTTTTTAGTTTGGTGTACTAGCTAGATCTTGCAGCTGTGGGAGCCATCCAGACATAAGGATGAGGCACAATGGCACATAGTGTATCCTGGTGTGGACTGCAACGCTCTGTAGCTTGCACGGCAACATGTCAAACATTAGGGTCATTCAAAGTTACCATTATTCTACCATTATTCTACCATTATTGTGTTCATTATTTGCTTCCTTATTTTTTAATGGTGATCAATAATGGAACAATTAATGGCCATTATTCAATTAAGGACCATCAAGGGCTCCTACTTTTTTAATGTCCATTATTCTTCCTCCCTTAAACGAGCCCTTTTTTTTCGGAGTTTTATTTTATTTTTTCGACGGGATCGGTCCAAACGTGGCACCAACACATATCGTGCTTCTCTTCCACCACGCTGCCCATCCCTTCGTCATGTCCACCCGTGCCGTCGCTGCCCGAAAGTCTAAGGCTACTCAGGGACCCAAGCCTTCCAACAAGGCACAGCCAGCAAACCGTGGTGGCCGGGCAAGGAAGACAGTGGACGAGGACGAAGAAGACACCACTGTGGAGTCGAAAGCTGCCCCGCCACGTCTCCTATGGAACTCAAAGCGCACAGATCGACTTGTCCAATGGCTGGAGGACAACGTCGAGGATCGCCAGCGGTTGTTTTCCGACTCGGCACAAGATGCCAAAGAGGGGGGTCGTCGTTGTCGCACTGCCAAGACCGGCAAGACTAGCTTCCATCTCAGGATGGCCGAATACATCTTCTCAGTCGATGAGGATGAGAAGATCAGAGATTACGTGAAGCTGCATGGAGCGAAAGGATATGTGAAGGCGGTTGAGAACCGTATCACAAAGTGAGAATTTGTGTTATCGCAACTACCAAAATACTGACATCAACAAATTAGTTTGAAGACCAAGTATCGGAAAATCAACGCTGAGCTCGGGAAAACAGGGGCTGGGTTAACCGTTGAGCAGATCAGGAAGAACCCTGAATTGAGCAACATTATAGGTACGTTCATACTTGGACATCTCTGCAACACTACTGACTGGTCTTCACATTCAGATCAGTTCACCCATGAGCTCCCAGTCTGGGAGCGCTTGCACGGGTTTTGGAGAACCATCCCGAACTTCAATCCCTACATGGTCTCATCGGAGCCCGGTCAAGATCTAGAAAGCGAGGCGCAAGAAGTTCTGTTCCCGTCGCACAGGAATGGAAATGCCAGCAAGGGAGAGGAGCTCAAGGACGAAATTGCAGACACAAACCCAGGAACGGTGGAAAGAGCTGCTGGGGCAGTGGATATAGGCATTGAGCTCGAAGAATCCGATGACGGAGCCCCTGACGAGGTATGGAGTGTTGTTGACTTTCTGACTTTCGTTGACGGTGCTGAACTTAGCGCGATTGTGACTACCATACTCGCTTTCCCTCCGTTGAACTCTTCCAGCATACACCAGCCAAAGTGTGAGAGACTTCGAGGGTTGCCGTTGGGTGGCCTGGAATGATACTCAAGCCTTCGCAAAAGGATACCCTCTCCATCCATTCACGCACTCCCTCGGCTTCGACGGGTAGCTCGGTTGGCCGCAATCGTCCCAAGCCATCAAGTAAGTGCTCCCGTGTGGAGAGCTCAGTCGACTCTGTCAGTGATCAAGCTCAGCTTTCCGAACTTGCAAGGAGTTCGCAAGATACCAAGTTGGCACGCATCAATATGAAACGCAGGAAAATGGAACTCCAACTCGAGCTCGAACGCGTATGTGTGCAAGAGCATGAATGCAAACTCAAGCATGAAGAGGCACGCGAACAGCATGTTGCTGACGAATGGGCCCTGTTACTCAAGCAGCAGATGCAGGATAAGGAGCTCGCACATAAGGAAAAGGAGCTCGCGCATAAGGAACGGATGATACAGCACCAGCTTGAACTCGCTTGATTGACAGGACAAGCACCTCTTGCCATGGGTGCCAGTCACACTCCTGTCGGTGAGCAGGAAGACCCCTTCACAAACATATACCCCTCCACAGTCAACAATTTTTCTTCGGATTTGTTCGTCTTTAGTACAGGTGCGATGAGTTCTACATCAGCTTTGCTTCCTTCTACCAGTTGGGATTCTGGGGTGTCCACATTGTTGTCATAATCGGGTGCGCGTTTCGAACTTTTTTTCACACAATCCATTAGAATAGGTCCATCGTCATAACACACAACGCTACGCATACTACGATACCCAAATAAACTCGTTCTTACTACCCTGGTCGCCTCACTGCCCCACTCGTTGCACTATTGAATAATCACCCCATGATGTGTCGCCGAAATGTTTGCCCTTCCGTTGCATTGCGTCGTCAAGTCTCTCAAAATTCATCATCACTACCAGACAAGTCTTCATCGTCAGCCACATTGGGGATCCTTGGCGCTGGGTATCCTCTGCCAGCCTCGTAGAGATCCTCGCGAAACGCCGGGTCAAAACTCCCACCTTCAAGCCTGAGAATCAAATTATGTAGGATAATACAACAGCGGACAAAGATGACGGCCCATTTGTGATGCCTGGTTGATGTGATTTGAATCCGGAGTTCGCGAAGAGCTTGGAAGCGGCCTTTGAGCAGCCCGATTGTGTGTTCAGAGCGTATGCGGATCTGATCGAGAATCATAAGAAATCGAAAAAAAAAAAAAAGTGTGAACTTACTCTTGATACGTGATAGTTGTAGGTCCTTTGGTCAGGCGACAACTCGCCACCAGGGGGCTTTCGGAAGGGTGCGACGCACCATGTCTCAGAAGGATATGCCGAGTCCGCCCATATCCACTTGCTGGGAGCCAAAATTCGTGCATGTTCCTTGAAGATGCGAGTGGCCTGGAAGGCCAAGGAATCATGGACGCTGCCGGTATGGCCAACGGTATAGTCCGCGATGATGAGGGAATCAGGAAGGGAAACGAGCTGGAAAATAGGTCAGATTGTGATAGCATAGATGGGACAACGTACCTGGCAGTCCAGTGAGTAGTTTCGATTCTTGTCAAACCAGGCGTCGCCATGAAGGCCAGGCCGCTGGAACAACGAGAATTTTGTTCCGTCCACCATGAGGCACCCGTCACTCCACTCGGGGCAGACCTGCTCTGCAACCCAAGCCTTCGCGCTCTGCTTCTCCTCAGCTGTTGGAAGGTGGACACATTCGTCATGTAGTGACAGAAGGGCCATCATTACCCGGTTGGTGCAATTCGAGACGGTGCCCGGACTGACACCAGCCCAAAGTCCTATCGCTTCTGGACTGGCAGCGTTGCTGTAATGACCAGCTCGAAACAGGAATATGGCCAGTTGGACTTTGACCGGGGCCTGGGGGGTGTTGGAATTGTTATGGAATACGTTGTGGTCACGGATCTTGTTGACGATGCTGTCGAAGACATCAGGATCAACACGCACTCTTCTCCTGTACTGGTCGAGATTTCCAGTGCGCCACTGTTCAAGGAGGGGAAGTTGTGATGTCTTCTGTATGGCAGGGTTCTTGCGTAGAACCCTTGTAGCAAGGATTTCTTGTTGTAGTCGGGCGATTTCAGCATGTGTTGCCACGAAATACATCTCCTTGATGACCAAAAATGAGAGCAAAGAAGCAGACTGGAAGAAAGACTTGTCATCTGAGTCCAAAGACAAGACTGTGCTGATGCTGCTGATGCTGCTGATGCCGCTGGTGCTGCTGATGCTCGATATCGAGTTGTCGGAATCACTGCCTGAGGGGATGGAAGGCTCAATGGAAGTGTCTTGCAGATATTTGTAAAGTCGGGCACGTTTGAAAGAACGGTCGGCATCGTCCAATTGATCAAGCAGTTTGCGACGGAGTGGGACGGCTGGCATGATTACACGTCTGAGCAACACCACAGACGACGAGCATGAGGGTTTGCCCAGTGGGTCGGAGACTCAATTTCGATAGAGATGCCGATACCGTGCCGACAGGTCACAGAGACGAAGGGAACCCATTATTTAGCCCATTATTGGCATTTTCGCGGGAGGGGGGTTTCAAAGTTGACCATTAATTGTTCATTAATTCTCTCCTTATTTCATCCATTAATCCACATTTTGTGCAAAAAATGACTTAATGATCACAATAATGGAACAAATAATGGTGTCATTAATGGGAACTTTGAAAGACCCTATTGTCTTGCCCAAGACAAATGCTATTGTACCTAGAGGGACCGGCAGCACATCGCCCATGCCATTGTCATAGTGGCATGTCTGCAGCGGACCCTGTGGGACCTGGATCACATACAGCATCATCACCTTAGGCAGGGAGAGGTTGTAGAGCATGGTGTCAATATGCCAGTGGTAGAAATGGGTGATGCCAGCAGCCTAGTCGGCGGGGGAGACAACAGTGAACAATTATCAAGGCATGCAGATGAATGACCTTGTCCAATTATGTTGGATTAAAAAATGCGAAGTATGATGGTTAAAAGCTACTGGTAAATATCTAGGTCTGAACAGCCCCGTTGTGATGCTCAAAATGCACACTGGGCGTGAAGACATGAGGTACCAAGCAGTTGTACAAGGAAGAGGAACAGGGGAGAAGGCATGCTAGAGGTGAGACCAGTGAGATATACACAATAGTACGTAGTAGATGTCACATACAATAGAGATAGGAACCACGCCGTTTGACACAAAGATGTGCCACAGGTGCCCCTTCATGGGTGTCATGCCATCCTTGCTCCCATTGTTGCAGTAACCAGCACCCGCAGCCAGAATGCTAAGCCACCAAATTGCCATGATCCAAGCTGCTTGGCCCCACCACAGCAATAATGAATGATAACATCACATGTTTGTGATGCAAGGTGGAAGGAGAGGGTTGGAGGGCGCCAATGTACCTGTACATGTGCATGCTGCTGCCTGACAAGGAGGGACACATGATGTTGAGTGTGGACAGGGAGAGGGGCAAGGACCATCAACTAGCTGAAATGGCAAATTAGTAGCAATGAAAACTTGAAGAGAGAGGCAATACCTGAAGATCACCGCAAATATAGATAAATGGAGGGACAGGTAGGTGATCACAATGGTCTGCACATGTCTGCCAGTGGTTCACAGCACAGCAAGTGGGCTCAGCCGCTTCACTCAACTTAGTTGAGGCTCGGGCCACTCAGCCTGGTGCAGCCAGCCAACCGAACTGGCTCAGGGTGGCTTGGCTCTGGCTAGCTCTGGCTTGTCAAGCTGTTGATATGTGACTACCACAATCTTGGTCATGACGTCTTATCCTAAACACACATGATACTACATGCCCTCATAAGTTTGGGTTTTGGTATCTATTCCCCCTCAGTCTTGTCTTTGGACACATCACTGAGGGGTACATTGACCTACCTTATGTCGCACTCTACCTTACTAACTGTACCATAGCACACTAGGTACTTTACACTAATCTTAGTCTTGTCTTTGGACACATCACTGAGGGCACCCTAGGTTTTAATAGGTTATGGGCCTCTTCTGGTCTTGGTAAACGACTAAGACTACTAGCCTTCCCCTCATGCATCCATCATATCTTCCAATCCATCTGGCTCTGGCCCCTCCACTGCTGCAGCGGTCAATAGCAGCCCAGCTGGGACCCCTTCTTTGCCATCCTCTATGCCTTCAGGGCAACAGGCTTCTGGTATTCATATGTCGTCTCCTGCGGGTACCCAACCGTCTTCTGCTAGTAGCACCACTGCTGTCTCCTCTAACATTATACTAAACAACCCCCTCTACACTGTCCAGTACATCAACGATCCTGCCTGGCCCACTGAACTACATCTTGATCCTTCTGTCTTGAACTGGTCAGAATGGAGCTGCTGTCTCAGACTACTATGCAAGCAACAAGGACTTGGAGTATGGCTCAAGGGCACATTTGCCCCTCCCAATCCAATTTCTGATACTTGTGGCTATCATGTCTGGACCATCAATGACAACTCTATCCAGGCTTTCATTCTGCAACATGTCTGCAAGCAGGACTACAAAGACATATGTGACCTCCCTAGCTCCCACGCAATGTTTTCAGAACTACACAAATGTTATGAGAAGCTGGGCAGTCACATACAGATCCTGCTTATGGAGAAGGCTATCAGAATGGAATTCGCGCTGGGCACTCATCTTTCCCAAACTTGGGATGAACTGGATACTCTTATGAGGAAGATCAAAGCTATGGGGCCTCTTGATTACAATCAGCTGCAGATCGCATGTGCAATCAAGGGCTTAGGCAAACATTATGAGCATCTTCAATCCACTCTGCAGTCTATCATGAATCAACCAAACTTCACCCTGAGAGACATTGGCAGACATATTATCAAAGAAGACAACCTGATCCGCAATCATAAGGAACAAGGACTTTTGCCAATGTCCACTGCCTTCGCCAGCCAGACTGTTGGTAAGCCATGTACAAGGATGACTTGCTCTCATTGCAAACACATCAGACACTTCACTGAATTCTGTGTCCAACCCAGGGGCAAGATGGCTGGTCGCACACTGGATGAAGCTAAGGCTGCGTATCATGCATCTTGGGGGCATAGATCAGATGGCTCTGCAGTGACTGGAAGCACATCCACCAATGTTGCTGTGACAGGAACCCCAGCCCTAACAACTGACTCTAAGGGGACCATGGAACCTTTCTACTTCCATAGAGTACTGTACAACCTAGTTCTGGCCACTGCCACCAGATCATCTGTGGGACCTTCGCTTATGCCTAGCACTGGTGGGACTACTGGCACCTTCACAAACGCCAACATTGCAATGATCAATCACGGTTATGACTTCGATTTCATGGCCCATGTAGCCATATTTGGTGAACCACATGCCTCCATTGATTGGAGAAAAGAAGCAAAATCAGTTGATCTTAATCAGGTGCCAGTCACACCAGTCGCATATATGGCCTCTCACATACCCATTCAGAGCCTGGTGGAGTCCCCTTTCTTCCTTGACACTGGTGCTAATGCCCATATCTCTCCAGAACGATCCGATTTTAAAATGCTCTGCTCGATCTCCCCTCATCCCATTGCAGGACTTGGTGGTTCTTGCATTTTCACAGTTGGCATTGGCACGATAGATATTCAAATCGCTGGGGGGCACAAGCTCACCCTTGACAATGTCTTGTTTGCTCCCGCTTCCAATGTTCGTCTGGTCTCTGTGTTGGATATGAACAATACTGGTGGTCGCTATGTCTCGCACTTCAGCCATGACTCTTTCTGGTTGACTAACTCCAGCAGCACAATGATCCTGTGTGACAATGTCTACAAAACATGTCAGCTGTATTATCTATCCATATCCAAGGCGCTCATGACACATGTATGAAACAAGTCAAGTGAGACCAACTCCCCTTCCAAGATTGGATCTGATGAAGCACACACCACGGCCCTTTATGCATCTTGTGTCCCAAATGTCGAAACTTGGCATCGACAACTTGGCCATTGCAACTTTGGGGTGATTGTCAATATGGCCAAGAAGCATACTGTTGAAGGTATGGCCATAGACCTGTCATCCACACCCCCAAAATGTGATTCCTGCATCAGGGGGAAACAGACATGGACCCTGGTGTCGAAAGTGAGAGAAGGAGAGAAAGCAAAATGTCCATTGGAATGTGTGTTCGTAGACTTGTGTGGACCCATTCGGCCGCTTTCCTCTTCAGGCCACTTGTATTCCATGAATGTAATTAAGAACTTTTCGAGCTATGTGTGGATGATCCCTCTAAAATCGAAGGGAGATGCAGCTCCTAGCCTCCAAAATTGGCATCGCTCTGTCGAAAATCAGTTGGGACATCGCCTGAAGATCTTGGTAACTGACAATGGCAAACTTGTTTCCAATTCAATGGCAGATTGGTGTGCCGAGTTTGGCATTGACCACTGACATACAGCTCCATACACGTCTGCCCAGAATGGAAGGGCTGAATGCCTTCACCACACAATCCTTGACAAGACACATGCAATGCTTATCTCAGGCAGAGCACCAAGTAATCTATGGGATGAATTTTGTGCCATCTTGGCATATCTGACCAATCTCACCCCATCATCTTCCTTGCAGGGCCATACACCATTTGAGTTGTGGTACAGTCGCAAACCATCGCTGTCCCACCTATGCGAAATTGGATGTCACACCTTTGTTCTCATACCCACTGCGACCCCAAAGACCTACACACAATCCTGCCCATGTGTCTTCATCGGGTACTCTCCCCACTTGAAAGCATACCGGCTGTGGGATCGCACTTCAGGACATGTCTTCAATTCATTCCATGTCTCATTTATCGAACACCTTGATAAAGTTCCCACCGATTTACTCCCTGGAACGATGATCACCCTGACACTGGACTCACCGCCAAGCTGGGACACTGCCTCTACACCCCCCGCTCCCAATCACCCTGCTCTACCCCTGTGCACACCAACCTATCCCCCAATTGTTCCCCTCCCCCCATCTGAATACCCTCAAGATGACTGCACTGACAATAGAACAACAAATAATACCATTATTGATACCGTAACCACCATACAAAATGATTCAAACCCTCCCCCTACGATACCTCCTTCCCATTTACCTACAATATCTTCTTCTAATAACACCATTCAGACTCCCACTTTACACAGATCTTTGAGAGCTTGATTCTCCTCTGCCTGGGAAGCAACTAACAATGGGCTTCAACCCAATTCCCACCTTACAAATGCCATTTCCGATTCCATAGCTTCCACTACCTGTACACACACCGCATGATCGTCATGACTTTCTTCTGTGCCTGAAGCACATATTTCAACATTTATAGATGACCTTCCTTCTTACAATTTTACACACACTTTTCTTTCTGAGTTTTCCAAATTCCGCGATACCCATAATCTGCTTCCTCTTGACCTTCCCCCTGATTGCAATCTGCCTCTTGACGTTTTCCTATCCAATGTCAAAACTGGTTCCTTCAAACCCACCTGTGAGACTGACAATGACCCTTCTTGGTGCAACGCTTTGGCTTTCTTGGAACAAGAGTATTGGATAGCAGGCACAAGCAAGGAGCTGCGGAGCCTCCAAGACCTTCAGGTATTCGCACTTGTGCCTTGCTCTTCAGTCCCTCAAGGCCGACAGCTCCTCAAGGGCAAGCTTGTTTGCAAGTGAAAACAGGACGATACTGGTAAGGTTACCTGGTACAAGGTGTACTATGTCGCAAAAGGGTTCACTCAACAGGCCGGTATTGATTTCACCAAAACCACCACCCCCATGACCCGTCTGGAATCATTCTGTTCTCTGCTCCATATCGCTGCGAGCCTTGGCTGGAACATCCAACACTTCAATATAAAAACGGTGTTTCCTCCATGGCATCCTGCCCAAGAGTGAGACAGTGTACATGGAGCAACCACCTGGCTTTGAGGCCCCAGGTAAGGAAATGTGGGTCATGCAGCTCATGAAAAGCATCTATGGCATGCACCAAGCCAGTTGCCATTGGAACGAGACTTTCCATCAGGCTGTCATCAAGTTTGGCTTCAAACGCATCCCTTGTGAGTGGTGCATCTACATTCACAATTCTCCCTCTGGCACAGTTATGTTCGCGGTCCATGTTGATGACATCTTCTCAATATCCAACCCTCCGGGAGAAAATGCTTGATTCCGTGACCAGCTGAAGTCCAAATGGGATATATCAGACCTTGGGCCCATTAAATTTGCCCTTGGTATTGCTGTCGAATGCAGCACAGACACCATTTCGTTATCCCAAGCTGCCTTCATTGATCGTATCCTTGAGCAATTTGGTCAGATTGATGCCCATCCCGTTGACACCCTGATAGTTGCAGGTCTCCAACTATGCTGTCCAGACAAATCTATCCCAACTCCCCCAGAGGTCACCGAATGGAGAGAACGAATGCTGTACCATGAACTGGTCAGCAGTCTCAATTATATCATGGTTGCAACACACCCAGATATAGCCTATGCTGTAGGTCAGTTGGCTTCCTTCTTGGATTGCTTCCTGCATGACCACTGGACCACTGCGGTTCACATTTTACACTATCTCAAAGCCACGAAGACACTATCGTTAGTGCTTGGAGGCACACATGCCCCTTCCCTCCTTGGTTACTCAGACGCTGACTTTGCAAACTGCAAGAATACTAGCTGGTCTATTTCTGGGTACTGCTACTCACTTGGCTCTGGCATCATTTCTTGGCAATCTCGCAAACAGCACCTTGTTGCTGACTCTACATGCTATGCTAAATACACTGCATTGCATAAATCTTCGCATGAAGCTATCTTCCTATGACAGCTCCTAGACTGCCTTGGGTTCCCCTGCCAAGGGAGCATGCCTATCTATTGCAATAACGATGCCGCCACCCGCCTTGCAGAAGACCAAGTCCTTCACTCTGAGGTGAAACACATTAGGGTCAAACTCTACACCATCTGCAACTATATTGCCCTTGGCGATGTCCAAGTTCCTTGAGTACAGAGTGAGGACAACATTGCAGACATCCTCACCAAACCCCTGAGCTGCAGCGACTTCTTACAACTCTGCAGATACCTTGGTCTTTGCCACACCAGCACCTGTTCCATGTGAGGAGGAGCAACTACCAGGAGGAGCCCGTGAGCTACAAACAAGGAGGAGCATACTTTCGCATCCCCCTATCTTTTCTTGGTTTCATCCTTTTTGATTTGTTTATGATACAACTAGTGATTTGCAGGGCTTGGCTCAGCTCAAAAGCCCAGGCTTGGGCTCGGCTTGATAGGGCTTGGGCTTGGAAAAACTTGGAGCCAAGCCCTAGTCAAGGGCTCAGGCTGGGCTTGGGCTGGGCTTGGGCTTAAGCCTGGGCTTCAGCGTAAGGACTGATTAAATGGGTCCATCATCCTTGCCACCCACCATAGCAGCATGCCTGGCTGTCTTCCTCCACCACACCTTGCATCAGCAAAGAAGGCAATATGATACTGATGCCAATCCCAGGTGGGAGTGATGAGTGCTGAGATCATCCGAGTAATCCATAGGACACTTCTAAAATGAGTCCCACAGGACTCCCACTAAATTAAATAAGTCCCTACAGAATGGTCTGAACGAAAACATCATCAGCATCAAAACCCTGGAAACCCTCATCGTCCTGAAGGTCACCAACTAAGCCATCCCAACCCTTTTCTCCCTCTGCTCCTTCCTCACCTCGAGCTGCATCACCAATAACCTCAAACAACTCCTCCTCACCCTCAAATGTGGTGCTTGGCTCTTCACGAAACAGGAGTTCTTGGCGATAGAGGCACTTCATGAACTGTAAGGCCTTGACAATGTCTGGCTTGAGTCGGCTATGGCGTTTGCAGATTGTGATTCCTGCAGATGAAAATGTGCGCTCACTTGATACTGATGATGCCATGACAGGAAGGTGGTCCCAGGCAAGAGATGCCCAGACAGGATATCGATTTGCATTTAACTGTGACCATGACATATCAGTGTGGGTAGGGCATTTGTTTTTGGTACATACACCCCACCACTCGATGATACTCATCATTCCAAGTTCGTCCCTTGAATTGAGGTAGCCATGGAAGTCACTGTGCCATGGGACATGCTGACTGCTGGATGGATCCCCAACATCTGGGTCCTTGTTGTCGTCCTCATTGTCAGACAGCTCATGAAGCAGTACACCCACTTTGTGTGTTGTCAAACTTGGTGTTTTCTTCAGCAGGGGGGCAGGGCTATTTCTGTACATTGCAAGGTAGCATTCCTCATACTGGGATTTGTTAATGACCTAGACACCATCAGATAGAATAAGAAACTTACTTTTTGCTCTGCATGCCTGAGGACACCACCCAACTTATCAGCGCCCCAATATTTCCAAATATGTTCTGTCTTTTGGGATGGATTGGGGACTACAAGATATGTGAGCTGGGGTAAGGAACAGTGAGGAGCTGCATGCAACACATAGCAAATGTATATGCATCTGATTCAGCAGTCCAGTCATAGTACTCTTCAATCTTTGTCAAGCCAGCTTGCAGGGCAGGAAAAAAACTTTGGTATTTCTTGCAAGTTGATCGGGTCGTCCATGCTTTGTGGAGTGCCTCAAGCGCAGGCAATGCAAGATGTAAGGTTGCTGCTTGATCCGACAAGAATGCATGTTGAGCATTGTTGGCATGCTATATCATGTTGTGAATTTATAATCAGTCAATTGTGCCATGATGAAAGGATTTTCAACAACGTACTGCTAGGAGGTCATTGAATAGCTTTACTTGCTCCCACTCCACAGAACTAAGTCGTAAACAGTCGATTTTATGATGCTTCACAAGGTCCTTCTCATCTCTGCCAATCTCATAGACAAAAATGTCAACAATCTGGAATTGAATATCAGTAACAGCTGTGAAATTGCAGTGTGTCGTACATCACGCATCTCCTCAGCACGTGAAGTCATGACATATGTTGAGGACCAACAAACTGGCATGTCAATGAGCAGTTGGCAAACATGTGTGACTTCCCTGCACATTTGAATATCTGCAAAATACTGTTTCCGTTTTGCAGAGGAATGGGCCTGGATTCCAGGAGTCAGATGTGGATCATAGAAAGAGCTGAACATAGTACCTTAACACATATGGTCCGCACAAGTCCAACCACATCGTGCCCAACATTGTTACCTATGACTTGAAGATCAGCATTGGGCTCTGCTGGGTTGTAGTGTTTGGATTTGCTATGTGTGGTGATCAGTGCCTGTGTTGCAAGGTTTATGATATGTGCCAGACACCTATAGTCAAAATGGTTAGCATTGAAAGACAAAGGAATAGAGAGATGGAAATTTACCGGATGCAGTTAGTTGTTGGGTCAAATGACCCTTTCTGTGCTTCGATATGTTTGGAAAATTCTTGCAGCATAGTGTTATTATTTGATGCATTGTCACAAGTTACATGACCAATCTACAGTATAATGGAGTGAATTGTGTTCTTGTTTCAAGATGATCCTATGCCTCACCTTATGGGCAATCCCTGCGCGTGAAATGACCTTGAATAGTGCTTGACCAAGTCGTACACCATTATGTGCATTGTTCAGCTGTGTAAAACCAAGTAGTGCTGTCCGGAGTTCCCACTGGCCATTCACCTCCTCAATCCAGGACCCTGTGACAGCAAAGTACCCATTGACATTTGATGCCTGCCATGTATCGCAAGTCAGGCTAACTTTGCCTTTTACTGCATCACCCTGTAAATCATATATCAGCAAATGACGTGCATGGTTCATTGGCATGTAATGTACTGTTAGTCGTGCCCGTAGGGCTGTCAGCTGCTCCCTAAATGTGTTGATGATTGCTTGGCAAGTTTGGTGGCTGTTGGGAATTTTGACACCGTTAGTTGCACACGCAGCAATATGAATCATTTTTTGGAATGCTGGGTGCTGGAATACCTGAATAGACTACAGTCAAATTAATAACAAGTCACCAATCTGTCGCAAATTTGCAATACATGCCACTGACCTGGTCTGTTGAAATCAACCACTCTATTGCAGTGTTGCAGAACAGACTGTCTGTGTATGGGGTCACCCTCTCTTTTAAGGGCTCCTCTTTGAGGTGGGGATCAAGGCAGGTCTGTTTATTAGCAGCAGTTGTGTCACGACATCTCTGAGCATCCTTTGGTAACATCGACTCAAAGTGATTTTTTTCTGCCCAATTTACATATGCCCCCTGAGGAGAAAACAACAAGGATTAGACGAGAATAAGTATATGAAAGAGAATTGGGACGTACCCTGTGGAGCGATTCCATATGTCACCTGCATGTAGAGACATCAGCTACCAGTGATACTAGATGGTCCGGAGACTTTTTTCTACGTCCAATGTTGAGATATTGAGGAGCAGATATTTGTGAAGTACTCATAAGCACAAATGGCAATTCCTGTAACTTTTTCCTCCCCTTACAAACAGTTGTGAAAAGAAATGCCCAATATCGTGGCATCAATCTTTGGCTGCAGCAATCGTAGCCTTGGAAATGGATTGAACGTTGATATCTTGAAGAAATCCGTCACTGGCATCTCTTCCCAATTGATGGGGCACCTGTGCTATATGGTTTGGGCAAGGCTTGTTAGAGTGTAGAACTGTAAGAGTATGGCTATGGACTGTACCTTCACTTGGTGCTGCGTCCTGAATTTCATCATCACTGTCATCAATTAGGATCATGCGTCGTGCCCTTTTCCTACCTAAAATGTACTATATGTCAGCAATGACCCAGAACAAGCTAGAAGAGGGTTACTTACTACGTCCAGTTGGTTCATCCTCACTGTCCTCACCATTGCTGCCGACTTCATCTGTTGCCAAAATTGATTGATTTGTATTGGTTTGTGGTCTAGAAGTGGAAACCACCACAGAAGGCAGGGTTGATAAGGTTGATTGATCTCCAGAAGGTCTGGAATCTGGAGGGCTGTTCACTGCATCCCCAAGTTGCTTGTTGGCCAATTCAGCTGCCCACTTAAGTTCAATAGCATGCTTGTGGGAAGGAATGGGCTCAGCTGTATTCAGAGGGTCTACAAGCTTGCTCAATGCGGTTACTATCCGTTTTGGGTGAGGTACTGACAAAGCACCATTGTTTCCTGACATCGGTGCAAAACTGTGAATAGCATAGGTAGCTAAGTCGGAGTGACCTATCAAAGTGATCTCAAAGGTGTTTCTTAAGGAAGAGAGGCCACAATCTCAGGCTAGCAAGAGTGTGTGATTTCATCAACTAAGAGGAAAGAAAACCGAATAAAACCAAAGAAAACCTGGACCTGAAGGGCAGGTAATGGCACAGCAGATGTGGTTTGTTGTCAATTGGTTGGGAGAGAGCAGAGGGACACAAAATAACAAGGGGGGGGGAAGTGGCCACGGTTGCCTAGGCTGTGGTGAAGCCAGACGTCGGGTATTTATTTGCAAAGCTGATACAGTATGGGACAAGTACTGTAAGGTAGAATCAACGTCTACATGTGAGTTGAGGAAAGTCCCCAGTGATGAGAGTGATAAGATAGGACCAGAGGCCACATCCCCAACTAGTAAGAACGCATGGACAATGAAAATAGGAGAAGCGTAGATGTCGGTGTATTGACACTGATGCCGACTAGTGTCTTGAGGGGTCGGCAAGACGAGGTGGTGGCGAAAGATGATAGCGATGGCGAAGATGAGCGACAGAGTTGAGGAGCAATGGCGAAAGCAAGGAAGATGTTGATGGCGTTGATAAAGAAGATAGTGACAGAAGTATGGCAGAGACAGAGGAGATGGCAAAGGCGATGACAGAAGGAGACGGCAAAGGCAATGATGGAAGGAGATGGAGATAGCAGAAGCAAGACAAGAGATGTCGACGCAGTGAGGACTTGAAGTCGAAGACAAGGCGCGAAAACAAGAGTTCAGAAAGACAGTTGCGGCACAGCAGGCTTGCAAGCATCAGTCGTCGAAGCACACAGAAAAAGGAGGAGGAAGATGGGCCGCAGTTGCCTGACCTTTGGCAAGGCCAGATGCGGGGGTATTTATACACAGCACACACG
>Ga0307510_10004819_pt1 | contig 15950 bp, 17 predicted proteins | sample 12_EM_MG_FD_207224 | JGI IMG/M metagenome (GOLD analysis project Ga0307510, IMG submission 207224) | Populus trichocarpa ectomycorrhiza microbial communities from riparian zone in the Pacific Northwest, United States - 12_EM | ecosystem: Host-associated > Plants > Roots > Unclassified | place...
TTATATAGTTCAGGTTTATTGTATTTTTAAACATTTTTACCTCGCTCCCACACTGTGGTGATTATTACAATCCTGTCGTTTTTGTATGATAATCCTATTGTTATTTAAACCCTTTACCTCAAATACACGTTCAATATTTGGCTTGGCATTAAAACTAGCATAGCCACATGTAACACTAATTTTAAAGCCTCGTGTACGTTTTGAATGGCATGAACCATAAAAAAAAAGCCTGTTTATTGTTCTACTTCAGCTCTACTCTTAGAAACAAATTGTTTTTCACAAATGCACTCATTATCACAAAACTTTGAGAAGAAAAAAATGATGAAAAATGTGGTAAATGGTTTGGAGAGATTGAACAATATAATGAAAATGAAAATTTTAAAATTGGAGAAAGAAATTTGAATGCAAAAAATGATAACTATAAATACAAATGTGGTTTTATTTGAACCCACACACGAAGCATCTCCTCTCCACCTTTGGCGATTGAAATCTCAACACCACGAGAAATAATCGTCACTTTCCCCCACCCACCTCTCTTCTTGCACGATGGCTACTGCCTAGGAGTTGACGTTCAGCCTACCTTGTCCTTCTCCTCTGAGGCCTGTTGGCCTCCCCTCCTTGGGGTTCTTGTTCTTGTTCATTGTTGACACCCACTCATGTAGTTCAGGTCTCCCCCTTACCCCGCACTTGCTTTGCACCTTGCTTAGCATTTTGCACGGTCGGAAAGCTTTTCCCTTCATTCACGGTTGGTGTTACAGTGTTGGACTCTCGGTCGAAGTAGGCCTCGGCTTGCTGGGCTTGTACCTCTGATGGGGAAAGCCTCAGTTAGTAACATCTCGGTCCCGCCTTGGTTTTGTCGTCATCCCAAAAGTCCTTGCTATGGCCTGTTTGTCGGTTGTGGCTAGCCTGTTCACGATTCTTTCTTCACCCACCTCCCAGTTCTGTTCGCTTGCACGGTTACCGCTCCAGGAGCTGGCACCTTACTGACTCATCATCCTCTCTGATCGTCGGACTCCTCCTCAGTTAACCCCAGTCATGGTATTGCACTGCCTCCCTGACTGTCGTCAACTCCTTGGATTGATGTAATGACCAGCACGACCGTACATCTATGGTTCCAAATGTCAGCCTACAAGTCCAGTGGTTTTCTCACATCTCGATGATTACACAATCCTCTCCCTTGGGCCCTGTTGTGCCTTCACGAACCAATCCTTTCTTTTGTTTTAGGGGAGCCTGCTGAAGAGTTTGGGTCGCTCTCCTGCATCAGCAAAAATAATACCTTACGTTTTGTGGGTTTTGTGTGTCTGACGCACCTGACGCTGGAACGCAAATCGCAAATCAGGACCCAACTACCCTACCACTCCACACACCTGATGCAACCTGACACAGCACCTAATCCTCAGGACGCACCAGACGCAGTACCTAATCCTCAAGACATACCAGATGCAGCACATAATTCTCAAGATACTACCAGACGTCAGACCAGCTCTTCTGGATACTGAGCACTCAGTACTCATCTTCCTGAGACTCAGATAAGCGAACCTGAATGGTCCCCCATTTACTTTTTCCTGACCTGGGTCACAATATATTTGAGGCTCTTAGTGTATTAAATTTACTACTAATAGTGTTCTATTGTTCTAATATCCAGGACCGATCATGATACTCATAAGCAACTCCTCCCCTAACCGGGACTCAACCCCTACCCGGGACCCTTTAACTTCATGAATAAAAGTCGCGTGGGGAGGGATCTTATATCATTGTGAAGCTGGCGTCGAGGCCAACACCCTCCCGCAAAGAGTATCAAAATCTGTCAAGCGGTTGTGGAGTAATCTGTTATCAAGTTTTCCATTATATTAGTCCAAAGACCACTCTCAGAAGGGTTGGCGGATTCATGGGCTTTGATGCGACAGAGACGTACCTTATACCGTTGGATAGCTGGCGTCGAGCTCGACAATCCTCCGCAAACAGAATCAGGATCGGCCCCGCGTCTGTGGAGTAATCTACCATCGAGTAAAAGATCGCCAGGGCTACTCTAAAGATCCTCTCCACAGAAGACAGCCATTTCCTGAGCTTTGATGCGACAGAGACGTATCTTATACCTTTGGATAGCTGCCGTCGGGCCCGACAACCTCCCTCAAAGAGTATCAAAATCCGTCAAGCTGTTGTGGAGTAATCTGCCGTCGAGTAAAATAGCCCCAGGGCTAATATATAGATTCTCTCTACAGAAGACAGTGATATCCTGAGTTTTAATGTGACAGAGACGTACCTTATACCGTTGCATAGCTGGCGTCGAGCCTAACATTCCCCTGCAAACAGATCCAGAATTGGAGCCCTAGCTCTGGAGGAATCAGCTATCGAATTCTGGGATCGCCAGCACACCATTTAACACTGTAACATTATGAATAAAGGTCGTGGGGGAAGGACCATATCCCATTGTGAAGCAGGCGTCGAGGCCAACAATCTCCCGCAATCAGATCCAGAATCGGTCAAGCGGTTGTAGAGCTATCTGTCATCGGGCTTTCCATTACTTTAGTCCAAAGACCACTCTCAGAAGGGTTGGTGGATTCATGGATTTTGATGCGACAGAGACATACCTTATACCGCTGCGTAGCTGGCGTCGAGCCTAACAACCTTCTGCAAAGAGTATCGAAATCCGTCAAGCGGTTGTGGAGTAATACGCTGTCGAGTAAAATATCGCCAGCTTGATAGCTAATATACCCTCCACAGAAGACAGCGAATTCCTGAGTTTCGATGCGACAGGGACGTACCTTATACCATTGCGTAGCTGGCGTCGAGCCCAATATCCTCTCGCAAAGGGTATCAAAATCCGTCAAGCGGTTGTGGAGTAATCTGCTGTCGAGTAAAATATCGCCAGCTTGATACCTAATACACCCTCCACAGAAGACAGCGAATTCCTGAGTTCTAATGCAACAGAGATGTACCTTATACTGTTGGATAGCTGGCATCGAGCCCGACAACCTCCCGCACACAGAATCAGGATCCGTCCTGCGGCTGTGGAGTAATCTGCCATTGAGTAAAAGATCACCAGGGCTACTATAAAGATCCTCTCCACAGAAGACAGCGATTTCCTGAGTTTTGATGTGACAGAGGCGTACTTTATACCGTTGCGTAGCTGGCGGCGAGCCCAACATTCCCCTGCAAACAGAATCAAAATCTGTCAAGCGGTTGTGGAGGAATCAGCTTTCTAATCCAAAGATCGCCAGGCCTGTAACTTCATGAATAATAGCCCTCTAGGGATGAATCCTATACCAGTATGGAGCTGGCAGCCAGCCCAGTAACCTCCAGATATCACATTGAGGATTGTAGGCATGGTTGGTGTGGAGTATTGCAGCTAGTGCTCGGGAGTGTTGTTGATGAAAGAGGCTGAGTGGACCGCGTCGTGTCGCGTTCGAGTTGAGGGCTAAGTGCCAAGAAACTACCATGAACAGCCTGAGTGCTAGACTAAAGAGTGTTCTGCCTATCACTCACTTTCAGACTGGAGTGAGCTGGCATTTTCGCTCCCTCAATGATGATGTTCTGAAAATAGAACTCTAAGTTTTTAGCGCAAATTTAAAATTAAGGGTACAATGGCTTGCTCACTAGGCGCCAGCACTAACCATATTTTGTTTGCCAAGAAATACCCCTTGAGAACCTCAGGGCTGCACCAAGAAGGCTGGGAGGATAATCAGAAGTATTAGTCAATCTTGAGGTGCGATGGTGTTGAAGTCTAAGTCAGGATGCATGGGAGGCAGGGTTGCTGAGTTGCATGTATCCAGACGGAGCCTAGTGTAGACAAGGGTTTCCGGACGCACCAGACGCAACCACATATGGCGCCAAACTAAAGGACCCACAGGACCCACAGGATGTACAGGATGCATAGGATCTACAGGACGCATAGGACCCACAGGACGTACAGGATGCAGAGTCCACACTAGGAAAATCAGAACGCAATACTAATGTATCAGACGCAGGCTACCTTTTTGCTGATGTGTACGTCTCTATGAATTGTTTCCTTACGTGTCTGAGGTATTATTGTCTTAGATGCTAGGTAAGGGAGATTTTTCCTATGGATTCGGGGTTTTTGATTTTTCCCATGAAGAGGTGAAGTGGGCGGTTGTTTGGGATTAAGGTTTGCTTTACGCCATATCTCATGATGCATGCGAGTTCTTGTACCTTAACAAGTAATACCTGATATAAAAATAAAAAAACATTTTTTATTTGAACCCACATATGTGCTTTGTTAGTGGTAACAGAAAACACCTTTTAATTGCAGTAACCAGAAAAAACATTCTTGATATAAATTCTTTTTTTCTTTTTGTTTATAATAAAATTTCTTTCCAACTACAATAAAAAATATTAAAAAATAAAGTAATTTCATTAAAATTTAATCTAGCATGAAGAGTTTATATCTATCAATTAAAATAGATGAAAGAGAGTTGCTTAATATAGTTTTCTAAACTAATGATCCTTCAGCAGCCTTAATATGCCAAGGTTTTTCTAGTCTTGCGGCTATTTTCAACCTATTTTAGTCCAACTTTAACCTATCTTTTATATAACATATGATATTTTAATTACCATAAAGAGCTATCCTAATTTAACAACTACTGCAAAAATCTGTTATCCTAAAAATTGCGTTATTGCCAAAGTATCATAGATAGAAAGGTGAGTTGCAACCAACCTGGCTCTATGGATACTCAGCCTCACCAAGAAGTCAACCAACCTTCATGTGACAACAACTACTAATACTGGAGATTTTAGAGTGGTAAATAGGGGTTTGAACCTATAGGCCATAAAGTTATAATGAATACTGAAAATTAACCGGGATGAATCAGCCATCTAACTATCTTTTGCTCACTTTTTTATATTCGCTTGCCATGCCACCGCCTCGAAATTATACTACATGCTGATTCTTCATATCAGCACTATTTCTAGTATGACCAGCTTCGGCAGTAATTGTATTACAACTAGTTGTTAGATTAGTATAAAAGTCAGTTGAGAAGGTAGCCAACAATCTCTAGTATTTATCCATGTAAAAAAGATATTTTTAAGATATTTAGTATTTTTGTATATTACATATGCTATAAAGGTTGTTGTAGTCTTCAAAATAGTTTTGAGGTATTGGCAGTATACTCTAACGGGCCCTTTATGATTATACAAAAATGAACATTTCAGTATTAGAGGCGAATATGTAGGTTCTAACAAGATTACACTTATAATATAATATATAAATATTGTTTTTTATATATATATTTTTAATATTTCTTCAAATAGCTGTATTTCTTTATATAAATCTCTTATTTTTTCTTTATAATATTATCTAGTTTTTGCATTATTTGTTTTCTTTCAATTTATATTTCTAAATTTCACTTTCACTAATATTTTCTAGCTTTTTCTTCTTAATCTTAATAGTATTACCAATTCTGTATTTTATTTTGTTCTAATATTTCTGATTTGAAGCATTATTATTTTGAAGTCTTATCACTTAGTCTGTTTAATAATGCGTCCAAGACTCATTAAGAAAATATCGGGATCTGGAAATTATTTTTCCTTAATTGAAAATATATTAATAGCATTTTGAAGAGAGCTTTTCTTAACAGGAAATAAACCTCTTCCCATTTGCAACCGAGACATATGCAACTGATTTCTTGGGTGCAGTGACAGTTTAAGGGATAGAATTTCTTCCTTTTCTTCAAGTTCTCTATTACAGGTTTTATATTTTTTTCAAGAACAAATATATATTTTATTCTTCTATTCTTTTCTTTCTTTCCTCCTATAATAGTTTTCTTTCTGAATTTCTGAAATCTTACTCAAAGGTGTATTATTTCCAATTAAACTATTTGTTTAACCTAATTATACTCAAGCTTAAAGTAATTCACAAGGCTCCAAGTTGCCATAATTTGTAAAAATCTCAAATTGTAAAGTATATCTTGTTATAGTTTCAAAACTTTAATTGTAGTACTAATAAAACATTCCCAAAAGCCCACTTTCCACATAATACCATCCTCATCCATCTGCTAATTTCCAATTTTCCTACTTTTTTTCCATTCAAATATGTTCACCTACTAAATTCCCCGAACTGATATCAGGACTTCTTCCAGTCTGCACCAAAAGCCCTAAGCCTGACAACGGCTCACTATCTTCCTAACCCTACCTACCCGTAGCTCCCACCTCAGTATGATACACCTCCCATATGCAACCGGTACATCACCAATTGACCATCCCCTAAGAACGTTTTCAAGCGCACACAACCCACCTCTCGCACAATCCCATGATATGAGAAGAGACTTCCATTCAAGCACGACGGTTTAAGCATACAAATTTATCCGTAACAAACATACAAACGGAGAGGAGAAGAAAGAAAAAAACCGCAAAAGGAAAGCCAAACTTTTTAGCTACAGAAGACGCCAATGTAAAAGATCCATCTGTAGCTTCCACCTAAAACTCGCTCTCAGGCATAACTACCAATTTGTTTGAGACAGTCGGACTGTTGTTCCCCTCGCCTATGACGTCGTCAACCCCTCCAAGCATTACATCGGTATCCGAATAGAGTAAGGTAAAAAATGAAAGAGAAAACAAAACCCCTCCCCGAGTGGGAACGGGAAAAAAAGGAAACAAAAAACAAATGCAAGCCGGGTATCTCATGCGCTATGATGCCCGTTCCAAAGAAAAAGAAGAAAAAAATGCTTTTATAATAGCGTCCCCGACCACTTCAGTGGATATCATATCCACTCCATCCCCGAACCCCCCCCGTGACCAACTCAATAGTTGCAAATAGCCATCACCCTCCGGTAACCTTCCTAAAGTCCTCCATCTCCTGAAGGTTCGGTCTGCCCCTGTTGATCGGGTCCTGGGTCTCAATCCTTACCAATACAAACTGATAGTACGGCTTCCCAGTAGTATCCGTACGAGTGTCGTACTCAACTACCCGATAAAGCCCATCATATCTGATACCAGCGGCAGGTGCCCAAGCCGAATTGCACTTTGATGTACGAAGAACGCGAACCGGGTTCCCCGTTCCGCAAGACTTGATAAGAGACAAGGTAGCGTTCGTAAGAGGTGCAACTTGCGGGCGGTTGGGAGCTATTTCGCCGCGAGATCCGGAGTACAGTATCCTATGACCGAAATCCCGATCGGTATCTTCGTACCCGCCCGAGATGACAATACTGTATGCACCCGACTCGAGGCGGCCGTGGATACCGCCCATGCGGGAACCGTGAGCTCCATCTCTGAGTGCGCAAATCTGATAAGGCCACCAACTGTTGCATTTCTGTTAGTATTTTTCTAGAATAGAAACTGTAATTTAAGAGTCTGAATGGATTAACTTACGCTCCAACGGTAAGACCGTTATGGCCCATTATATCAGCAGGCCTTTTAGGATACTGTCTATCCAGCATATAGGTTTTTCTCCCGGTCGCGCTAGCAACAACATTGATGCCTCTCATCACATCGCGATAAGCGCCCACGACGCCTTCGTCAGCGCTGTCGGTAGCCTCTCCGGTATCAGAGCTGAAATCGTCCTCGTCGAACAAGTCTTCGATCGGACCCGGCGTGAAATTGCCATTATTCCACCGCTCAACAAGGATCTTGGCTTTATTCGAAAGGTCGTCCCCAAAAAGAGTCTCGTTGGTAAGTTGTTCAACGACTTTCCCCATCTTGAGCAATTTAAAATCGTCCCCAACCCAGCGGTAAAAACTCAGCGTCGTCAGAAGAGTGTTAAGGAATACGATATCCTCGGTAGGGATAGAAGTCGCACCACCTTCTTGCGCTGCCTTGACCTTCGACTGAATGCAATAGCGCCACGCCAATAACTGCTTTTGCTTCTCAGTTCCATGTTCATCTGTTTCTTTTATTAGCTTTGCTTTACTTTTCCGAAATGAACAGGATGGGGGAAGAGAAAGGGTTACGGACAAATCTCTTTATGCTTGCTGGAAGACGGTCGCGGCATGTTCGACATTTTGCAATCGTATGATGAAAACTAGTTCTGGGGTAGAACCAACAGCAATTATGCTAAGTCAGGGTAACCAACACTAAGGTTGTACTAAGACAAGTAGTGATGCTCCAAAGGTAGTAGGGAGCAATGTTTTGTCCAAATTGAGGTAGGTAGATATCCAGAAATAAAAGGTGAAACCCTTTTCTTATCTCAGGTAGGGGAAATCAGGTATATGGTGGAAAAATATATCTGAAAAGGTAGATGTAAAATGTAAAATGTGAAAGGTAAATGATATGAGTGTCTGGAAAGAAGGTGAAAAATGGTTGTATAAGAATACAAATACTTGATATCCAAGAAGGATGTGCAGTGTATATGTATATAAGGTGTGTTGTGTGAGGTGCAGGTGAGTTGTGATAGAAAAAGGATGGAGTGAAGGGAATGAGGGGGGGATTAAATACTAAAAAGGAGGAGGGGGGGCAAAAACAAACTAGTCCTAAAGCGGCAATAGCGCCGGAAGGGGTACCAAATTTCTTGGCGTTTTTTCTGGTTCTGTAACACCCGGCAAAAGTAGCCCTACCAAAGAACCAATCATTTCTCCCGCCTGTCACATTACCTAATACGTTGTATGTATGGCACCATCCCAAAAGTGTACCGTAATCCGATCACGAGACCATCCCGCATGCATCTGGGGTTACACGGCGCTCACTAATCCATTAAATACCCCCCACTCTCGCCTATTCCTCCTATCATTGCCCCACCCGGATGGCAACGAGTGCTGATACATGATTCGTATTGCCCAAGATTTCCGGCAGTGACTCATAAAGCGAATGAAATCTTTTTTATATAGGATAAAGTGTGTTACCTTCTGTTTTTTTCTCCCCCCCCCATAGCGATATGACTCACACCTCTCGCCACCTAGTTCGAGATATCGCCTCCACAGCGACATATGGCAGGGCATCGCGATTGAAAACGACAACTGTCGACGATGAGGGGGGGGGGGCTCGCCTACGCAGTTTTCTCTTGTGCTGCTACGGCGCTCGTAGTTCATTTCTTTGGGGTACAATACAATCAACTGTCGAATCGGGGTTTGTAAACGACATCGACCCATCCCTTATGATCGTTAATCTCCAACCAACCATCTTTCTCAAGTGTAACCACCACCCCGTCAACACATATCCTGCGCCATTTCTCCTCCGCCTCTTTCACATGAACCCTTACCCCATCCACCACTTGATATCTTACTCCCGGCATTGAAACATGTTTCCCCCCATCGTATGCCGCCTTCATCACTCCCATCACCCCCTCCGCACCCTCTACATCTCCAACGCCAAAATAGATGATCCGGAGCACCCCATCCACCACGTTGGCCGCGGGACTGATTGTAAAAGCGGGCTCAAAGTTGGATACCCCGGTCACGACGAAATAAAAATGGCCTTCGCCGTTGGTATCCTCTATCTCTTCCCACACCGTACTCCCGGGACGGACGATGGATATGGCACCACGGTAGGCGTGAAGTGGTAGTGTAAGGTTTTGCTTCGCTGCAACTTGAAATTTTTCTGTTCCCATCGATCGAGTCTCGGGAGCATCGGCGTCTGCGACGAGGGAAGCGTGGAATCCCCAACTTGTCACTACCGTTCCTCTGAGCCCCTGGCTTGGTATAGCTTCTCCTAGAAGACGAGCACCGGGTGAAAGCTTGACTGTAAAGCCGGGAAGCGGATGGGACATTCCGTAGAGAAGAGTATCAAGGGCACATCTGATGAGGTCGCCCGGAGACAGGGGCCTGTAAAGGCTGCTTGCCAAACCGTTCCCCGTGCCTGTAGGTATCAACACTAATGTCGGGCGCTTGGTGCCCGGCAGCTCATTGAGCAGTTCGAAGATAAGCGTGTCCCCGGAGAGAACTATGACCGTTGATGTGCCTTCGGGAAGCCCATCTGTAATGGTCTTGACGGCGGCGGGGGAGGTAACCGTATTCTTGCAATAATCGACGGAATAAAATTCGAGGATCGGTTCGAGGAAGGTAGAGAAATATAGCCCCGCCTTTCCGATACCCGAATACGGAGAGATGATCACTGAAACAGGTTTCTGAAGATGTGCTGGTACGTCAGCAGGAATAAGGCACTGTTCAATGACTTCCGCCGGAGGACTGGTAATAGTCGAGCTAGTGAGTCCACCTTCCGGTTCGGCTTGGGAAATAAGCGTATAGGTGTCAGCAGTCTTGGACGGGATAAGGGCGAGTAGGTATTTTAGAGGAATGCTGAACGCTTTTTCGTCATCTTGGCGGAAAGTCAGCCTTTCTCCACATTCAGAGTCCGAGATGTATGCCGGGGCAGGAGTGGAATCTCTCGGAAGCTCCATGATAGTATGGGGATGGAGATGGGAGGACTCAACTACAGTGTCGGTATCGTAAATCGTGATTAACCGCGTGAGTTTATAACCCCCTGGCTGAGTCATGTCTGGGAATGCAGCAGGATCTTGGAGAGATGTTTGTCAGCTCGGTTAGGATATGGTGTGGCAAAACCCAACGGGTAATATCTGGCGCAGCCGAGAAACCCACGAGGGAAGCCTCTCCAACGACACCGGACCGCCGCTGCTTGAAGCCATTTGACAAAAAGCCCTGGTGAGCTATGGCCAGACATACTCGAGTACAAGGTGGTATCATGATACTGGCATGAAGATTCATCGGGGTGAGAAAGGGAAGTGTGAAAGATAAGGGCCATACCTGGCAATGCCAGCCTAGTGGACACTTCCTACCATTTGTAGTCTTGTAGCACATCTTGAGATCCACAAACCGACTCATCAAAAGAGACGGGATAGGATATTAAGCCGTAAGAAAGTCATCCTCCCTATATATCATACAAGAAAGAAAAGTCGTTTCTTCTACCGAAATAAGCCACAAAGCTAAAACCCTTTATGCTCTCACGCCATCATATGGAGATTTGAGCTGAAAGCATCCAGAGCTTTCTTGGCTATGATTCCTTGACCGACACGCGACTTTTCCTGAAGCACCCAGCTCTCTATTTTGCTCAAGCAAACCGAAAATTCCACCTTTAACTCACAACCTGTACCCACGATAGGATTTCTGCTAGGCATTCCCTCAAAAAAAACCCCCCGATTTCGTATTATACCCGCACCAGGGAACTATATACTCACAGTCTGCCGGAATCAAGGGATTTGAGTTCGAATAATGAAGAGTGTTGTCTAATCAGTCAATTATTCTTTTGGGAAGCTAATGGCGATGGATATTAGGCTCATCCACTGCAATGCCGAACCCTCATCCAACTCCAGTTCTCCGTTTCTTGGCCACAAGGTCCCGCAAGAAGTTATAGAACAGCTACTTGAGGTTGACCAGCCAGGTATATCCTTGTCTGTTGAGGTTGTTTCGGCTCATCCGCTACCCTTTCTTTCACAGTACTCGAGTATCAGATTAGGAGAGGACTGTGTGGCATTGAATTTAATATCAACCTTGCATCTAGTGCTCTGCAAAGTCTGTCCAGCCCTCCCTCTCAGGCTCCCGAAGCCTCCGGGGACCCCTTTCACCAGTTCACACAGTGATTAGATGCGGCATTGTGGTGTTAGGGTTTGAATTCCTGCCATCTCATTATCCTGCAGGAAGCCACGAAAGCTAAAACTCTTTATGATTTCCAGGCACTATATTTCTTTATTTCACGGTGGCGGATCAGGTAGTGAGTCAGTCTGTGTGGCATTGGATTGATCCATCACTTCGATCGTTCAAGCTGCTCGCATCCAGCGTTAGTATTACTGCAAGAAGCCGTGAATATCTGCTCTTTTAGGATCGGTTCTAGGGTTCCACCGGAGATGCCAGTATAGAGGTTCTCACCCGCCAGTATCCCAGGGGCATTCCGGGAAACGGCAGTGCGTAAAGTACCCTTCTGTGCTTAGGCATGCAGACTATACCAAACGATACCGGTCAATGATAGTTGATTTCGGCAGCCAACTACTGGTACTTGAGTACGGTGTTGCTGCGGTTACAATGGCCCAAGCAGCAGGAACGCAATACTGCATTTTAGCCACAGTCTCCGCTGAGGGAACGCAAACTATACCCCAAACTAGACTATAGGTCAAGCCTCCGAAACCCAAACTTGAGCCATGGTAGTGGGTTCACTAGCGGTTCGGATACCAGCACCGCTTTATGATATCCCTCTAGTATCTCAACACTAACAAGCAGTTCCCCCCGCGCGCACCGGGCTAGAACTCATGACTGCCAAAGCGCACCCTCACGTCGATTTCGATCCATCAGCAGCATGTGATCGAGTATGCATTGATATAAATCCCAAGGGGATTACAATAGATGACTTCCCCCGGATAATCAGAAACTATTTAATCTTGGGTAGCCGCATCCCTACGCTCTCGTATTACAAGGGTGGGGAACAATTAACCGGACCAGGTAGCGATCTGTTTGGCAGGTTAACCTTAAATAACTGTTTCTTTACTTCTTGCCAGACCCTAGTGCCGCCGAAAAATATTACTAACATGTCCTCTATGGCTAGCAGGATAGTAGCGTATTAATAATAGATAACCATCCTAAAAAAAACACCCCATCCCATCAGCACAAACCTCTCCCAGGGTTTTCAAGCATTAAAATAGATTCAAAAGGTACCTTCCCCCCCTCATCTCCGTTCACAGCTAGCATCTTGAGGGATACTACGATGGTGGTTCCAGTCACCCAACCCCCCCAGCAGCGGCATATCCGACTCTTTCTCCGTCTATCGACCAGCCTTAGTATGATAGTCACGACATTATCATGTTTGACCACGGGCACATGGATACCGACCTCGGTATAATGGGAAGGAAAGCGGCAACACGCATTCGGGGAATTCTCAATGCTGCCGAAAAATCACACACAACATGCTTAAGTGGCAGCCCAGAAGTACAAGATCGGGCAGGAAGTTATGGAACAGTTATTCAAGGTTAATAAGCCAAATATATCCCTGTCGGTTGCGGTTGGTATTTCCTCCCTTGTACTCGAGTGCACCAATGACGTTGAACCTCGCGGGATGATTTTGGCCGAAACCACCTTCGCTCTCGATCGACACTGGCGCTTTTTAGTTCTGCATGGCACGCGTGATGTGAAACTCCTGGGACGCTCACGAGCGCCGGTAGATCTACTTGTATCATACCAGGATGGTTCCTTGGCAAGAGTAAGCAGGTGAAACCAATCACCAGTGCCGTCCTTCAGAAAGGATCCCTGTGTCGGCCACTTCCCCAGCTCTGCTTCCCCTGTCACACGCTTTGTTTACGCCAACCATGTGACGACATCTCTCTCGTGTTTCTCCAGCCTCTCCTGTCACTGTCACCCTGTTACCTTGTCACTCTGCCTTCCTTCCCCGTCTTTTGCTTCCTGAAGCCAGCACCGCACCCATTGCTCAATTCCCGTCTACAGATCTACCATTCGGTCGTTCATCCCGAAGGGGAGATATATGCTCGGGTACCGGTAGACTATACTGCAGCCTCATCTTTTGAGTAGACTGAAGGAAACACTTGATCGCGTCCACCCACTCAACGCCGATTCACCAGTCTTACCGCACAATAAGGTTGCACCAATTTCCTCCTACAGCAATTCTTTCCTTAGAGTGTTTTTCAATCTCATCCCTTCCTTTAGCAACTCGTTTGTCACTCTTTCCCCAATCCCACCGGAACTAATCTAAATACCTCGCAACATCCTGCTACCCCAGGCTCGGCACACGACAAAGGCTTCTTTTTTTGCTTTGCATACGAGTACGAGTAGTCTCCCCGTACCTCGGATAGATATATACCGACATCACTCACGCAAACTTAGCAGCAGACGAAGCAAAAACAGGATTTGACCCCCCTGCCCCCTTCGTTCCAGCATAATTAGCACGGCAAACTTTAATACCGGTAGAACTAGCAAAAGTGGCCACGAAATTTTCTGCCCGGAAAGTTCAGAATGGGGAACAGCGGCCGTTATTGTTGGAGCCCGTTCAGGGACGTGGTTACGACATTAAATGCCAAAATCTAAATCTCGGGAGTGATCCCGAGAAGGCATATAATTACAGCACCTTCCCGGGACACCCTCCTCTTTCACCCTCAGCACTGTCACCTCCGTTAATTGTCAATACAGTGGGTCGGAGAGCAATGACTGCCTTGCTATTTGCTTTAGCCTTCTTAACCCTTTCATCTGCGCTCCCGCGGCTTGGAGGTGGGCTTACGGATTCTTTGGTTGAGCGACAATTCACCTCTCCAGCTCCCGATTTTCAGGATGATGAGCTGCCGCATAACATCACTGATTATGATCCGGTGTCTTGGACTTTGAGCACTGAGACGTTGATCACGAATCACTATCAGACGCAGCCATATGTCGCGAATGGTTACCACGGAAGCCGAGTCCCCGCCGAAGGAATTGGATACTGGGTAAAGCTCCCGGGCAATCGAGTTCCAGAACCTAGGTAGCTGACGCAGTATAGGTCTTGAAAAACAACTCGAATCCCAATGGCGTCTGGCCCATCAACGGCTGGCCATTGGATAACCCCCGACAGACCGTTGCCACAATCTCCGGATTTTGGGATTCTCAACGTAACACCACTCGAACGAACTTCCCGGAATTGCTCAAGAACGGTGGAGAGAGCGCTATCTCTGGGATCCCAACCTGGAGCACGATATACGTCACAACTCCTGATGGAAAGTACACCTACGCACCCGGTGTGCCCCACGAGCAGGTTAAAAGTTTCAACCAATCGCTGAGTATCCGAAACGGGATCTTGACCACGAGAGTAAAATGGACCCCTGCTGAGGGTGGTATTTCCTACGATCTCAAGTTCACAATCTTGGCTCATCGATCTCGAATCAACCTTGGGATGCTAAAGCTCGAGATTACCCCTTCTGAGGACGGGAATGTGATTGTGACAGACATATTGGATGGCGCCGGCGCTCAAAGAACAGATTTCTCCGAGAAGTCCTTTGAGGACAAAAACAACATGATCTGGACGGCTGTTAGCCCAATTGGCGTCCCGAACGTCACTGCCTATGAATTTTCAACCGTGGATTTCCCTTTTGGATCCCGGCAGGGGCTTGTGATGGAAGAATCTAGAAAGAACGCGAACCATAGACCTTATGTTTCAACTAATCGTTCTACCATCTCCCAGGAATGGCAAGTGGAGACATCTAAGCAGCAGACTATTGCAATCGTCAAATATGTCGGTATTGCTAGCACTGATGCATTCCCGCACGCTAAACGGACCGCTCAGCAAGCGGCATTGGACGCTAGGGCCTGTGGGTGGGATGATTTGGTCAAAGAGCATAATGAAGCTTGGGATGAACTATGGGATGACGGCGATATTATTGTTCACGGAGACGAACAGATGCAGATCGCGGTTAGAGCTAGTTTGTTCCATTTGCTGGCCAATATTCGTGGCGGCTCTGAAGGAAGGGGGCTTGGAGACAACAGCATGTCTGTCGGTGGTTTAGCCAGTGATTCTTACGCAGGTTTTGTCTTCTGGGACGCTGACTGCATGTTTTACCCTCCAACTTCACTTAGTGGCTCGTGCTGACACAAGGTTCCAAGTGTGGATGCTTCCTGGACTACTCGTCCTCCACCCCGACCACGCATCTACAATCAATAACTACCGTTCTCGAATGCTTCCGCAGGCACGAGAAAACGCCAAGCAGTACAAGTCCGATGGTGTCCTGTATCCGTGGACTTCCGCGAGATTCGGAAACTGCACGGCAACCGGTCCATGTGTTGATTATCAGTACCATCTAAATACGGATATTGCACTTATGAATTGGCATCAGTTTTTGACTACTGGCGATCAGGGTTGGCTCAAGCGACAAGCCTGGCCGATTATCAAGGGAGTTGCCGACATGTGGGTTAGCAAAGTGCAAATCGCCAATGAGACTGGGGATGATGGCCTTCGTCCAGGCATGTATGTTGTTAGAAACATGACAGATCCAGTTTGTATTTCCAGATAGCTCTGCCTTGGGGTATCGATTACTGATTGGCAGGGCAGGATGAATATGCAAATCACGTCGATAACGGTGCTTTTAC
>Ga0307510_10004821_pt1 | contig 15945 bp, 4 predicted proteins | sample 12_EM_MG_FD_207224 | JGI IMG/M metagenome (GOLD analysis project Ga0307510, IMG submission 207224) | Populus trichocarpa ectomycorrhiza microbial communities from riparian zone in the Pacific Northwest, United States - 12_EM | ecosystem: Host-associated > Plants > Roots > Unclassified | place...
TGATAAAAACCGAACCGAAACGAAAATGATCACCCTAGTGGGAACGATTATTTTTTAAGAATATTTATTTATTAAAAAAATATATTTTTTTACTTTTTTAATATTAATAATCTAAAAATATTAATTTTTAAAAAAATATTTTTGTTTTTTAAACTAACGTACACCATCAACCGCACTTTAATCACCGCCAGCCGTTGTATCTTCTCCCCTCTCCTCTCCACCACTTACCAAAAAGAAAAAACAAATAATAATAATAATAATACTAAAGAATTAATTAAGAAGAAAACAAAGGCTCATGTCGAATTTATGTACATTGTGATACAAAAATTACTACAAAACAACTCTCTGTTATGTTTCCTATCTTTATGGGTTCCTCAAAAAATCAATCCTCGGTTTTTCTTTTTTATTAAATTAAAATTAAATGGTTTCATTTTGTCACTTGTTTGATCTACTTTTCTGTACGATTAATCTTATTTTCTCTGCCTTAACGTTCCTTTCCTTTTTCATTCATCTATCAATTAGCTAAAACGAAACTCTCTTCTTCTTCTTCTTCTTTTCTTTTCAAAGCTCCTGTTTTTTCTCACTTTCTTGGGAAAGTAATGTTATTCCCTCCTCCTCTCAATGACTTCTCTTTTTTACGCCCCTTTTCTTTTAGATTTCTTGATTTTGTATTTTATTAATCCAGTTCAGAGTTCGATCATGTCAAAAACAAGCGTTGACCTTGTATTTTGATCGTCAAAACCCTATCAAAACAGCCTTGACCACACAAAAAGTTTGGGTTTTGGGGTCAAGGTTTGTTGATTCTTGACGTTTAGAAATCTGGGTTGGTGTTATTTTGGTTAAATATGTTATTTTGATTGATAGAATTGGGTTTTTTTAGCTTTGCTTTTCTTTCTTTTTTAGGATTGTGGGTGTATATTTAGTAGTCAATGGACAAGCATGTTAATAAGGATGCTAATGGATTAAAAAACGAGCCTTTAATTATGACTCTAGACTCTCCAAAAGCTGAGGAGGATGTTGAAGGGAATGGAGAAGATTATAGTGAGTTCAAGGCTTTGTTGCCTCCTAGGAAAGGTGGGATGTCAAGAAATTCAGACAAAGTCAGGAGAAAAGTTCAGTGGAATGATAATAATGGGAATAAGCTTGTGGAGGTTTTAGAATTCGAACCCAGGTAATTTTATAGTTTTTTTCGGAATTTTGGCTTTTTTACTTTTCTGGCTTTGGTTTTGTTATTATCTGATATTTGGTTCACAAGTTGAGCTGTGAGATTTTAGTTTTGGAAACTAGTTATGACTTAATTATCAAAAAGAAAAGTTGGCGTACACGTGCAGGGCATATAATCTGGCTATGCTTGAGCAGATTAGCTTCAGATTAATTGATAGATCTGGGTGGGGTTATCCTGGTGGTTTTTAAGTTATTTGAAAGCATTTTGATGACTTGTTTTGGCTTTGAATTTTTATACTTTCACTCAATTTGAGTAGAAGTGAATCTGTATGAAGTACGAATATTATGCAAGTTCCATGCATACCATGCAATTGTTTCTGGAATGAACTTTAATTAAAGATCAGGCTGAAGTGAGTCAAAGTGTCTGTGGTATAAGCAGAGCTTGACCCTCTTGAGTTCGCATTCCGTTTTTTAGATTCTTGATCAGTCCCGTTTACAGAAATATCTGGCTGTAAGAGCTAGAACTGACAGGGCTTGTTCCATTGATGGTCATTACATAACAAATTACGTTGTATTCATTTGATAGTCTAAAACCCAGTCCTGTTTCTATTTAATTTGGAAGCCTTATGACATAAGTTACCACTTACAAAGCCTATTTTCTTCTAATCTTTGAACAACTACCATTGTTGTGTTTTTCCATGGATACATTGCCAATGTTCTTGCCAAGCGGTTATTCATCTAGAATCAAAAGGAGAAGCCCATTCAACATTATCTAACAATAATTGTGGGGCTTAATCATCTAGACCTCTTGGAGAAATGAATATTATCATTATAATGTTGGAAACTTCCTGAAAAATTATTTAACTTTTGCTGGGGTTACCTATTTAAGTTGGATGTGTAAGCACTTGATTTTTATTTTCTGATCTGTTTGTCATCCTGTGTTTAAGAAATTTCAACAGCTTCAGTTACTGCCTTTAGTGTTATTGAAATTTGGACATTAAGTGACCTCTGTTTCTGATGAAAGGAGAGGTTTGTTTATTATTTGGAACCACAGGTTATGACAATATAAAGTAATGATAAAAAAAGGGAGAAATAAAGATTACACTGAAGTTTTAAAGACCAGTTGCTTTTCAGTTGGCTTTTGTTTGTATTTAGTGTACCCATATATGCCATCAGATTATTATTATTTTGTGGATCTTGTTAGTAATCTTGTGTCAGATTTTTCATTCTCTCTTTCTAGTATCCTCACAAGGTTCTATCAGGAAACAAAATTTTCTTCTAGGATTATTTATTACTCCTTTTTTATCTTTCTCAGTACCAAGTTTCTCTCCATTGCTTCATGAAAAAAAGAAGGCTAATAGTAGTAATCTGGTGGATTTTTATCAGATCCCTTGTTTGAGCTGCTTCTGTGCAGTTCAAGTGTGGATGTTGAAATCTACATTTGGTCTTTGTCAACCACACTGATCTGAACTTATCCCTCACATCTCATTTAGAGAATTTAGTATTACCCGGTGCAAGTCCACTGACTCATTATGATAGCCTCACCCAACATTAAAATGGCCTTCAAAAAGGAACAAGCTGTTGTTGCAATATGCCTCCCCAAAATTGAGGGCTGTAAGGAGGATATGAGTAAATTGAAAGTTAAGATAAGAAAATAATCCAAAAAAAGAAAAAAACAGATGTAATTTATTCCCTCCAGAACAAGACCCTGTTATACTGGTCATGTTTCTCATTGTTATGTCATTTGGAGCTTCAAAAATTGACCTGCTCTCTACTGTGATATTAATGTGGGTGGAAGATCCTGGTGTTTTGTTCAAAACATCCATAACTAGCACACATCCAATCATTTTGATGAAATAGTGAAACACTCAACTAATTCAATCTGTGGTCAGTGCAAAGCATTAGGTGACCTTTTCAGCTCTTCAAATCTACTACGTCCCTGTCATAATTAATTGAAAACTTAAAAATCTACATGTGTCCACAAGAAACTCTTGACCATGTGATGTGTTTTATCTGAGCATTGAATCACTTCTGTTCATAGATTTCATGTTAGTTGACGATTATTGTACCCCTCACTCCAGTTTTCCATTTGTGGCTGCAGCGACGTTAGTGATTCTGACGAAGAGGATACAGATTCCTGCTTATGTACGATAATGTAGATATCATCAGTACATCAATTTGTAGATATCTGCTGGATAAGCTAGAAGGGCATTCTCTCCAGCTACGGCATGATAATTGTGTGAAGGACTGGTTTCAACTTCTTGTTGTAATTGAGGCATCTGCAATCCCTGTCAACATTTTGGCGCTGCTTGCCAAAGGGAAATATAATTAGAGCTCTTAGGTGGTTTTTGTGGTGAGATTTCAAACAAGCAGCTTTATATTGGTGGGACCTAATCCTGGGAAATGAAGCAGACTGAAATAACGATGATCAGGCTTACACCATGTGGCATAGGATATCAAGTAAAACTGAACATTTTTCCACATATGATTATATATGAAGAGATGAACAAAGCTCAAAGATTATTTTCAATGACGATTTCATGAAGTTTCATTTACTTCGACTTTATGAGCACTTCATTATTCCTATCATGCCACATTTGGTTTTGCAGGCTGCTGGATGTATACAGATCAAGTCTGGAATAATGAACACAGTGATCATGAGTTAATGCCAGGCGCATTATGCATGATGTGTGCATTGATGGGTGGGGGTGAGTGGGCTCTTATTGTGTTCTTTTCCCTTCTTAGGTTGGCTGTGTTTGTTTTCGCGGCTAGCTGTGTGTTTTGTTGAAAATTATTTTTTTATATGTTTTTGAATCGTTTTAATGTATTAATATAAAAAAATAAATAAAAAAATATATATTATTTTGATACATTTTCAATTAAAAAATATTTTAAAAAACAATCACTACCGAACATTACTTTTGTTTTTGTTTATGCCACATTATGACAGGGATATCTAAGAACTATTAGAAATAGAATAATACATTAAATTTTTTTATAAAATATTAATTTTTTTTTATAAAATTAGAGCCAAGAAAAAGAAAAAACAACAATTTCATGTTTAAATATAATATTTCTTTATTCATAAATCTAAAAACTAATTTTTCTGGTTTTTAAATTTGTGCCAGGTTTGAAAAACATATTTTAGGAGTTTTTCATAGATTTTTTTTACAACTTGTTCATTGTTTTTTAAATGAAGTAAAGACATGAATAAAATAATTTTTTATATATATAGATAATTTTTTTATTTACATTAGTGTTACAAATTTAATTTTTATTAGAAATTTAATATATATTTTTTTAGTTAACAACATAATTTTTTCATGATAATTTTTAATCTGAATAAAATAAAATAAATATTCTATAATTATAAATTTATGGTTTTGATTGTAATTTTGATGTGAAAACTTGATATAAATAAATATGCTTGTCAATTTTTATTGGAAAATAAAAAGTGAAAAGGGAAGAAAAAAAACTAGAAATAAAAAACAAAAATAGTTTTATTTCAGGGAATATAACCTTAATTTCAACAACTTCCCTTCTACTCTTTCTTAATTAACTATCGAAACTTTGCGGCCCTGCAGGCTAATACAGGAATCTCCTCAATTTAAACAGTTTTTTAAAGTAATAGTCTTTGGTTTGAACATTCGTCTCCATTTAGCCAGTGTTGGAAGGAGGACATAATTTCATTGTAAGACATTACTGACCAGTGTTGGTCTTCTACCATAAATGAAACTTGAAAGTCATTCCCCGGAGACTAATCTTGGCTCTGAAATGTTTAATGATTGAGAATGATGATTCTCCAGAAACTAGATAGTATTCTGCTTGTTGCGCTTCATTTACCACTGTTTTTGTCTTCGGATTAACGTGGAAAGTGATTCTCCGGAGACTAATCTTGGCTCTGAAATGTTTACTGACTGAGAATGATGATTCTCCAGAAACTAGAAAGTATTCTGCATGTTGTGCTTCATTTACCACTGTTTTTGTCTTCGGATTAACGTGGAAAGTGATTCTCCATAGACTAATCTTGGCTCTTGTAATGTTTAGTGATTGAGAATGATGATATTTGAAATTGAGTAGTTCAGCTTAGTACTGATTCTGAGACAAACAGCAAACCTCGAAGGGGAGGGAGATTTAAATAATAAAGTAATGATGGTGAGAAATAAGATACTTAAAAGCCCACTTTGTCTATACCAAAACAACGTCAAGAAGTGGATCAAAAAATCAGAAAAAGACACAAATGCATCACCCCAGATCGTTTCACACTTGCCCAGAATGGGCTACAGAAAATAACAAGAGCAACCTCAGCTGTATTTCCATCCACAGATTCATCCCAACCTCATATGAGAACAACCGTTCTCACTTTCTTGCCTGTGGTAGATTTCCATGAAATTGGTCTTCAGTTTGAATCCTTATCTTTGTTTTTTTTTTTTTTCTCTTAATCGAATCGTCACCATCTTGAAGAAGACAACGGAAAACGGTGACAATGGAATTTTCTTATCAGGCCTCCAAGTTGATAATGTCTAAAATGGGCATATCTTCTCTATTTCTCCATGAATATGTACTGTCTGTCAAACAAGCTTTCTTTGATGGCGCCTTGGTCTCAACATCATTGGATGCAGTTATCTTCTGGTAAGAATCAGGAGGAACCGCCCAGTTTGAGAGGCTGGCATCAACTGCAATTTCTTGCATGAGAGGTGTGGAGTGACTGATATTCGAGATTGAACTAAGGGGTTTCAGTGGGTGTTCCTCAAGGGCTACATTTTCTTTCATCTGTTGCTTAGGTGGTTGCGTTCCTCTTGCCTTCACTACTTTCCATTGATTGAGATTTTCCACTGGTTTCAGCACAGAATGAACATATTGACGCGATCTCAATCCTCCCTCATTTGAGTCACCAAGGGACTTTAGATTTTCAGTTGTATCCTTTCGCAGCTTTGTCAAAGAATTTTTATTCTGTGAACTCGCAGATAGGGAGCTGAATTGCCCAGAAAATTCCTTTTGATTTACTCTCAATTCATCTATATTGCAGCCATTGTTATCATCATCATCTTCTTCTTCTTCTTCGTCATCGAATTCATCATCATCACCATCCAAATCACTTTCTTCATACGCTATTCCATCCTCTTCATCATAGCTGTCAATGCAGTTTCTATATCTATAATTTGTTGGATAAGACGCCATTTTGGACGCGATTGAATCCGCTTCAGAGAGAGAAGAAGATTGCCTTTCGTTTGCATCATCTTTGCTAGTCTCTTCCTCATCACTTCCCCAGTAATCACTCGTGCTTTCCTCTTTCGGAATTGGCTCATAAGTCTGAACATTCAAATTGAAGCTCACCTTCTTTCTAACTTTATAGTTCAAGGAATCCTTGGGTCTTTTGCTGTCAATAAAAAAAACACACACCACAGAACAAAACTTGAGCACAGATTAACTACAAAGAGAGAGGCCCAAAACAACGAAACATACAACAGCAAATTAAATGATCGAAAAATAGGGTAAATAAAGTGAGGGACCTGAGTTCAGCTTCAGAGGTTACGGGCTTCCCTGTAATGGCAAGGTTTGTAGAAACAGAATCTAGAGGTTCATAACTACAAAGCTTCTGCTACATCAAAACAAATAGTAAAAAAAGAAGAAGAAGAAGATTGGTGATTAATTCAAATGAATGTTGGAAATATATAAGCAAGCTTACATGGTCTCTATAACCCGGTTTTCTACGCTTTCTCTTTGAAGACAAGCCGAAACAGCCAAGAAAGCAACCCATCAGGCAGAGACCGACCGACCGACCACAAGGATTAGAGGATGTTGTTAATGGCGAGATTGGCTAAAAATAGAGAGAGAGAAGGAGGGTTTGAGTGAAGTGTGGTGTGGATTTGAAAACCATTTCTGGCTCCAACGGGTTTTGAAAATAGGAACGTTAGGCTTTAATGATTGTATGAGTGGTGGTGGGTCGGGACTCGGACTAGGACAAGGACGATGTCAATGTGTGTGCACCAATTTATTATTAATTATTCAAAGATCCAGAAAAAAGGGGCAGATAATGGATTATAAAAACCTTGTCCCAATCTAACTTTGCGGCTCTTTGTTTTTTTATTTTTTTTATTATATTATTATCGTAGTCGTTTTATCTTAATTTTCAATCAAATTTTATAATGGGAGTGAGAAAAATACAAAAAAAAAAAAATCAAATTGAGAAAAAAAATTGAATTAATTAATTAAACCAATTAATAAACCTAAAAAAATTATAAATTTAGTTTTGATTTTAAAAATCTGAAATTAATTCAACCAATAACTAAACTCTAAGCTAACATGTATAAAAATAACCTTAATTTTTTTTTTCAGTCCTCACAAACTCACCTTCTCTTTCCCAAATCACAACGGCCCTCTCCTTTCTCTTTACTCCCTTGTTCTTTCTCGATCTCTAGTTTTTCACTTGAATCCAACAAAACCATACATAATTAGTAAGCTGTCTCTATTGATTTACTGATTTAAATTTGTTTTTTTGACATGATATTTCTTCTTTTATAGTTTTTTACTTTTAAACCATGATTTTACTTTTATTGGTTGATTTTGCTATTAATAACTGTTATTTTCATTTCAATAGGAATTAGGGGTGATCATTTTCGGTTTGATTTGATTTTTATCTATAAAAATAACTAAACTGAAATTTTATAAAATATAAAAAATAAAACCGAAACCAAACTAAAACCAATTCCAACCAACATGTTTTGGTTTGGTTTGGTTATTTTATATTAAAAATCAAAAACTATACTATCATGCACCCTAAAATCAAATGATAAAAGATGAAATTAAAAAAAAATTCAAAACAAATAAAGAACAATTAAAAGAATAAGGGTCACAGTTGAAATAAGAAGAAAATGGAGGACAACCTTTAATTTTGGTTGAGTCAACATGTTTTCCGAGGGAAAGAGAGAGGGGGAGAGAGAGAGAAAAGAGGGGGGGGGATTACCGCCTAACCACCGCAAAACGCCTTATATAATTTGCCTCATTGGATGCGCCGCCACATGATCCATCGAAAGAGACGACAATTGGCCTTTTAGGGCTCCAAGACATGCCGAACAAAGCACTCAGACGCCTTCCACAAGCCTCACGCGCCAATAACTCATCTTTTTTTTTTTCATTTAATTCATAAAAAGATCTTAGTGCCCCTGACCATACATAATATTAATGAAAAAACCATAACAAAAAAAGACCAAAAAGCTCGTTAACCTAAACTATAATTTTTTTTTGCTTTTAAACGTACCTTAGTAATTTCAATATGCTGACAAAGATAGAAAATCAAAAATACCTCAACCTAAATAGTTAAGCAAATTAGACTTTAAAATGTATTTTGATAATGATAATGTGCAAATAAAAGGTTAAAAGACCATTTTAACTCTCATTCAATCTAGTAATGATAAATAGATCCGTGAAAAAAATGATAATGATTTTATCTCTAGAAACAAGTTATATGGTTTTCAATATGGAAAGCAAAATGGGTATTTCACCATAGAAATCCACGGTTAAAACTAGCCTTCCTCCTGTATTTTTATCAAATCTGATAGCAAGATCTCCTTTTTGTTTACAAAGACGCATATTTTTAATCACAATCCAACTACATCTTCTTCTTTAAAGAGGCAACAAAGAAACATCATCCTGCACTCATCTCCTTATTAATGGCAGATCAAACTTATAAACCCGAAAAAGTAACCAATCAATCTCCTCAAAACATCATTCTATCTTGATCAAATTAACAAAACACAGTTCTTATATTTTTAGATTTGGAAAACCATTCAAGCAAGCAACATCAGCAGTCACCCTTCTCGTGGCAATTTATATTTTTTTTTCATATCCAAGTTCTAGATTACAAAATTATCATCATTTGTTCAAACACCAAAAGAACAACAAAGTTTGAATCCAATGTCCATCATGGATTCAGACACTGTTTTTTTTGCAGTGCAAAAGTGCTTTTAAAAAATTGATTTTTTTCTTAACAGTAAATTTTTTAAAATAATTTTTTGAGTGTTTTTAGATCATTTTGATGTGTTGATATCAACAATGAATTTTAAAAAAAAATTATGATGCATTTCCAAATGAAGAACATTTTAAAAGCACTCGATACCATAATGTCAAACAAGCTCTCAATGTCGGAGAAGATAGCTTTTTTATTGTGCAAAGAATTTGTACATCATTCTTTTCTTTTACTTATTTTTCTCCATGTTGTATATAGTTATTCTGAGATTTTTTAGAAAAACAACATAGAGAATTTTATGAGATCTTTTATGTTAATATTTAGATTAATTAGATTTAGATGTAAGATTGCACGAAGATAAAGATTAGAGTTCCTTAATTCTATTAGTTATGTATTTTTAGCATACAAACTAGAGAGAAATACTAAAGGTTGGTTTAACCAATTTGCCTAAAACTGCTTTAGCATAAACATAAACATAAAAATTGCACAACAACTTTATAAGTCTAAAGATTAAAATTAGTATTTTAGACAAAGCATGCATAAAAAAAACATATAAAGAATATCTTAAATAGAATATTGAATATACTTACATGTTAAAACACTTAGAAAAAAAAATGCAAATTACAATATTATTATCAATGATTTCATCATTTATATAAATATTTTATTAACCATCACTTGATACAAATAATTTATTGCAATTAGTCTCTTAGGATTCCAACACCACCATTTTTATTAGTTAGACTCCTAAACAAGGTTCACAAACTAGAAAAACTAACTAAAAAAATATCTATATGAAATACTTGAATTTAAACTCTAGAATGATTAAAGAAAAAAATAAGAAGAAAAGTTGGAAAAAGTAAAGGAGAGAAGGCTGAATAAATATTGCTTAGTGCGTAAAACATTTTCCCTTCAACCATTTTTTATATCAAGTTCTGAAACTAAAACTAATATTTAATTAATTATATTGATTACCAGAATTAATTTTGATATTTTTTCTTAACTACCCATCATAAAAAATAAATAAAGAACCTAATAATTTTTTGCCTTAAAAACTTTACTCAAAATTTATTTGACGATAAACCTAAGCCTAGGGGCCATGCTTATTTGAGTACATGTTGGTTAAGACCTAATGATACATGAAAAAACTATACGGTAATATTAATTATTGGGCCGAGTCCAATTAGGTCTTCATGGTATTTTATATACTATACATATCTCTATAAATGTCCTAGATATTTATCTTAATAAAATCTATATAAACAGATCTAAAGAAAGAGGCCAAAAGGCCAAAGCTCATCTTTCTAGACTTAAAGTTTAACACAACACATGTCTAATACAAGATTTCAACAAAGCTTAAAAAACATTTAAGCCAAGTGAATACTCATTCTCCTCGTTACATGTACAAACACTATACTAAGTTAAGCATCATAATGTTTTTCTTGTAGATGTTGTCAAGCTCGCCTAGTATTTTAGGTCTAATTTTATCATCCCATGGAAAGCGCCCCTAATCTTTCTCAAGGATTTTTGTCAGCCTCATCATTGGCGTTTTATGTGGAAATGAACAAAAAGTCAGTTCATTTTTATTTCTCAAAAGCTCTTTTCATAAATGACGAAACCCCAACGCAGTTGTGGATATGCCAACAACTATGTCTATGGATATGCCAATGAAATGTTAGAGTTTAAGCCAACGGTTATACCCAAGTTACGCTAGTGACTATACATAGCAACACCTATAATTATGTCTACGGCTATGCCTACAACTACACCAACGGTGACACCCACTATTACGTTTACAACCATGCCTACCACTACACCCACGACTACGTTCAATGGCTATGCCACAAGGCTACGCCATCAAACAACTTTTATGGCATTTTGTACACACAAAAGATGTCATTGGGACTTGAGGGGGCTCTGATGATACACGAAAGATAACAATACCCATTGTAAGTATTTCCTCCCCCACTTTTGCTAGATCAAGTATTCAAAACATATTTGTTTGCAAGACTTCAAAGGCTTTGATGATACATGAAAAAACTATATAATAGTATTAATCATTGGTTTGAGTCCAATTAGGCCTACACAATGTTTTTTACAATAAACATATCTCTATAAATTATAACTTTGGGGGCTTGTAACACTTTTAATTTTGATTTGATTCTAGTAAAAAAAAATTTGTAGAAATTACCTCTAATCATACTTCTCGGATTTGATTTGATGGGACAAATTAAAATTTTAAAAATTTATGACTTAGATCAAAGCAAATTTCTAGTTGAAATATTCAAAACCTTGATGAAAATTTGGTGATGAACTCTTTTAGGTTTTAAAAAATGACATACATGTTAATTGTAACCTTATAAATTACTTTAAATTGAATTTCATTCTAAAAAATAATTTAAATGGATGATTCTTTATTGTTTTGAATATCTCAAAAACTTTATTTGAATCATGAATTTAATATTTTTTTAGAAAATTTTGAATTTCTCTTTGTTTTGCTCAAACCTATAAAATTAGTTCATAAACTCTATTATTTACTTATGTAGATTCAAAATCAAATCTATAAAATATTGTTATGCTATTTTGCACTTTATTCTTTTCCTACTGTAATTCACAATCACATCTAAAAATATAAATATCATATTTTCACTTTAAATAAACCTATTTGAAATAAAAAAAATTTCTTATTTCTTCTTGATAGGTCGAATGCATAATTCACATTTCTTCAAAATGCTTTACAACCTATTTGGAACCAAATCACATGTGAAATTAAATTCAATTCCACATGTGATTTGAATTCAAATAATAACCTATTACAATTCTTATATTTAGAATAAAATACTAAATATAGAAAAATACTCAACTTGCAATTATCCATGTTAATTATCAAATTATGGCACAAATGATGGGTAACTTGCTGAGTGAGTAAGGATAACATATCAATCTAGTTGCCATAACATGATCAAAGTACTTTGAAACCCATCGAACCATGATCATGCCAATTGTCATGCTCCGAGTAGCAAAAGGCATCCACCATTCTCCATTTCTCCATGTAGAAAAATTGCTTTCATCAAATACAAGAGTAGTTACCTATTAAATACAATATAAATAGATGTTTGGAAAATCATATTATCAAGTAGAATAAGGTAGTATAGATGCACAATTTAGAGTAAAGAGAAGTTTTTGTTGAAGCAAAGAAAGAGAGTATTTTTGGAATAGTATTTTTAATGTTAATTTTAAGATGAATTGATTTGCAAATAAGAGAATCTCCCTTTTGATTTACTTTTGTCTATTTTTTATGATTTGAATTCCATTTGGAATTTAAATCAATATCCTCAAAAGAATTTCAAACATAAGAATTGATTTAACCCTTGGAAACAACCTGTTAAAAATATATATTGAAATTCTAGTCCTGTACTTATTTTGATCAATTTAGAATAAATTGCTAAAAATCTATCATATACCTACTAAGCTTTATAATTGTATTTGAAAAATATCAAAATCCAATGTTTTTAAAATTAGACTCAAACACACAATTTCTCTATCTTTATAAAAGCATTGAAAAACTCTTATCTTTGTTTTAGAAGTTTCCTTTTAAAAATTTATTATCAAACCTATAATATACCTACTTAATAAATTCATAATTATATTTGAAAAATATCAAAATTGTATATTTTGAATACTAATGTGTTAAATTAATAATATCTCTTACATGCATATTTTTTTAAATGTTATAGCATCTATATTTTTCTTCTCACCGAGAATTTTTAAATAATTAAATAATTAATTTTTCATCTTTTGATGTAATATATATATATGAGCTTCTTTTGTAATTAAAATTGACTAGTACTACAAAGATGAAAGGCTACTCTAACCTTTTTATACTTTTTTTGAACTCAAATATTTTAGAGAAAGGATTTTAACTCGTGACCTCTTACAAATGCAAATGTAAGGAGCTCATTGTCATTATATTGTATAGGTTGTCCCTCGTTGTGCCACGTGCCTATCCAATTTTTTTTTAATGTAAAAAAAAATTGTTCAAGCGATGGGAGCATTTTGAAAGAAGCAAGTAAAATGTGAGACACGAGTCATTGATTTGACTGGAATTAATATACTTGGTTTAATTTAATAATATAATTAAAAAAAAGACATCAATAGTAAATAGAGCGAACAAAAAAAATAACAATAATTAAATATAAAAAGTAAGTTGCCAATATTATATTGAGAGGAGAAGAAAGAAAAGTCCATTGGAGACTCTTCGTCGTTTCACTGTGAACACTACTCCACCATCAGAAAGAGTTTACCAAGACGGTTCTCACACCACTTCAAAACAGTGCACAATGACGTTGAAAGAAGCCGCACACGGTGTTAGAGTAACGACCTGAAAAGCAAATCAAACAAAATATCATGAAGTGAACATCTCATACTTAGATTTAATCAATTAATTTAATTTAATTCAAAAATAAAATTTATTTTAAAAAGCTAAATCTAACAATAAACGACAAATAAAAAGAACTGAGATAACTTGGTTTATTTTTAAAAGTAGTGAAAAATCCTATAGAAAGTAGATAAAAAAATAACGGAGTCAATCTCTAATTAAATAAATGCTGAAGGATGAAACTTAAAAAATATGAGTTAAAAAAAAGCAAAAAAAAAAAAATTCAAACCTGGACAAATCTCTTAAACCTGAGTTAATTTCCCAAATGAAGTCCTAGAGTCAGACTTAATTAAGAAGCAAATTTCACAACCAATTTAATGTTGAAGGATGAAATTAAAAAAAAAAAATTTTAAAAATTTTGCCCTGCAAACCCAAACAAATCTCTTAAATCCGGATTAATCATTCAAATTCACAACCCGTGAAATCATAGTCTCAAACTCAATCAAGAAACTCAATTCCTAGTCAATTTAATATTGAAGGATGAAATAAAAAAAAATATCAATTTAAAAAATTTATCCAAGTTAAAAAAAATAACAATCAAATAATGATCAAATCTAATAGAAAAAAAAAACTGAAGGAGGATGAAATCATTAGAAGAATTTAATTTTAAGAATTATCTCAAATAAAAACAAATAGCAATCAATAAAATGAAGACCAAATCTAACAGATAAAAAACTAAAGGAGGATGAAATTTAAAAAATTCAAATTTATAAATTATTTCAAATAAAAAAATAATAGTAAAAAGAAAATGGACCAAATTTGAAGGAAAAACAAACTGACAAGCTGCGTTGAAAATTTAGAAAGTAAAATGCAAAAATTAAGGAGGAGAGAGAAAGTAAAAAGAAAATATCATCAACGCAAAATCAGAGATCCATTAGCCACACATGCCGTCTAGGTATGGAGGGGCAACCGATACGATTTGAACGCTGCCCTAAAAGCCACCTTTTGGACGTTGCCTGACCCCTTACATGCAGCCCAAAGGGCATCGGGGTAAGACACATGCTGGCGAGTGCATTGCACACGCCAACCATTTTTGTTTTTCAAATAATATTTTATATTTATTAAAATACCAAATTTCCCCTTATTCAAACTAATTATAACTAAAAATATAGGATGAAAATACAAAAAAACCCTTGGAAACCATTTTTTTAAATAATTTTTTATGGGTAATTGAGTAATTTTCCTATGCTTAAAGAGTGAAAATATGAAAAAACTCCTTAGATACCAATTCAAATATTTTTGCTTTAAAGGGTGTTTAAGTCATCATACCGTGCCGAAAATATGCAATGGCCGTTTTTGTCCCCATTCAAATTGAAAATGACTAATGGGCTATGAGAAAAAGATCATATTACCCTTAAGAACAAGTTGAATGATTTTTCTTGGATAAGCAAAATTGTCATTTTATTGTTTCAATCCATGGTAACTTGTGTCTCGTTATACAATGAAAAACCAAATATTCTTTTTATACATATAAATGTGTGTGTATTATAAACTTATTTATAGCATAGTTATCGTATCCAATCCCAAGGTCTGACCCGATTTAGGGTTGAGATCATTGGATTAATAAGTCAACTTAAATTTATCATTTTTATTTTAAACAATATAATTTTTATTTTTTTAATTTTTTTTTTCTGGTTTTAACATGATAAATTTGGCCAAATCAACCTATAAAATTACCTAAATTTAACTAGGTTGATATATACAAATTTCAAAATAAAACCCAACATAGATTTCGATTTACCTAGCCGGCCAGTAGTGATCAATTCAAATATTTTATTGGTAGACTTTATTGATTTGTATTTTCGAGACTCAATTGTATTTAAAAACTCCTTTTAAATAAATTTATACCTTAATTTCTCTGTATTTGTATCGTGCTGCCGTGTTATTTATCATACCTTTTATATCTATAGTATACTTTCCTGACAGGCTCTTACTCATACAGTAAATTCTCATTGTTTGTTTTTTTGGACGGTCAAGATATCCTCGTATCGTCATTGAGACAGCGACATCAAGATTTATATTCGTAAAATTAATGAAGAGAACAAACCTCATTATTACCTGACCTACCAAACTCTAGAATTAAGTTGGTATTCGGAAACGCAGTAAAATCTATATTTTTTAAAAATTTAATTTAATATTTATTAAAAATTAATTTATTTATATATTTTGAATCATTTTAATACGATGATCTCAAAAATAAATTTTAAAAAATCAAAAAATATTATTTTATTATATTTTAATATGAAAAATATTTTAAAAAATAATCAAACAAGTCGTAAGTCAATTTCTCTTTATAACTTTGAATCCATTTTTTTCTGCAGATGTATTGTTCGATCTGCTAAACCAATTTCCTGCCGAATCCAATTCTTTTCTG
>Ga0307510_10004822_pt1 | contig 15942 bp, 22 predicted proteins | sample 12_EM_MG_FD_207224 | JGI IMG/M metagenome (GOLD analysis project Ga0307510, IMG submission 207224) | Populus trichocarpa ectomycorrhiza microbial communities from riparian zone in the Pacific Northwest, United States - 12_EM | ecosystem: Host-associated > Plants > Roots > Unclassified | place...
CGGTACACAAAGAGCTTTCAATGATGACCCTTCGGTGCTTTACATATCCCTCCATAGATATGAGGGTGGAAGGTTTTACCCGTGCGGTCCATTTGGTGGTATGACGTCCTGCGGTGAGGGCAAAGGGCTTGGCTAGTGCGCGAACCACTCCTCTTAATCTGCTCGCCTTAATATCACCAAAGTTCAGTGAATATCCCTTGGGCAGAAATTGGTACGACCGACGCGGATTATATCCACGCTTTCCAACAGATTGTGATGCCTATTGCAACTGAATTTGCCCCTGAGCTCGTGATCAGTAAGTGGGGTGTGTGTGCACCGCCAGTGTAGCAGTTATTTACCCAAGGCAGTCTCAGCCGGATTCGACGCTGCCGACGGAGACATCCTGGGGGAATGCTGCGTTACGCCCGCAGGATATGCCCACATGACCTACATGCTTTCCACCCTCGCCGGGGGGAAGGTGGTCGCTGCGCTTGAGGTAAGCTTAACTCCTAAAACCCCGATTTATGTCTCATGACCATAGGGTGGATACACGCTCGAGTCACTCTCCAATTGTGCGTTGGCTGTAGGTCGAATGCTGTTGGGAGAGGCCCCTCCAGAGCTGCCACCTCTGGTGGCGTCCGAGGTCGAATCTGAGACCGTGTGGCTCGTCGCGAAGGAGCAAAGCAAGTACTGGAAGAATATCAACACCAAAGCTTGCGAGCCGAAAGAAGGTTTACTCATTTGTTTACTGGTCGAATTCTTGGAGCTCTAAATAGTTTCCCCAGACTTCGAAGAGTTCGCATTCGCTGTTCCAGGTAGATATTTTCGTGAGAATTTATGATGCCTCCTCCACTCAATGTCTTGCCAGAGCTTCTCAAAGCACACAGGCAAGATTACATGTACCGGAATTTTGACATGCTCGAGGTACCACTCATGCATGATGACGTCCGGGAGAAATTCTCGGCGCAGATCATGTGCTCGTGAGTAATCTACACCGTGGGTTTATTAAAACCTCATTGCATCCGCAGAAAAGACATCTTAGATAATGAGGTCCTGGTCGTCTTCGCCCATGAATTGTAATTCGTAATCCCATTGAAGTTCGCATCTGCTCTAATCCTTTACTGTGTAGCGGCAATCTTCGCGTTGAAATTTCAGATCGACTGACATGCGACATTCAAGTCGAGTCCTCATATATAGTAAATCTTCACCACTACTTGCCAGCTCCGGTATTCACGCAGGCGGACCAGATCGACGTGTCAAAGCAACTTGTTCATTGGGTGCAGCAAGAGCACTATGGCCTCCTAGACATCAACCTCTTCCCAAAGCCTCCCTCCAGTGACAGAGATGTAGGCATCGCTTCCCTCGACCAAGTTTCTTCCTAGACAACATTGTCCCCTTTAGTATCCCCAAAAAACTCCGGAGCAGTATGCGCGCGAAATTATGACTTATCTTTGGGACAACTACATCCTGTGAGCATGTGCAGTGATAGTGTAATGGTGGTACCTCACTCACTTGTTCTTGTCAACGATAGGTTATCTGCGGCCAAACGCATCATCCTCATAGGGCACGGGCCGGGCGTGCTGGGCATTTCTGAGTTGCTCGAGGCCCGCAGTAAGCGTCAATATGATTTTCGCGTAGTGCGCTTGGCCTAAGATGTTTAGCTGCGGGTGTGATGCACCAAGTAAAACTCGTTGTCCAGGTTGTCGGCTATACCAAAATCCCTCTTGTTCCTAAGAAGGGCCCCGACCTTATCACCTGGTACCAGAAGGTCCGTGGATGAGCCCTTTGACTATTCACCCCGACTCTCACGGCTGAATGTGGCATCCAGCACTCGCTCGTTATAGTTCCACACGATCACGTCATCCGTCATGAAGGTAAAATTCTCAAGCGACATGGACGGCTCGTCTTTGCGGGTGAGTTCTTCGACGCTGTCCTTCTGCACCAATATTCAACCTTTGTTCTCCTTCCGAAGAGGAGTCAAAGCCCGTAAAGCTCATGTTACGAGCGCTTCCTCTGATTCAAACGCATGTCCGCAACATCCTCACCCCTAACGTGGTTCCTGAGTAGCATCCGCCCTTCTCGAACACTGAACAGTAACCCAGTGATCCTTCCTGTGCCATCGAGCTTGTCTGTCGCTAAATGTAAGATTTACCACCGCTATCGATACCAGATGTTATGAACTTTATTATCACGGCGCACAACAAGCTCCGTCATGCGAGCGTGGATATGAACAAAATTATAGCTCGTCTTTAACATGCCCCGCTTTTGGAGCTGTAACTCCCTCATGAGTAGGCGAAGCTCCCTCAGCTACCGGAGATGCACCTGGTGGCACCACCCTGTCTGTAACACTCTCAGAGATGCATGTCTCGGGTGCTTGGGGTGCCGCCTCCGAGTTGATCGTCGTGGATAGGTGGGCCGACTGGGCAGTCGTGCAGGTCTCGAAAACAACATCGCCCGACTCAGCTATCGGCTCCTCGGACGCGTCCTTCGCATCCTTCCCTTCCCTCTCGAGCTGGATACGTATAGCTCTATGTATCGGGTTCTCCTCTCGCTCATATGTGTCGTCTTCCCACGTATGACCATCCTTCGACGTGCCATCGGGCCGTGTAGTGTAGCCGTGCGCACCATGGAAGTCTGTATCGTGTTCCTTGGTAGTCTTCTTTTCGGGGGTTGGCATGCGACTCTCCTCGGGCATATCGGTGTGGGTGGTCAAGTTTGCTGTGCCATCAAGTATCGAATCGAAGAAAGCGGAGATAGCTTTGTGTTTCAGTACACCTGCACGGTCATTGGATAATCACCAGGGGCGCCAAGAGTGTGGAGGGAAGGGCAGCACGTACCTTCGAAGAGGAACGGTGTAGCGGAACCGGCAGGGTAGATGAGAATCTTGCTTTCTTTTTGAGTCCCAGCGTCGTAGCCCAGAGTTGAGGAGGCCCTTCCATTACGATCGTGGTGGTTTGCAAAAGCAAAGTCATCACGGTATTTGTTCGCGAGTACTTTCCACATGAGCGGTATATCCTTGGTGCTGAGCAGTAAAACTCGTGTTTGGCCAAAGTACTTTAAACCAGTAATGAAGCAGTGACAACGAGGGAATGTGAGGATAGAACATACGTCGTTAACCCATGGCCCAATCTCCTCAACGGAGTGCAACTTCTTGTTCCTGTGGGGCACACGTCGCGTTGCGAAATAGAAGAACGTGCTTGCTGTACGATCTGGATGCTCGAACAATATTGGTGGTTGTTCCTTGCCGCGAGGGAATAATTTAACTGTCGGGAAGCCCTTCACACCCTATGCAAACGTCAAAAAAGTTGCAAACACTCTATGGACAGACAAACGCGCTTGCTCAGCACAGAGGGACCGGTTCTCATCGCAATCGACTGCATATAGAGGGATAAGAGGATGAAGGCCAACCGCGGCCTTGCTATATTCTGGAACCATCGCCTTGCAATACTGGAAGACACAGGTCAACGGTTACATTTGTTCCAGGTCTGAGTCCTGGTAAGGATGCACTTACTCCACACCACGATGCGACGAATGCCACGACACTTGTGCGCTTCTTGGTGTCAGAATCAACCATGACAGATGGGTTTGTGCCAGCCACATACATTTTCTTTCAATGCGTTGCGGAACCCTCTTTGATCAATCATCTTCACCAGGGAATCCTTCGGATACAAAGCTGCAGAGACAAATGATGAAGTAAGGGTCAGGGCCAATGCTAATAAGTGGGGCAGCATATCGGCAAAGTGGGGGGAAGAGGTATTCCTGGGTCCTTATAAACAACTGCCAGTACTAGTGACGTAACTGGCTCGAGGCTGACGTGGCTGGTGTCCGTCTTATTCTTAAATAAAATGTAACTTAATTTTTCATCCCAAGTATGATAAGATGGTGTACGATAAGATGGTGTACAGTACAGTAAGGCCAGCTCGCTGTAGCCTTGAAACCGAGCGATTCCGATCACATGACACCTGCCCGAGCGCACTCGAACGCAACGCCTCCTTCCTACCTATTTTCCCTTCGTTGCTCATCATCCCTCGCTACCGCCTTGTATTCGACAGCTGACCCCTCAAGAGCGCACCTCACCAACTCGAGTCATACGCCTCGTGCCTGACACCCCCGAGTCGCCGTCGAACGCGACGCTTGGACCATCTTGTCTTGCCAGTGAATGCTTTGGATAGAATTAGCAGGAACGGAAGTCGTATGCCATTATATTCCTTTAATATTTCTTTGTTTACTGCTCCTTCACTTTCCCTTATTCTACCTAGCTGCTTTGTTGTCGACCTCGCGCCCGCTGTTGCGCCTCATTCTCCAATACCACATTCCTTATCTTTCCATTCAACCCACTCGCCTTCCCCCTTACGATGCCGCGCGGTCTGTCGCCGGCAGGATCTTTACTCATTCAACTTGCCTTTTTTCGACCTCATAGCGTACATTATCTCGCCTGCTGGAACTAATATATAAGCCCCGCACCTTGCCTCGTCGAAGAGGAAGGCAATCGTTTGGTCCCCTTTCCCTCCTTTCTTTCGTGTGCTCTCGACCCCGCGTGACTGACCGACGAACATTCGAGTCAGCGAGCCGTCAAGTCGTCTGTCTGTCTGTGGACTCGTACACTTCTTTTTCTCTTTCTTTTTCTTTAATCAACACAGAGTGCGCCTCGATCTGCGACACATCGTTTCCTTCGCACCGTCGCTCGCGCTCCGTCTTGGCACCCTTGCGCGTTCTCGTTCAGGAACGTGGCCTCATCACACACACACACACACACACACACACACACTCTCTCTCTCTCTCTCTCCCGGACCCACAGACACACCCCCTCGAACTCACAGGTAGAGCGACCATCTACCTTACAATGGTGCTAAGATATAAGGCAGATGTGCCATTTGGCCACCTTATATTGACACTTGCTGCATGTATGTCCACATGTGTGCATGCAAACTGAAAGGTAGATAGTTAGTCCTGCAAGTTTGAGAGGGTCTGTTGTCGCGGTCTTTGTAGTTATTACGGATCTTATCTAAAGCTTGATCTAAAGTATATTTTATGGGGGGGATAGATATTAGGGAGTGGAGTGGTTCTGTCGGCGTGGTGCGAAAGCATCCTGTTATTCGTCGTATGGCGTCGTTCTGTGCGATTTGAAGTGTTTGGCAGATCTTCTTTTGCCGGACTCCTGTGTACCATACTGGGGCCCCGTAAGCCAGGACGGGTAGGACGATCGCGTGGTATACTTTCTGCCAGTTGGCGAAGTTGAGCCCACGCACGGAGTTCCCCAGAATGTGGAGTGAGCGGACAACCGATTGGGCTCGCATGGCCATGATCTTTGCGTGGTGGGACCAATCGAGCCGATGGTGTAGAAATATACCCAGATACCGCATCGTTGTCTGGGGCCGAACTGTGTATGTCCCTCTGTAGGGGTCCCGTAGGGCCAGGGAGGTTATTGGGGTGCCGTAGATGGGGGACGGTTTCGGGTGCTTCGGAGCGAAGGACATTAGCTCCGTTTTGTCTGGTTCAGCCCGGAGTCCGTTACGCTTCAACCAAGCTGTGTCGAAACCGCTGGCGATTGCTTGTGCCGTTGAGCGATATGTGGGCCCAGTGGCGATAATGGAGCCGTCGTCGACGTAGAGGGAGAGATCACGGTTATTCCACGCTTGTAATTTGTGGAGGAGCGGGGAGGTGTACAGGGCCGACAAGATGGGGGAAAGCGGTGAGCCCTGTGGGGTGCCGGAGTTAACATCGAACGGGTCAGATTCTTTCTTGTTAAAGGAAAGAAACACTCGGCGATCCCAAAGGAACGAAGCCACCCAGTCACAGACGGAGGCAGGGAACCCGAGGTTTCGTAATACCTGTGCCGCTCGTCCTTGGTGAATATTGTTGAAGAACCCCTGTATGTTGAACAGAAGGACTGCCGCAACGCGGCGCGCATTGAGGCAGGACTCGACAGTATGTACCAGGACCGAGGCGGCGTCCACTGCGCTGTGGTAATCCCGGGACCCAAATTGCCGCGGTGGTAGCAGCTGCAACGAGTTGATGTCAGCCAAGAATCGTTTCGCGACGATCTTTTCCAATAGCTTCCTGCAGCATTCAAGAAGGCTTATTGGTCGATAGGCTTTGGGTTCGCTATAGTCCGCTTTGCCAGGTTTGGGGATCACTACCACCTTCGCTGTCTTCCATGGGTGATGACCGAGCGATAAGCATGCATTATACAAGTCGATGAAGCGGGTGGGGTTAGATGCAGAGGCCCACTTAATTAGTTTGTATCCGATTCCGCTGAGACCGGGTGCCGAGCTGTTGGATGTTCGGGAGAGGGAGGACTCGGACCGAATCTCATCCTCCGTTATCGGTTCTAGGGGGTGGGTGGGTCTGGGGGGAGGGTCGTCTTCTTGATTCTTGAACGATATCAACCATGGGGTGCGGTTGGTCAAAAAAGCGCGCTCTAAAGGCCAAGCTCATCTCTTTGTGGTCGTCGGACAGGAGATTAGTATTGCATAAAAGTGGAGGGATGGTCTTTGCGCGGTGTCCTTTACGCCAGCTGCAGGCAGCCCAAAGATCCGTCATGTTGTCCGCGCCGTCCAAAAGCCCTTGGGTCCAATCCTGTTTAGCCCGGGCTACAGTTACGTGTAGGGCGTTCAAGGCAGTGTGGCGCTCTGGGCCATGTGAGGTGAGGACTATGGTCAGTGCCGCGGAGCACTCTCTGTTCCACCATTTCACTCCACGAGGATCAGGGGCTGTCTTTCGCTTGAAGACAGAGGCACTCGCTTTGTCGATGTCTCTGTGTAATGCAGTGGCGGCTTCGTCTAGGGATGCTATGTCCGTGATCTTGGGCGCGGGGAACTTTGAACACTCCTTGCTCCACGAGTCCTTGAACTCATCTACTATGGAGTAACCTCTAGGAGTTTTTGACCGGGGGGGCGCGAGGGAAGAAAGCGGGACCAGGGCAAAAGCCCGGTAAAGCCGATTATATTTTGTCTATGAAAAAGTCCGGTTTATAACTACATTGTGTTTATGAATACCAAGGCGTTCAAGGCATCATCGAGCAAATAGAAAGCGTACGAATACAGAAGTGAAGTGTCTACTTTTGTCCTTTATTGAACTGTCAACTGTCCGGAAGTTTTCTCTTGCATGTGAAAACCGCTTCTCCGCCGCACGCGTCAGTCGCCCTTGGTCTGATTTCCAACATAACCGACTAACTCCGTTTCTTCCGGTGTCGGAAGGACATGTGATGGGATCCAGGAGGTGATAATGGCGGTGTGGCCGGATCCTAACGAGTCGTCAAATGAGATTAGGATGGGGAAGAATTGGTCGGAGAAGAGTGCTGCGTCGTTACAGACTCGGAGGGCAAGATCTATGATCGAGGGCTTTTGGTTGTTGCGTCCGCGCCATGTTGGGACATTTGGCGGGTTGAGGATATTTAGTCCTTGGTTCGCGAACCATATCTCGAGGGGCGAGGCCCAGGGGGATAGGGTTGCCCCGGGGAGGGACCACATCAGGGAATGCGTATTGAAGTCTCCGAAGACCAAGGTTGGTATGGTGTCGTCAATGTCCGAGTTGACGAGGGCGTGGAGACCGTGTCCGTTTTGGGGACACAGTGATATACGTTTATTAGGCGGATAGATTCATGGGGGAGTATTATGTCGATCGCCATGAAGCAGGGGGAGGCGTAAGGGACGGAGTTGGTTGAAGACGAGATGTGACAAATGCGATTTCACATAGATCGCGACTTTGCAGATATCAGAGGGGGAATGAGCTGGAAGATAGACTGTCCATAGGTTGTTGATGACTGGGCCAAGCACCGGGATGCCCTCGGGGTCTTTGTCTGGGCGAGCAATAGAGACGGTGTTGTACCACGGTTCTTGTATGAGGAGGATGTCGGCTGAGGAGTTTCGTAGGAGCACATGAGTCATATTGCTACGCCGCCGCATGTTGACGGACATAGTTCGGATAGGTGCTTCGATCATTGGGAAGGAAATGGGGGATTAGAGGGAGGGGAAACGACGGCAGGGGTGTTATTCCCGTCCGTATGTTCCGGTCTGCGTTCCTCGCCGTCCAGGTTGTCCCTGGCCCGACGAATCTCGGAACGATAAAGGTTTCTGAGGGGGCATGATACGTCAGTAGAGATGTGCCCCGTATAGGGCTTTCTCGCTGCGCGACAGTTAAAACATGTGGGTGTGCAGTTGCACCTGAAAGCCGTGTCATGTGTCTTTTTCCTTGAGCATTTCAGTGCGTGGTCTTTACTCTCATGGGTGCTCGCACAGATGGGGCAGACAATCGTAGACACTGGGCGTGGGCATCTCTGGGATGTGTGCCCCAGCCGGTAGCAACGGTCAGATTGCCTTATTATAGGAAGAGATTTGGATCTTTTCGCCACTACCACCACGCCGAACATGGACGGCGGTTGACGGATGAGGGCTTGCATACGAGTGCCATCAGGATCAATGAACGCGAACGTCACTGATGAGTGGATCTTTCCGCGCTCAATATTGGCCTTAAGCCAGCGTGGCGGCAAGATGATCGGAAGGCCGTTAAAACCGGATTCGCAGACAGTTCCGTCAGAAGTGTCTGATTATCTGGGAGATCGCCCGACGCGGTACGAATGACCGGGACCAAGTTCAGAAGAACTCTGGTGTATCCGACCTGTGGTGCGATGGTACAGCCCTTTCCAAAGGGATGGAGCAGAATTCCTCGGACTTTAAACACCTCGTCAAGTGAGGGTTGTCCGGCAAACGTAAGAACAAAATTAGGTGACGATTGGGAGCTCCAACGCCCGGAGAGGAGCTGTACAGGGGGTTTACCTGGGGCGAAGCCCTGACTCAAAGCGGTCTGGAGTCTCCGAACAAGGGAGGCCGCGTCAGGTCTTGGCGCGCGAAAGCGCGTGCATCTGGGCCGCAGACCACTGTGAAGTCCGTAGACTGTAGGATCTGAGGCTTAACTGTGGGTGTGCGTGTGGATGGCGAAGGTATGGTGGCGGCGGTGGCTTTGGCCATGTAAGCCTCCACGATGGCCTCTTTGGTGGCTGCGCGGGCCCTGGAAGGGTTCCCGAACCTGGTACTGTACGCCGCCACCACTTGGGCTTTAGTCATGGCATTTAGCTGTTCCCGTGTCAATTGGCCTTTAGCCTGGGAGACAGATATAGTGGGTGGAGATGTGGCTCCAGTGGGGTTGGAGGCCCGAACGGCATCCGCAAAAGAAACTTTACCTGATTTCCCAGCGACGAACCATGTTTGTTCTTCGTCGTGGTGGTCTTTAGCGGAGGAATGGGTCATATTGCCCACGCTGGTACTTTCGGAGCTGTGGGAGACAGCGCTAACTGGAGCGATGGAGGAACTCGTGTCAGCGGCGTATTTGTTGGTGGTGGTGTCGAGGACTTTGGTAATTCGCTCTCCAAACTGTGTTTGCTCGGTGGCGGGCCGAGGAGGAACCGGTGTCGGGCGCGGGCCTTCGAAGGATCGGTATATGTGGTGCCGGCACGTGCTATGTCGATGGCCCGTTGTTTCTTGTCGGACAGTGAGAAGTAATGCTGGGCGAACTCTACCTTCATCTCGTCGTCGAAAGGGAGTTCAGGGTCAATGCGACGTAGAACGCAGAAAGAGTAGACATCGTCTCCAAATAGGTTTAAGGCGGCGCGGTGTTTCTCAGAGAGATCCCCCTTTGCAGGGAGACAGAACAGACTCCGATAGAGGTTCTCGATGTGATGCGCGGAGCTGAGGTGTAAGTTCGGGTCTACGTACGTGTACTCCTCCGTTTCGCCGTAATCCATGAACCCCTCTGGGATGAGCGGGCTGTTAGTGGCAGCCTGCCAAGGATTATAACCCGGGTCATCATCCTCTTCGAATGGAGGCTCCTCATAAGCCCCTTCTAGAAATCCCAGCCGCCGCTCATTAATATTGATCTTATCGATGGCGGCAGAGAGGGGCGCGAGCGCTTTGCTTATGATGTCAGCAATGTCGATCTGTGGGCTAGGGTTATGTGGCTGGAGTTGTCAAGGTCAAGGTTCGGGTCAGGTGTGCCTCGTTCCAGGCTGGTCTCTTGGGGTCCTCTCTCACCCGTCAGAGGAGGAATAGGTGAATCAGCAAGGGAAGTCAGCGGATCTTCCGCTTCTTCCGCGGGAGGGGCCGCCTTCGTGTCGTCTGTGTCTGGGTCGCTGTCCACTGGTTGAGAGGGTTGTACTTGGTGCAGTACGACATTGTTGCTTGTGTTGTGATTCTTGTGAATGTCGGCGTCCCCATTTGTTGCTTGGGAGGGGTACTCTTCGACGAGGACCTTACCTTTCTCATCGGTGGTGGACCCTTCCTTGGTCTGCGTGTTGGCTTCAAGGCGGGCGGTTGATTTGCGGGCCTCGAGGTCCTTCTGCAGGTCTTGATTAAAGCGTGCGAAGTCCTCGTCGGCCTCCTCTATGGCCTTATTGCGGAGGTACTCCAGCCTGGCAGTGTAGTGTCGGCGGGACTCTTCGTAGGCTTCGTGATCCGCATTCTCGCGGTAGTCTGTGAGACGAGTGGCCTTGAAGTCTGCGACTGCCGCGGCGCACGTCGCTTCAGCTTCTAGTTTGAGCGCGGCGACCTTGTCCGCAGCCCACGGTTGAAGGATCTCGTGGTCGAGGTCTTCTAGCAGTCATGCTTGCATATCTGTACGAAGGTCAGCTAAAACACGGGCGGACCATTCGATCAGACGGGGATCGAGTATGTCTGCGAAGTTAGGTGCTTTGTCCGAGACAAGACGGTTAATTACCGCGTCTTGGGCGAGGGCCCATTGGTCCCCTACCCACGCGTCTACCTGGTTGTGGAGGTCGCGCATTCCGCGGTTTAGGACGGTGTTCTGTGCCGCGTGGAGGTCGTGCCCGCAGGTCATGAGAATTTCTTTCCAGTTTTTCTCAGAGACAGGTAAGCGGCAGTTCTCCATGCACCTAGAGCATTGAATCCAGTCGTCAGGGTTGTCCCTACGGTCGGTGAAGAATTTGCCTAGGGAGGTGATAGATGTGACCGCATCTCGATGGCCACCAAACCGCTCCCGTCCTTCCTCACCCTCACCACTACAGAACAGTCACATCTATCATGCGGACGCCGTTGCGCAGGTCTGTTACGAGGGTGGCTGCCGCTTGGAGCCAAGTGGCGCGGGTGTCAGCCACCCCAGTTGACAGAAATTGGCGGACTCGGTCGAAAGCATCACCGAGGGACGTATCCTCAGTGGCCAAAGGGGAGGAAGAGAGTTCGAAGGAGGTACTAGACGGAGAGATTTGGCGGAAGTGGGCGGGGGATAGGCCTTGGAACGATCCCTCCGGGGCGTTTAGTGAGGGGAGGAAGACATAGTGGCGTCGCCGCCGGAGGAGGCGTATGGAGAAATGGAAGACGTGGACACTGCAGGCAGCTAAGATCTATGGTGTAAAACGTTGTATCGAAGGGCCACCAGAAGTAGGAGTCGTGGGATGCACAAGCGTTATTCCCAGATGGTGGTGGTTGGTGGATGGTTCAGTTGGCACGGCGTAGTGCGCGTTTGGGTGTTGCGGTTCAAGGAGCCCCCAATCTTTGACTTTTCTAAATTCTAACGGCTGTTACCTTCACGTGATCCCGCACTGTCAGTGGAGGTAGTGTGGAGGTACGGCCATTGACTGGCCATTGCGAATCGAATTAACTACCCATGAGCGCTGAGCAGAACAACATGTCTCACCGTCATACATTTCCTCGCTCTCACCTCCTCATTCTTGGGACAAACTCAATAAAGTACCTTCTTCCAGTCACACCCATCTCCCAAGCAGAAACCCTCCTCGAAACCAATCGGATAGAGGATGTCAAACAACTCGCGGACCAACAACGGAAGAAGGTTGAGAGCAGACTCATCCTAGATCCCAACGAAGTGCGTGTTATTCCCCCCCCCCGGTCTCCGCTCAGTGTCAAACTCTTGCAGGTAGACGAGCAAGCATACGTCTACCAGAGAATAGGTTTCCACTGTCTGTTCAAGAGGCGCTTCGAGGACGCCGGATTCTGCCTGTTTCAAGGGGAGCTCGACCCTCGCATCCTCATCTCGTACTTCCCCGAGCTCCGCGGTGCCGTTCTCAATGCAGACTCAACAGTCGACGTCTTTTCAGGGGTCGCCGAGTGCATGCCGGCCTACGACTCTATCGACGACATCAGTACGTCCCCCTCTTCCCTGGCCCTTTCCCCGCCACCCCGCGTTTTCCCTGATTCCTCACACACAACACCAATGACACGCCCTCCCATCCTCCGCTGGCGGCTAACTTTCAGTCGTGGACAATTTAGTCCTTAACTATTCACCATATCTCGCGCCGACGACCCGTTCGGCACCTCCCACCGCAGAGCTCCGTCGTATCTTCGGACGCGCAGCGCATGAGATGCTCGAGGAGTTCCTACGCAAGTGGAGACGCGTGCGAGGCGAATCTAGTACACCGGCCGTGCGTGCCGTGCGTAGCCTTTTCTTTCTCCCCTCTCACACTCTGGTGGTCGGGCTTGGAGGACACGCGCCTCATTTTGCGTTCTCTCATAGATCGTCGATACCGTCTTAGCAAAGTTATTTGCGCGAGCAGAGAAAACAATGGAACTCTACGCGCTCCTCGAGGAATCATCAGACATCATCGTCCTCCCCGAGGTCGAACCCGTCTTCCGCGCGACGAGCCTATACGGCGCATTGTGCAAAATGTACTCCAAGAGCGGAGACGACGCGGCCCTGCTAGAAGTATGGAAAAAGTGTGTGGGCTCTTCTCATGCGTCAACATGCGTCCGCTTCTGCTTACAGTTGAAATCGCAGACTTGTTGAGGGAGAGTGGACATCTCCCGATATTCCAGACCCGTTATCAAATATATTTGCGCTGCTCACGGCCCGGCGCAATCGAGCGTTAATACAACAATGGGGCGGTTGGTTAGCTGGAAAGGACGCGGAACGCGCACTTAAGGTGGGTCAACGCCAAGCCATATTTTTTCGCCTTTGGGTACATGTCTCACGGACGCTCGCGGCGTCATTCTACAGTTATTGACCGCTCACGGTTCCACAAAGCGTGGACAAAAAGCGGAAGATGAGGCCGCAACACTGCAACAGATTCGCGCTGTGAATGCCGAGGCTGGGGTACGGTTCCTCGAACACCTCGTGCTGCAAAAGCGCAGAACGGTAGGTCCTCTGTTGATCCCCATTCATAGTCCTGTGCCTAATATTTGATTTCTCAGGATCCAGTCCTCCACACCGAGCTCGCTCTCACGTACATTGACGAGGTTCTCGCTTTGGTCGCCGACGACGCGATATCGAAACTGTGGCGAGCTAAAGGTACGTGTTTGTTACTTTGTATATACAGCGTAGATGCCAATCACACCACTCGCAAGCATCGTCCTATGCGTCTTCACCAAATCCCTCCCCGTTCCTCGCCTATTTCGAATCAACAACCCCCACTTCACCTGCCAAACACGCGCGTCTGCGCACGGCGTTATTCCTGCAGACATCCACCGTGTACGACGCGTCCGCAGCAAGGGCGCGCCTCGCACCACACGCCCCGTTGCTTGCGCCCGAACTCGCCATCATCGCCGGTAAGGTACGTCGCGCGTGCCACCAATTCACAATCACAAATAAACGGCAATAATGATAATTCGTACTTTTTGGGGCCACTAGCTCGGCGACGCGCAGGAGGCGCTTTCGCTCCTTGTGCGAACCGTACACGACCACACGTCCGCCGAGGCATTCTGCACTTCCCACGGCGCGGCGGTGCCCCCGCGCGCAGCCGCACTCCTCGCAGAGCGTGCTGGCCTGGCCGCGTGGGCGCCAGCACCCCCACCCCAACCCACATCAAGTGCCGACCCACCGACCGACAGCCCTGAGACGAGACGCCGCTTACACCTCCTACTGACCATCTACACCGCCGACACCAACGCGTACGCATCATCTCATCCACTCCACCACACCCCAAATCTCTCATATCTTTCTTTACTTCCTTATTAGGATCTCCGCCACCTCTCCGGATGTATCAAGCCCATCTCCACCCCCGTCCGCAGCCGCAGCCGCAGCGGAACCGCTACGATCACAAGCACCACTCTCACCAACGCTGCCAACGCCAACACCACCAACACCAACAACGGCTACCGAAACAGCTGCCGCGCACCTCCTCGCCTCGCACGCTACCTCCTTCGATCCACAAACGGCCTTCTCAACGCTTCCATCGCGTTGGCCGCTCCGCACGCTCCAGCTGTACCTCGTCCGCACCCTGCGCACTGCCGCGCACACTGCCCACGAAAGCGCGCTCGTAAAAGCACTGGCGACTGGGCAGAATCTCGCTGTGACAGATGCGGCACACGCCCAATTACGCGCGGCTGGGGCGCTTATCGAGGAGGCAGTGGACGAGGACGATGAAGACGCGGACGCGGATACGGGTGTCGGCGGCGGCGGGGAATTGGTGCTGGATGAGAAGGCGGTGCTCGCATCGGATGCGCCTGCTTCAAGGGTGGTGGTGGATGTACCCCTAAGAAGCAAGACGGAGCGGGCGGATGCGGATGCGGTTGGTGTTGGGGTCACTTTGGCTTTGGGGTCATGGATGTCGGGCCGGTCAAGCGTAACAAACCGTTCAGAGATTGATTACAAAGATATGCCACAATAATTCCACCATTGAGAGAATCATTGTGGGGCTCCTTGAACTGCTACCACTACCACCACCATGGTCGGTTTTCCCTCAGCAAAAGCTGAGGCAAGGATGGGCAATGTTCCACAAGTAACTTTGGCCCCCTTAAACTAAACTAAATGAAATGAAATACCATAAACCCATGCCCTACCAGGCATACCTACACTGTGGTCACTGCCCACTGCCCTACTGGGCTCACTACCATGACCTGACATCTCAACATGTCCTCATGTATCTAGCCCCCTAACAACGAATTGCCACCTGTGACAACCCCACCTTCCCCTCATGCAACACAACACTCACCTCTAGCCTCTACTGAAAGAGTCCACACTACATAGTGCACAATAGCAGAACCTCAATGCCTACTGGATGACTTTCCCAATGCCACCCTGACCATGCTACAATGTTGGCACACCACCCTGCAAAACCAAACTCCACCCTATTGTCATCTTCAAACACCTCACAATGCCACCACCTGCTCCAATTGTTACCAGTTTGCCACCAAAATTAAACACAACCTGGAAACCTGTATTAACCACGAATGGGAGACTCCCTAACCTTTGACCATTCACCAGTGAGGTTTTAGTGGGTAGGAGAGCTGCATCCTCTGTCTGCAAGAGGGAACAGCTAGTGTTGCCACAGTCCGACCAGCTGTGAGCTGACTTTGAAAGCCACGGCTTTTGCCGGATACGGCTTGACTGACTGCGACTTTTAACTCTTTGGCCACGGCTCGACTTCGCTTGCGGCTTAGAGTCGACTTGAGCTGGTTTTTTTTTTTTTTTCTATATTGTGCATCTGAAGGCGAGACTAGCCTATGAAGCTATTTACATCTGATGTGAACTACTAATTATGGGTCCAACAATCCAAGTTGCTCTGCCCCACGGCCCTGCCTGCGTCCACGCCTGCACCGCTAACCTGCTGTTGCCTGTGTCTGCGCCCACACTGCTGGCCCACTGTCCCTGCCTGTGTCTGCGTCCATGCTGCTAGCCCTCTGTTCTCGCTGCCTGAACTTGGCATGGTGTGCTCCACATGCGCCCTGTGAGCACGAGCTTCATCGCGCGTGACTTGCCCACGGCGTGTGCCACGTTCGTGATCGTGCCGATGTTCACCGGTTCTGTCGCGAACTTACTACTTTATAGGAGTAGATGAGCAGCGACGAGGGCTTGGAGTTGGAGGTGACTGTAATAGAGGCAAAGGTGGGACAGGAGTAGGTAGAAGAGGGCAAAGGCAAGGGGCAAGGTAGGCAGCTCAATGATTGTCAAGTGGGGGTTGACAAGAGAACAGTCTAAGGACTGTTCGCTATATTTCGCGAGTCTTATATACTAATACAGGGTGGTCCGTGCGCAGCCCTTTAGGGCCGGCATTACAATCGA
>Ga0307510_10004823_pt1 | contig 15940 bp, 13 predicted proteins | sample 12_EM_MG_FD_207224 | JGI IMG/M metagenome (GOLD analysis project Ga0307510, IMG submission 207224) | Populus trichocarpa ectomycorrhiza microbial communities from riparian zone in the Pacific Northwest, United States - 12_EM | ecosystem: Host-associated > Plants > Roots > Unclassified | place...
TCGGGCACGTAGATGCGCTTGATCGCAAAGCAGAACTGGCCGGAGCGATGAAAGGCGCCGGCAACCAATGTGGGCATGAGGCGGTCGAGATCGGCGTCGTCGAGCACGATGGCCGGATCATTCCCCCCAAGCTCGAATTGGACGCCCTTGATGCCAATGGCCGCGGCCTTCATGATCTCGGTTGCGGCCTTGCCGCCGCCGGTGAACGATATCTTGCCAATGAGCGGATGCGCGGCCAGCGCCTGCCCGACGGCGTTGCCTCCGTGGACGGCATTGATGACGCCGGCAGGAAACAGTGCCGCGATCTCCGTGAGCAAAAATCCGAGACCGAGCGGGGCCTGCGGCGGCGACTTGATGACAATCGTGTTGCCGCTCAAGAGAGCCGGCGCCAGCTTCCGCATCATCAGGACGATGGGTGCGTTCCAGGGCACAAAGGCGGCGATGACGCCGATCGGCACCTTCTCCACACTCACCCAGCTCGCCTCATCCTCGACCTGCTTCGGCTTGAGGAATTCCTGCGCCGCTTCGATGTTGTCACGGATGGCAAAGGCGGAACCGATGGTTTCGGCCTTGATCTCGGACAGCAACATGCCGGTCTCGCCGACCACAACGGCAGCTACCCGATCGACAATCGACTCGACTAGTTGCGCGACCTTTTCAAGCTGGGCCGAGCGCTGCTCCAGCGTGGTCGCGCTCCACGCCGGAAAGGCCGCATGCGCAGCCTTCACCGCCCGATCCACCTCCTCAACCGTCGCCTCGGCAACGAGTCCGACCACATCAGCGAAGCGGCCCGGATCGCGCACTTCCGCGTAGCTGCGCGTAGCGACAGCCTCGTTGCCGATCAACAGATCCACCTTCAACGGACTCACCGGGCCGCCCCCTTACCTGTGAAAATTGATCGCGTGATAGTCGACGTATTCGGCCAACCCCACTTCGGAGCTTTCGCGGCCGATACCGCTCTGCTTGACGCCGCCGAAGGGAATATTGCGCTGGCCGAGCCGTGACGTTCCGGCGTTGTTGACAAACGTCATGCCTGCCTCCAGCTTGCGCGACAACGCCGTGGCGCGATCGAAATCCGCTGACCAGACGCTCGAGCCGAGCCCGAGATCGCCTGCGTTGGCCCAGCGAACGACGTCCGTCTCATCTCCAAAGCGAACGACAGGAATGATCGGACCGAACTGCTCCACCTGCACGACCTCGAGATCAACGGCGGCATTGCGCACCAGCGCGGGGCGAAGGTAGTAGCCCTCATCCCATCGTTCCGGCGCGAGCTTTTCACCCAGTTCTATGACGTCAGCCTTCGCCGCGCGCGTGCGCTCCAGAAGACCGGAAACAAAATTGAACTGAGCTTTGTTGTTCATCGGTCCAAAGGTGACGCCGGCATCCAAGGGATGGCCGACCTTGAACTTCGCCACTTCCGCAGCCATCATGTCGATGAACGTGTCGTAGGCCTTTTCGTGTACGTAGATGCGCTTGATCGCGAAGCAGAACTGGCCGGACCGTCGGAACACACCACCCACGATCTTGGGGACCACATCCTTCAGATCGGCGTCTTCAAGCACGATCGCCGGATCGTTGCCGCCCAATTCGAGCTGCACGCCCTTGATGGTAGCCGCCGCGTTCCGCATGATCTCGCGCGCGACCACACCGCCGCCGGTGAAGCTGATCTTGCGGACTTTCTGATGCGTCGAGAGCGCGCGGCCGATCTCCGGCCCGCCATGCAGGACGTTGATGACGCCGGGCGGAAAGAGGGCCGCGATCTTCTTCAGCAGAGTCGACAGACCCATTGCGCCCGACGGCGCCGGTTTCAACACGATCGTGTTTCCGCAGGCGAGCGCCGGGGCGAGCTTACGCATGGTCAGGATGATCGGCGCGTTCCACGGAATGATACAAGCGATGACGCCGACCGGCACCTTTTCAACGCTAACCCAGCTCTGCTCGTCCTCGAAGACCTTCGGCGCCAGAAAGGGCGGCGCAAGATCGGCATTGTCGCGCAAGACATTCGCCGCCATGGCGATTTCGGCCTTGTTGATCGACAGCAACATGCCGGATTCTCGCGCCATCATTTCGATGACGCCGTCGCCTTCCTTTACCAGGAGATCGGCCGCGCGCAGCAGCAGCGCCGCGCGCTCATCCGCGCTCGTGCGCTTCCAGGACCGGAACGCGCGATGCGCCGCCTCGACCGCCTGCTCGACGTGAACAGCGGTGCCTTCCGCCAGGAGGCCGACCACGTCGCCAATACGGCCGGGATCGCGAACCTCGAAATACGAGTCGGTCGCTACATCCCGCCCATCGATCAGCAGATCAATCTTCACCGTCGTCACACCGTTTGCTGTCTACCCAGGAAGCTGCCTCAATCGACCGTGCGTTCGATCGATTCGTCGGGCGCATTGGAAAGCGCGGTGATTTCCGCGCGCAGCCCCACAGTCATCGGTATCTTCAGCGCATCGACATAGCCATCGAGCTGCGCAACGGTTTCCGCACCGATGATGGGCGCGGTCACGGCCGGGTGAGACATCGCCCAGGCTACGGCCAACGACGAAGGACTGAGGCCATTCGCCTCGGCAAACTCGGTGAAGCGATCGGCAATCTCGTAATTGGAACGGTCGGCGTAGCGCTTCTGATAGCGCGGCTCGTTGAGACGCCCCTTTTCCGGCGCGCGGTCGACGCCGTAAAGACCCGTCAGCAATCCGCTCGCCAAAGGGCTGTAGACGATCACGCCGAGCTTCTCGGCGACGGCCAGCGGAAAGAGCTCGACCTCGGGCTGGCGCTTCACGAGATTGTACATCGGCTGGAGCAGCTCGAACCGGGCGAGCGTCTCCCTTTCCGATATGCCCAGCGCGCGAGCGATGCGCCAGGCCGCCCAATTGCTGGCGGCCGGATAGAGAATCTTGCCTTGACGCCGCAGGTCGTCGAAGACGCGCAAGGTCTCTTCCGCAGGCGTCAGCGGGTCGTAATGGTGCACAAAATAGAAATCGATGCGGTCGGTCTTCAGGCGGCGAAGACTCGCCTCCACCTCCTGCATGATGTGCTTGCGCGACAAACCACGTCCGTTGACGCCCGGATTCATCGGCCGGCAAACCTTGGAGACGAGGATGATATCGTCACGGGATTTTGATTCCGCAATGCAATCGCCCAGAATCGCCTCGGCTTTGCCGCCCGCGTACGAGTTGGCGCAGTCGAAGAAATTGATGCCGTGCTCGCGGGCCCTGGCGAACATCGCTTTCGAGGTTGCAGGATCCGAGTAGTTGCCGAAAGACATGGTTCCGAGGCACAGGCGCGACACCTGCACGCCCGTTCGCCCCACTGTCACGAAATCCATTTCGCGCGTCTCCCCGCTTCGCTCTTCATCAATGAGGCCCTCGTTGGCTGAGGGTCGAGGTCCCTCGCATCCATCACAGACTATGAAGCTTGCCTATATAAGTCAATAGTATGACCTATTCAGCGGGACATCGGGCGAACGTCGCCAGTTGACGCGTCATCATAAAGGCCATAAACCTAACCTAATATATTATGCGGTGCAAAGCTCGCGCTTGGCCCGCAACGGATGGGGAGCGAAATGAAACTGTATTGGTCGCCATGCTCGACCTTCGCGCACGTCGAGCTTCCCGCTCTGACGCCCGGCAAAGGCGAAACGCGCGCATGAGCGGACCGCTCTCGCATATCCGGGTTCTGGACCTGAGCCGCATCATGGCGGGTCCATGGTCGACCCAGATCCTGGCCGATCTCGGCGCCGACGTGATCAAGATCGAGCGCCCTGAGGATGGCGACGACACGCGCGCCTGGGGACCGCCGTTCCTGAAAGACAAGGACGGCAAGCCGACCCGCGAATCCGGCTATTATCTCTCGGTCAATCGCGGCAAGCGCTCGGTCACCATCGATCTGTCGTCGGCACAAGGACAAGAAACGGTCCGCAAGATCGCGGCGCAGTCGGACATCGTCCTTGAAAACTTCAAGGTCGGCACCCTCGCCCGCTATGGGCTCGATTACGCCGCGCTGAAGGCGGTGAAGCCCGACATCATTTATTGCTCGATCACGGGCTTCGGCCAGACCGGGCCGAAGCGCGATGCCGCCGCCTATGACTTCATGATCCAGGCCATGGGCGGCCTGATGAGCGTCACCGGCGAACGCGACGACAGGCCCGGCGGCGGCCCGCAGAAGGTCGGCGTGCCGATCGTCGACATCATGACCGGCATGTATGCGACGGTCGCGATCCTGGCCGCGCTCGCGCGCCGCGCCGAAACGGGCGAAGGCGAATGCATCGATATCGCGATGCTCGACGTACAGACCGCCATTCTCGCCAATCAGGCGATGAATTATCTGGTCTCCGGACGCGAGCCGCGGCGCACCGGCAACCGGCACCCGAATATCCAGCCGCAGGACGTATTCAAATGCGCCGACGGCCACCTGGTGCTTGCCGTGGGCAACGATTCGCAGTTTCAGCGCTTCGCCGCCGCGATCGGCCACCCGGAGCTGGCGGAAGATCCGCGCTATGCCACCAACAAGGCGCGCGTCGACAATCTGCCTGATCTTCTCGGTATCCTCCAGGCCCGGCTCGGGCAAAAGCCGCTCGCATACTGGCTCGAGATCCTCGAACGCGAGGGTGTGCCGTCGGGGCCGATCAACACGGTGCCCATGGTCTTCGCCGACGAGCAGGTGCGGCATCGCGGCCTTCTGAAGGACCTGCCGCACGCTGTTGCCGGAACGGTTCCACTGGTGACGAGCCCGATCCGCCTCGCCAACGCGCCGCTCGCCTTCAATCGCCCGCCACCGCTTCTCGGCGAGCACACCGACGAAGTTTTTCGTCAACTCGGTTTGACGCCTCCCGCCTGAGCGATCCTCGTAACCGGACCAATGACCTGAAATGGCACGCCTTCCTCTTTTCGACCCAACCAACATGAGCGCGGAGCAGGCGCGGGTTTATAACGAAATCATCAACGGCCGGCGCGGTCAGCTGGTCGGTCCGCTTCGGGCCGTACTGCATCGCCCGGATCTCGCGGATCACTGGCAGCGTTTCGGCGAAGCCCTGCGGTTCGGCACCAGCCTGCCGCAAAAGCTGGTCGAACTGGCGATCCTTGTCACGGCCCGCCGCTGGAACAGCCAGGTCGAATGGCACATCCACTCGCAGGAGGCGCTGAACGCGGGCCTCTCCGACAATGTGATCCTCGCGATCAAGCAGGGGCAAGCGCCCGATTTCGCCGATGCCGATGAAGCGAGTACCTACGAGTTCGCCCGCCAGCTGCAAACGACCGGCAATGTCGACGACGCCCTTTATGCGCGTTTGCACGCCGTGCTTGGCACGGTCGGCATCGTCGAACTGAGCTCCGTCATCGGCTATTATACGCTCGTCTCCATGACGCTGAATGTCCACGACATCACGCTGCCGAATGAAAAGGATGAATTGCCCGTCGCCGATCGCGACAGGCTTTCAGATCTGCCACGCGCGCACCCTTTTGCACCGTTTCTCAAATCGGAAAAGTGACGGCCGTGGAGACGATTGCTGCGCGCCTGCCCTCCCCGCCGGCAAAGGCGCTTCCCGAGGGCGCGGCCGACTGCCACGCGCACGTATTCGGCCCGCTCGATCGCTTTCCGACCGGTCCTTCCACTTATGCGATTCCATTGGCCGATCCTGCGGTCTACGAAGGGATGCTCGCGTCCGCAGGATTTACCCGCGGCGTGCTGATCCAGCCGGCGCCCTATGGCCAGGACACGCAAGCCCTGGAGAATGCGCTCGCACAGTTCGGTGGACGCGTAAAGGGTATCGCTGTCGCGGATGACTCCATCAGTGACGAACGGCTTTACGCGCTCGATCGCGCCGGCGTCCGTGGTCTCCGTTTCATTGAAATGCTCGATCCGAAATCCGGCCGGCGCTACGCCGGCAGCGTCGGCATCGATGCGTTGAAGGCGCTTGCCCCGCGCATGAAGCCCCTTGGATGGCACGCCCAGATCTGGGCGAAATGTGCCGATATTCCGCGTATCTTCCACGCGATCGAACCGTTTGGTCTGCCGGTCGTCTTCGACCATATGGGCCAATATGACGCCGCCGGAGGAGCCAGCGGAAAGATCTTTGCCGCCTTTCTCGATGTCATGCGCTCGGAGCGGGCCTACACCAAACTGTCGCTGTGCCGCCTCTCGCAGAAGACGCCCGGCTACGAAGACCTTCGTGCATTCCATGATGCCCTCGTCGAGACTGCGCCCGACCGGTTGCTGTGGGGATCGGACTGGCCGTTCGTGCGCATGGGTACGAATTCTCCTGATGTGACGCACCTGGTCGACATTTTTGCGAAATGGGTGAAGGACGAAGGGCTCATCCACCGCATCTTGGTCGACAATCCAAAACGTCTCTTCGACTTCTCAGCGGTTGACAAAATATCCGGCTTATGACCTTTTTCAATAAAAGTACGTACTTATGACCTTTATGCCAGACATGATCCAGAATGCACCGGAAGGTGGCAAATCGAAATGAAGCTGCACTGGTCTCCGAAATCGCCGTTCGTGCGCAAGGTGATGATCGCCGCGCACGAATTGGATCTGGCGGACCGGATCGAACTGGTTCGCTCGGTGGCCGACATGAGGCGTCCGAATCCCGCGATCATGGGCGACAATCCACTGAGCAAGATACCGACCCTGGTGCTCGCCGATGGACAGGCGCTGTTCGATTCAGGCGTGATCTGCGAATACCTGGACGGTCTTGCGGGCGGCGACCGGCTGTTTCCGGCGCGCGGACCGGATCGCTGGCAGGTACTGGGATGGCACGCACTCGCCACCGGACTGCTCGATGTCCTGATTCTCTGGCGCAACGAGCGCGACAAGCCGGCCGATCGCCAGGCGCCGGAATGGCTGGCTGCGTTCGCGGTCAAGACCGAAGCCTCGCTCGATCGGCTGGAAACGCTCGTCCCCGATCTCGACCGCACGCGCTTCGGTATCGGCCATATCGCCATCGGCTGCGCGCTTGGCTATCTCGACTTCAGATTTGCGAATATCGACTGGCGCACGAAGCGGTCATCGCTGGCGGCATGGCAGGACCGGTTCCAGGCCCGTCCTTCGGCCATCGCAACCGAAGCAAGGGATGGCTAAGCTCCCGGGGAAACCCCGCACGGATCGATGGCTTTGGAGGTGGAACATGACTGTCAAGGGACTGGAAGAACTCACGAAATTTCGTGTCGAGGTCGCAGATCACGTGGCCACCGTCACCATCGCCGCGCCCCCGGTGAACTCGCAGGATCGACGTTTTCGCGAGGAATGCATCAAGATTTTCGATGTGCTTGGCGCCGAGGTCGATGTCCGGGCCATCGTCCTGACCGGCGAGGGCAAGACTTTTTCGGCAGGCGCCGATCTTTCCGAACGTCCCGCGCTTCTCAACGAGCCCGGAGGCTATTCGCGTCACAACCGCCTCGTGCGGGCGTCCTTTGACTGCGTGATGGAATGCCCGAAGCCGGTGATTGCGGCGGTCAATGGCGCGGCGGTCGGAGCCGGATGCGTCCTGGCGCTGGTCTGCGATATCGTCGTGGTCGCCGAGGAGGCGTTCATGTCGATGACCGAGGTCGACTACGGCCTTGCAGGCGGAACTCGCCACGTGCTGCGTTCGCTGAGCCCGTCCGACGCGCGCCTCATGATCTACACAGCAAAGCGCATCACCGGCCCCGAACTTTACCGCATGAACGCCGCTTCTGTCTGTGTGCCGCGTGAGCGCGTCGTCGAGGAGGCAACCGCGATCGCGCGTACCATTGCCGGGAAAGTACCGCTCGCCGTCGTCGCAGCCAAGCGGTCTTTTGGTCTTACCGAAGAGATGCCGCTGCGCGATGGCTATCGTTACGAACAGAGCCAGACGGCTATGCTCGCCGAAACGGAAGATACCAAGGAGGCCCTCGCGGCGTTCCGCGAGAAGCGCAAGCCGGTGTTCAGGGGACGCTGAACCAAAATCGCAATTGGCCAACAAAAATTAGTGAACCTCCAGCCACCGACGTCGAATTTCGTTGTCGGCATTGAAGGCCTCGGCCGTTCCGGAAAAGACGATCTCGCCGCGTCCCATCACCAGGACGCGATCGGTGAGCCGCATTGCCATGGCGAGTTTTTGTTCCAGGAGTACGACCGCAAGACCCCGCCGCTTCATTTCCTGAATTGTCTCTGCGAGCGCGCCCACAACCTTGGGAGCGAGGCCTTCGGTCGGCTCGTCGACGAGAATGGCCTCTGGATTGCCGAGCAGCGTCCGGAACAATGTCAGCATCTGTTGTTCGCCACCGGACAGAAGCCCGCCTTTGACGTTGCGTCGCTCATTCAGCCGCGGAAAGACAGCGCACAGTTCTTCTGCCGACCAGCGCGGCGCGCTCGATATCGAGCGCTTGACGCCGATGGCCAGATTTTCGTCGACCGTGAGGTTTCGGAAGATCTGGCGATCCTCCGGCACGTAGCCGACGCCCAAGCGTGCGATCTCGTGAGCCGGGCGTCCCGCCAGTTCCTGAGTTCCAATCCGCACGCTGCCGCCGGTGGGCGTTAGCAGCCCCATGATCGACTTGCAGGTGGTCGAGCGACCCGAACCATTGCGGCCGAGAACGGTGACGATCTCGCCCGGCTTGACGGCGAAGGTCACGCCGTTGAGCACCTGGATGCTGCCGTAGCTGGCACGCAGATTGTCGACGGTGAGGGTCATTGCACGGCGTCCCCAAGATAGGCTTTGCGCACGCGGGCGTCGTTTGCGATTTCCTGAGGCGTGCCGGTCGCGAGGATCGAGCCGTTGGCGACCACCGACACGCGGTCGGCGAGACCGAACACCACATCCATGTCATGCTCGACCATCACGAGAGTCCGCCCCTCGGTCAACTTGCGGATGAAGCTGATCGTGAGCGCCGTCTCTTCGCGCGACATGCCTGCGGTCGGCTCGTCGAGCAGCACGATTTCGGCCCCCGTCGCGACCGTCATGCAGATCTCGAGCGCACGTTGATCCGAATAAGGCAGCGTGCCGGCATCGCGGTCCGCATGATGGGCCAGGTTGCTCCCCTCGAGGAGCCCGTCGGTTTCCTCGTCGATCGTCCGCCAGACCGAGCCGCGGCGCAGGAACGACCAACGCTTGCCGTGGCGGCTCATGACAGACAGCAGGATGTTGTCACGCACCGACATCCGGTTGAAGATATGCGTGATCTGAAACGAGCGTCCGAGCCCAGCCCGATTCAGAAGATGCGGCGGGAGGCCGCTGATCTCGCGCGCGTTGAGCGAGATGGAGCCGGCGGAAAGAGGAAAGCGGCCCGAGATCAGGTTGAAAAGCGTCGACTTGCCGGCACCGTTCGGGCCGATCAGCGCGTGGCGCTCGCCGCGCGCGATGGTCAGGTCGATATTCTCCAGCACGCGGATCTGACCGAAATGCTTGGCGACCGATCTGAGGACGAGAACGTCGGAGGGCGTCGGTGTGATCGTCACGACTTGCTCCCCGCCTTGAGCACCAGACTTTTCGGGCGGAAGAGCGCCCACCCGGAGTTACTGGAACTGGCGCGCATGAGGCCAATTCCGAAGCCGAACAAGGCTATGACGGTGAGAAACGAGATCGGTGAGAGCGGCGGCCAGGCGACGCCGAATACCCTCACGGCCGGCCACTGACCAGAATTGGCGAGGATTTGGGCTTTGTATTCGGGGGCGAGCACGGCGCCGGTGAGTTCGATCGCGAGCACAGCGCCTGCCAGCAGCGTCGCGAGCCCCGCAATCAGCATGGCTTCTGCGGCGGACATCCATTGTTTCTCGCCGCCCCGGACCGCCTTGGCACGTTCCGCCACGAGCCCGACCAGGCCGGACGGTGCGTAAAGCACCAAAGCGATGAAGAGGAGTCCGAGATAGAGCATCCAATAATGCGTGATGTCGGCCACGTAATAGCTGAAAATCGTCGTCAACGCCGCGCCGACGATCGGCCCGCCGAAGACATTGGCGCCGCCGATCACCGTATTGAGCACCACGAAGGCCGACCCGGTGCTTTGGAGAAGCACCATGTTCGCGGCCTCGTTTGAGAGCGCAAGCAGCGCACCGGCAAGGCCTGCGATCGCCGCCGAGATCGCGAACACGAGCGTCTTCACGGCATGCGACTTGTAGCCAATGAACCGCACGCGTTCTTCCCGTTCACGAATGCCACGCACGATCAGGCCCCAAGGGCTTCGCTGTAGCCACAGGAGAAAGACGATAACGAGCACGGTCCAGACCAGGATCAGATAGTAGACGTCCGTCGTCGATTGGAACTTGAACGGCCCCCAGGGGCTGCGGATCGAGCGGATGCCGGCCTCGCCGCCAAAGAGCGATTCCCATTTCACTGCCAGTGCCGCCGTGAGCTCGGCGAGCGCGACCGTGATCATGGCGAAATAGACGCCGGAGCGGATCGTCGCGAACCATCCGGCCACGAGCCCGAACAGGAAGCCGGCGGCAGCGCCGGCCAAGGGCACCAAAGGCGTCGGGAAAGCAAGGCCACGGTCGATGACGTCCATCAGGTAGATGGCCGCGAACGTGCCGATGCCGAAATAGGCTGCATGACCGAAGGACAGGAGGCCGGCCTGCCCCCAAAGCAGGTTGAACCCCAGGGCAAAAATGGCGGCGATGAAGACCTTGATGAGCACGTTCAACATGCTCATGTCGCCCGTGAGCGGCGCCGCGGCGAGCAGGATGATGAGGATGACGAAGCCTGAGATACCAAAGGCGCGCATTGTTCTAGCTGCGTTCTTCGCCAGCAATGCCGGACGGCCGTACGAGCAGGACCGCCAGCATCAGGACATAAGGAATGATACCGGCCGTGGCCGAGAGCGGAATGGCAAGAAGGCCATCAATGGCCTTCCCTGAGATGAGCCCAAGCGAAAGGGCGAGATCGCCGAGGCTGGCATCGATGTAAACGGCAGCGCTGACCAGAACGCCGATGATGAGCGACGCAGCGAGCGCGCCTCCGAGTGATCCGAGGCCACCGACCACCACTACGACAAAGACGATCGCGCCTAGCTCGCCCGCCATATTCGGACTGGTTGAATAGAACGCGCCCCCGATAGCGCCGGCCAGACCGGCAAGCGCTGCGCCGATGGCGAAAAGCGCCGAAAACACCTGTTTGACGTTGTAGCCGAGCGCCGAGACCATGGCCGGATACTGCACGGCGGCCCGGACGATCATGCCGATGCGCGTGAACGTGAGCAACACGAAGATGAGCGCGAACATCGTGATCGCCGTCATGCCGATAAGCACGCGAAAGAACGGATACTCGGTCCCGCCAATAGTGAAGGCGGCAAAACGCAGGGATTCAGGAATCGAATAGGCAACCGGATATGGGCCGAAGAACAGCTTCACGAGTTCGTCGATGGCGAAGAACAGGCCGAAGGTAAGCAATAGCTCCTGAACGTGGCCGTGGCTGCGGACCTTGCGCAGCAAATGCTGTTCGCAGGCATAGCCGACGAAGGCAACGCCGGCCGTTGCGAGAACAAGGCCGGGGAAAAATCCGACGTAACGCGCGGTCGCAAAGCCGAGATAGGCACCCAGCATGTAGAAGGATGCATGCGCGAAGTTCAGCACGCCCATCATGCCGAAAATGAGCGTCAGGCCCGAACTCACCATGAAGAGGAGCAGGCCGTAAACCAGTCCGTTGAGGAGCGCGACGAGAAAAATTTCCATGAGCCTCGGATATCCGAAAAAGCAGGACGAGAGCGGCAAGCCGCTCCGAGAGCGGCAAGCCGCTCTCGCGCAACGTCGTTACTTCGAGGGGCGATCCATCTTGCAGCTGGGATCGACCGTGGTCTCGGTGTCCTTGGACGAAAGAACCATCACCGGCTTGAAGCCCATATTGGTGCCGTCCACCTTGTCCCTGGCGTCCTTGCTCACCTGCGAAATGACGAGCGGCAGCTGGATCTGGTGATCGGCGGCACGCATCGATAGCTCCCCGATCGGCCAGTCGACCTTGGTCGTCTCGAGCGCGCTTGCCAGTTTGGCGATGTCCGGCTTGTCGGCCTTGGGCACGGCGTTGATGGCGGTCATGAGCATCTTCAGGGCAATGACGCCATTGTTGGCGAACGCGGCAGGGTCGCGGCCTGCGACCTTGGCAAAGGAGGCGCGATACGCCTCTCCGGCTGCGCCGCCGGCCTCGGCATTGAATATCTGCGCGTCGAAATTGCCGAGCGCCGCTTCGCCGGCGCTCGCCAGGTTCCCCGGCTCATCGAGGAACATGCCGGCGAACCTGGCCTTCAGACCGGTGGAGGCGGCCGCCTGCAGGATCAGGATCAGATCGCTTTGCGAAGAGGCGTTGAAGATCGTGTCGGGCGCCGCAGCGCGAACCTTTTCGATGAATGGCGAGAAATCGCGGATCTTGAACACGTCGTGTCGGATCGTGCCGACGACCTCGTAACCGAGGTCTTTCGCGTTGTTGACCGTGGCCTGCTCCATTTCACGGCCCATCGTATAGTCGGGCTGAAGGGACAGCACCTTGGCCCCGAGCGCGCCCTTTTCCTTCATCACTTTGGCCAGCGCGCTCTGGCGCACGAAGGGCGTGGTGGTGAAGTGGAAGGAATAGAAATAGCAATCCTTTCCGATGAAGCTGGAGCCTTCCGAGCCGACAATGATCAGGATGGCCGGATCGTCCGGGTTGCGCTCGTTCCAGCGACGAATGTCGGCGAGATTTTGTGCGCTAAGCGGTGATGTGCCGCCAGAGACGATAATGCGCACACCGTCGGCGATGGCCTGCCGGAAGCGGTCTGCTGCGCCCTGGGTGGTGCCGGCATCGTCGTAGATATCGACCTGCACCTTGTTGCCATGCCAGCCACCGGCGGCGTTGACCGGACCTACGACATATTCGATGGTCGGCTTGTACATCGCGCCGACACCGGCAAGCGGTCCCGAGACCGGGGTGAGGAACCCGATCTTTACGGAAGCCGCAAGCGTCGGCGACGAGAGCGCGCCAAACGCGAGAGCGACGGCCAAAACAAGCGAAGCAATCCGTGCCATCCATTTCCTCCCAATGTGTTGCTGCGGCAGCGTTGGCGCCATCCCGAAGAAGGGCGGCGCGCTGGTATTTTTTGTCGGCGGCCAGGTGCCGTCGATCTGCTCATCCTCAAAAGACTATCGGACAGACATATATAAGTCAATAATATGACCTATATCTTTTTGCCGGGGATTTCATTGCATTTCCAAATTGCCGAACTGGCTCTGCACGCCTGGCGTCCGGGAACGGGGGAAGTTCTGGCGGTTGCGTCAGCGTCCGTTGCAGATCGCCTTGCGCTTCTCGCCGGGTGTTGGACGCTTATGTCCAACCAACATCGCGACGTGAACGGCGACGAGATGCTGAACCATCTTCAAGCTGGCTGACGATTCAATCGGCGACGAGGGCGGAAATTGCCGTCTCCAGCGCCTCATGCGCCCGTTCGACTTGCTTTTCCAAAGCATCCAACAGCTTTGCATCCGCGTCGAGCTTGCCGCGCGCCGTCTCTACCTCACGGCTGATCGCTTCGGGAGCCGGCCCGCCCAGGAGTTTGCGGCGGCGTACGAACGCTGCGGGATTCATCGCGTCGGAAAAAATATCCGCCGGTAGACCCGGCGCGGCGATGCCAAGCTCGGCGGCCGCTTCGTCCAGCGAAGCAGCTGTCGCCTGGTCCGGTCGGATGCCCGCCGCGATGTTGCGACGCACGAATACGCTGACGATCTGGTGGGCGTTGCGCCAGTCGATACCCTTCTCGCGGACGAGTGCCGCAGCAAGGTCGGTGGCCTGAGCCCAGTTGGCGCCGGAGAGCTCACGCATACGTTCGACCTTGATCTTGAGGTCGCGCATCAGCGGCGACAACGTCTCGAGGCGGACACCGAGCGCGCGGCCCAGATCCCAGAGGATCGCCTGACTATTGCGACGCTCCATGATCGGGAAGCCGGTGGGGCCCTTCTCGGCCATCATCACCGTGGCCACGATGCCGAGCGATTGCGCGGCAACGCCCTTGATATCCTCGAGCCCGTCGGGGTTCTTCTTCTGCGGCATGATCGAACTCGTGCCGCAGTAGCGGTCGGGAAGTTCGACCATGGCGAATTCCATGGTCGACCAGATGAAGAGATCGTCGGCCAGCCGACCGATGTTCTGGGCGAGAACGGCCAGCACACCGGCATATTCCATCTCCAGGTCGTGGCTGAGGATAGCGTCCATCGTATGCGAGAGCGGAGAATCGAAGCCGAGCAAATCGGACACGCGCTGGCGGTTGAGAGGGAAATCGGAGCCCGTCATGATCGCAGCTCCGGCCGGCGAACGGTTGACGCGCTGATAAAACGAAAGCAGCCGCTGCGTATCGCGCGCAAAGACCTCCTCGAACATGGTCAGCCAGTGGGCGAAGGTCGTAGGCTGCGCGTGCTGGCCGTGGGTGTAGCCCGGCATCACCGTCTCGCGATGCTGTTCGGCGAGATCGAGCAGCGTGCCGCGCAGCACGATCAGCGCCGCCAGCATGCGCTGGACATGGCCGCGAAAGGTGATGCGCCGCGCCACCTCGATCAGATCGCCCGAGCTGCGGCCAAGATGGAGCCGCCCGCCGATCTCCTCGCCCATCGTCTTGGTGAGATAGTGCTCGCCCGAATGCATGCCGCCATCGGCCTCGGCGCGCGCCGCCTCGACGCCGCGCGCTTCCATCTCGCGAAAGGCCCTCAGCATCGCGACACCCGTCTCGCGCGGCAGAATGCCCTCCTCGCTCAGCATCAGTGCATGCGCCTTGTCGAAGGCGTGGATCGCATGCACGGACTCACCGAGCAGGTTCGAGCGATGGAAGTCGAGATGGGCCAGTGGTTCTTCGGTCAGCCGGGCGCCGGCGGTGCGGAACCCGCGATAATGAGAGGCTTTGGTCATGGATCTTACTCCAGCAGGTCGATCTGCCGGCCAGCGCCGGCAATGTGAATCCTCGCGCCTGGTCTTCAGCGCGCCGGCAGTTGCAGTGGTCGCAGAATTTCGTTCGGCCGCACGCCCTTGCCAAGGCTCAGCACGGCGTCCTCGAGCCTACCTGCGGCCTCCGACCCGATGACCGGGGTTGCCAGAGAGCGATATTTGGCGATCACGCCGTCATCCGGCAGCGGATTAGTGGCGGAGCCAACCGGGACATCGACGCGCAGCCGACGCCGCCCGCCATCCCTGAAATCGAGCACCAGTTCGGCCGCGACATTGCTCATCGGCTCGGTGCTTTCCACGACTTGGACGCGACGCGCCTGTGCGAGCACGGCATGATCGTGCCGCACCGCTTCGCTGAACATCGGCAGGTCGGCGCCGCCGCGCACCAGTGCAACGGCGAGCGCATAAGGCAGGCTCATCTGGGCGTCGAGCAAGGTCGAGACCTCACTCGCGCCGCACATGCGCACGATGGTCGGGTGCACGTTGACGCGGATCGCAACCAGATTTTCCGGCGTTGCCCCCTCTCCGCGAAGCTTCAGCATCGCATCGACGGCGGCATGGGTCCCGCGACAGGAGGCGTAGGGCTTGATCGAGGAGCGGTGGATGCGCCAATCCTTGCCGAGGTCGACCGTCAGCGCGGGCCAATCCGCCTTGTCCCCGGCGTAGGTCGAAAGGAAGCCGCCCCAGGGCGCGTCCAGGATTGCAGCTGGCCCCGTCATTCCTGAGCGCGCCAGCAGCACGGCCAGAACACCGGCCGACGCCGCATGGCCAGGATGGAGGCGCTTGGTCATGGCGCCCTCGCTCATGAAAGCCCATGTGCCTGAGGCAAAGGAACCGGCGATTCCCAACGCGTTGCGTGTGATCGCCTCGTCGCAGGAAAGCAGACGGGCGACCGCGGCAGCCGCGCCGAAGACGCCACAGGTACCCGTGGAATGCCAGCCGGCATTGTTGTGCGCGTCGTAACCTCCGGACGCTTCGAGCATACGCCGGCCGAGATCATAGCCGATCGCAACGCCGGCGATCAGATCGCCCTCGCCCGCATTGGCGGCCAGCGGCAGCGCCGCCAGCACGGCCGGCACCACCACTGCACCG
>Ga0307510_10004824_pt1 | contig 15939 bp, 8 predicted proteins | sample 12_EM_MG_FD_207224 | JGI IMG/M metagenome (GOLD analysis project Ga0307510, IMG submission 207224) | Populus trichocarpa ectomycorrhiza microbial communities from riparian zone in the Pacific Northwest, United States - 12_EM | ecosystem: Host-associated > Plants > Roots > Unclassified | place...
CACAAAATTGGACACCACGTCCTTTTTGACACAAAAGAATTCACCACTTATTTTAAGAGCACTAAAAAGATTATAAAATCTAGAGATGTTAAAAAAAAAAAAAAAAACCAACTCATCTATAATATTTTTATTATGTGACCTGACTTGATCTGTTAAAATAAAATAATATGAATATTATAAATGATAATAAGTTAAAAAATCTAAATGAATATCATGAGTCGATAAGGGCAGATTAGGATTTTTAAAATCCGTTCAACCTGATCGAACTTTTATAATCCAATATAAATAACTAGTGTAAATAATTTTTTTTCTTCTCTCTTTTTTTTTCTTTCTAGACTTTACACTCGTAGCCACCTTGCATTCTCTTAATCTTTGCCTTCAATTATCTTCTTCAAACTTTATATACTTAATTACTTATCAATTTTTTATCTCTTACCCGTATAACCGATGTTTTTAGCAAACAATAAACATGAAGTTTCTTTTAAACATGAAGTTTCTTTTGAAGTTTTGATTTGATGAAGTAACAATGCATTTTACAATTACAATCTTTTTATTTAATAACCAAGAGATTATGAAAAAAACAAATGAAAATTTCAAAAATCCCTATTAAACTTTTATTTTCTTAGTCAAATCATAAACTCAAAAGTATTTATAGTTTCTTTCTACAAATCTATTTTTGTATCATATTGCATTCTAATTATTTGATAAAATAATTAACTGTAATTTTTGTTTTGTTCTATTTCTAGATAGAAATTGTAATAGTTTTTATGTTGTCATTAATATATGTATTTTAGATATCTTATTTAGTTTTAATAGTTACATGCCAGTATTTTTTTATAATTGTTGAAGAATAAAAAAAATTAGTTACATGGCAGTATTTTTTTATAATTATTAAAGAATAAAAAAATTAATATGTTTAACCGGTGAATATATATAATTTCTAAAACAAAAATTTAGTTTATATATTTAACCTTCTCGGTAAAAAAATTTAAATAAATCAAATCAATCCTAAAAGAAGAAAAGGGAAGAGCCTTCTTCCGACAATGCTCAGTGAAAAAGGTTCAGACACAATCAAATCAGCCCCCACCACCACTAAGCAGAGGTGTTCCTCCCCTGGGCTGTTGCTGGATTGCTTCTCACGAGGCGTGAATTTTACTGTTGGGTTGTAGGTCCTGCACTTAAGTAGAGGTGTTTAAGGTAGAGTTTGGATGGATGCTCCTTTTTTGCCTGAACTCGTGTTGCTTAAATAGTCAAGACAAAATCATTTTGACTTTTGTTTCCTTTCGTTTAATACTGATTGCCTTTCTGGTTGATTTGTTCAATATTCTTCCATGTAAAGTAAAAGTTTAACATTCAGCACTCTGTATCAACTTCTTCTAGGCTCTTGAAACCAATGCCATCCAAACAGCACCCAGCTTCTTCCACCCATAAAAATAAAAACAAAAACAAAAAAAGGGCAAGTAACCTACGAGCTTCTCACCAATTAATTACGTGTCTAATCCACTAGCAGTCATCTCTATCACGATACCCAAACAGACACGACTCTCACCCTAGGATCAAAACATCACATTGAAGAGAATCACCACCGTCCAATAAAAAACAAGCGAGATATACGCACCTGAAGCGTATCCGCTTGAGATCATTCCCTCCCCTTGGAAGCGAAACTAGGGTGATGAGTACACCGGGCTCCACTTGGGCCACCCATTCTTTAGGCTCCTTTTCTTCCACGAAAGCTATCGGCGGGTCGACCCGACGCCCGCTGCTATTTACCGAATTCGGGGTCCCTTCACCGCTGGAGCTCGATATACCTTTCAGCCTCGCCTCCATCTCTTTTCCCCACGTACGCGGTGTAATCGAGCTCGAGCTTCCCGTCCTCTGCAGCGGCCACCTGAATCTCTCCGACTCTGCGTCTGATGCAGTCCAGTTGCTCCTGAGTCGACTCTGAGTTGTTGTTGTTGTTGTTGGCACCGTGCATGGGTTGCAGTGGCGGTATGCACCTGATGCCTTTAATGCCATATCCTTTAACTATAGAAATTAAATAAAGCATAATTATAGTTAGTGTTGGGTTTCGGAATTCCTATTTTATTTTTCATTCTCGTGTGTGGATGACAGGAGATACCTGAGAAGTGAGGGATTTGATGGCTTGGTGTTGTTTGGCAGCGGAGGGATGATTGGTGGTGGTGGCTGAGCCGGCATGGGGTTGACTCAGCGAGTCATCACCAGGTTGTTTAGAACGAGCTATACAGGTCAGCATTTTTATGCTGGAGGCGGAGTCTGTGTCACAAACAGATGCAACAGTTTAAAGGCATTGTTGAAAATTCGGAAATCAATTAGCTTCGGCGTTTTGGACCTAAAGAAGTGGAATTATTTGGGAAAAAAAAAAGGAGAAGAAAAAGCTGTCAATATAAATTAGAAATAAAAAGAGAAACTCAAGAGGGAGAGAAAACAAATGCTCATGCCCGTACAGTCAGAAATTAACAGGGAAATCGGAGAATTAGTTTGCTTCAGTAGGTTTGTGGAAGCAAGCGCGAACAACGAGAAGGCCCTCGAGTCCAGTGCTCATGCAGCGTTTCGTTTAGTTGCGAGCTTTAAAAAACAAGATCAGAGATTCTCTGTCAACAACAACAATAACAATAAACTATTAAATAGAATGAGATTAAAAATGGCGTAAAATCTTTGGCAAATAAAAAATTGAAATCACCTTGATCGCGTATGAGGAGGACAGCATTCTTAAAACTATGGCAGGGGGGATCTCCAGTAAAAAGAGTTGAAGGAGAGCGTGAGAGAGAGAGGGAGAGAGGGAGAGAGGCCATTTTCTAGATGCTATTTTTTGGAAGTGACACTAAAAATGCTATAATGGAAAGTGTTCATTTCGGGTAATGCTTGTTTGTTGATTTTTTTTTATTTAATAACCTAGATTAGATGCTGCGGCTCAGCCTACCAATTTTCCTGTGCATTCAGGCCGCTGTTTTCTGTCTGTCGGTCTTGAATTCGTGAGATGCTTTTGTTTTTTGGTCGTGGGAGATATTTATTTGGACTAGGCTGCTTCTTCATTTATCTTAAAAGCCCACTTAATTCTAGCCTTGAATATCATCACCGTCTTGTCCTTTTCTTTGGATTGAATATTGATTTTTTAATTGTTTTTTTAAATGAGTATATTATAATAGTGACCTATGATTTTGCTTTTAAAAAAACTCATTTAAGGATGAAATGATATTTTTCTATGGTTCATTTGTTATTTTTGAATTATTAAGGGTTGTCTCCGCCTCTTCTTACTCCATATACGGCATGTGTAGTTGTTGTATCTCTGATGTATTGATAACATCTTTTTCTTTTTTCTTTTTTCTTTTTTCTTTTTTTCTAGAAATATGTGTATATCCCTCTACATTTTCATACCGGTCTTTCAAGTTATTTTTCTTTTGATTTCATTTTTTATTTTTTTTACTTCATTTCTCAAATTTTGTTTTGTTTTCAATTGCATCCTCATTTAAATTTTTTTTCTCTATCAAATTTGATCATCATTCTTTTTATTATTATTTTTTTGTATGTAAGATAGTTTTTTAATTATTTTTTATTAATTCCTCCCCTTCATTTTTTTCTCCTATCATATATGATTCTTATTCCTTTTTTTTTCTTTGGTTAGTTTTTTAATTAGAAATTTTCTTTTTCAATTTCATCATTTAACATTAAATTAATTGATAATTGAAATTTTTAATTTAACCAGGTTTTTCAATTTCACGGGTTACGAATTTGGAATATTAACTTAGGTTTAGAATATTCATCCAAATCAATTAATGTGGTTTGAAATAATAAATTTATCTTTTTTCCTACAATGGCTTTTATACTTGCCCTCCTTAATTATTGTGGATTATCTATTTTTTTTAATTGATTGAGGTTATTGTTGTCTTTTTAATTCTGTTTTTGCAAATTTAAGTTACTATAATGCCCATAAATACAAAACAACACCTACCTTGGGTTCAAGGTTTTTTTAAAAAAAAATTCACTTTTAAAGCTTGATTTCAGGGGCTTAATGATCATCTTAGGGGTAATTTGGTCTTTTACTTAATGTTGATAATAATTAAAAAAACTAATTTATTTTTTTCTCAATTTCATTCATCGATATTGAATTGGTTAAGAAATAGACTTCGTGATGGTTTTCTTTCTTGGATTGTTTAGGGTTATCACAGTCTCGAACAGATATCTATTTTAGGATTGATGCTCGACATTGCGAGCATTTTATTTTTATCATATAGTTAAGTAATTTTTTTTAAAAAAAAATTATTAAACCCAGCTAAGTTCATGAAGCAAGTCACATGTAACCAAGGTCATTCAATATGTCATCGTCTCAAAACTTTTTAAAAAAATCTTTTTAGTTTTTTTCTTTAAGTTGATTCATGTATTTGCCGGTCATCTGGGTTTCCTTTAAACCCATTAAATCAACCAAATTTAGTAGTGAATGATTAGGATTCCACCTTCCTCGCTCAATGTTTTTTTTCTCAATTTACTCGTATTCAAATGATTTTTTTAACAAATAAAATATAGATATGATTGTTTGAAGATTAACTTATTTGAATATCTTGCTTTCCCTAAGCACCTAATTTTTTTCATGCTAATTTCACTCTTATGTTTGTTTTCCCTTATCACCAAATGTTTTTCATGTTAATTCCACTCTTATGTTTGCTTTCATCTATCCTCAACCATGAAACAAAAAATAAAAAATGCTTCACCGTTAGAGATCACATCTGGATGGATAGTTTGGAATAGTGGTAGTGATAGTTTTTCAACGTGTTTTTCGCTTACAAATTTATCAAAATTGTTTTTTTTTTAATTTATTTTTAACATCATCACATCAAAACAATCCAAAAACATAAAAAAAAATTTGAAGCAAAACAAAATTCAAAATTTTAGTTTTTTTTTATTGCTCAAGTTTTTTTTTATGTTTGGTTGAATTGGAATTGGATCTTATGGTTTGCCTCTATTCGCTTCACTTTGGATTTTTTTAGTGTCGAAAAAAAAATCGGTGCTCGATTGATGCTCTATTTGGGAAAAACAAAATCAATTTCATTGATTGGAAACAATAAAAGTTTTAAGGATGAATTTGAAACTTTTCAATTCAGGGACTGATTTGAACAAAAAAAAAAGAATAATTGGGAAATTTTGCTAGTGCATTGGAGAGGTCGTCATATTTGAGTAGTGCAGGCATCAAAATTTGACGTCCAATTCCTTTCGTCCTTGGTGTTATCTACTCACCTTGTTATGGTCAAGCTCTACGTGCAACATGTGTCAACAGGGCCTTCTGGTTTTTCTTTGGTGAATCATTATTCTTCTCTTTCTTTTCCTTTCTTTTCTCTCTCTTCACCTTGATTTTTATACCTAACACTCTTTAAAAAATCAATCTAGGTTGTTAACCTTTTTTTGGTGTCGAATTTGGTCCTTATTTTTTTATTGTTATTTTTATCAACTAATTTCATTCTTTAATATTTGGTTTGTTGGAAATTAAACTTCATAAATATTTTTTATATGCATTCTATAGGGGAATCCTGGTTTAATGACATGGATCGCAAGTTTTTCAGGTTGACTCGAGTTTGGTCTAGTCTTTTTTATTAATCTTTTTTTAAATAATTTTTTTTTATTTTATATTCCAACTATTGGTTGGTTAAGAATCGAGCTTCCTATTTCTTTTACTTGCCTTTTATAAGGTAATATCGGTCTAATGACCTAGGTCGTGAGTTTGGAAGGTTCTTCGATGTTGACTTGAATCATTGTTTTGCCCCTTTAATGTTTTTTTAATCATATTATTCAATGTTGGGTTGATTTAAAATTGAGATTTATCATTTTTTATTATCTTTTTATGGGGTTATCCTATTAGTGAGTTAACTCAAGTTATCTTATTTTTTTGTTTTCTTAGATAGTTTTTTTCTTTGCAATTTTGTCTTTCAATAATAAGTTGATTGATAATTGAGCTTCATATTTTATTTTATTTTATTTCTATGGGGTTATCTTGTTTTGATGACTCGTGTCGTGTGTTTGGAAGGTTTGCCCGGGTTGAATTGAGCTATTTTTTTATTTAAATTTATTTTTTATTCATTTTCATCATTCAGTATTTGATTGATTAATAATTGAGCTTCATAATTCCTTTCTATTTGATTTTCATTAGGTTATCTCATTCTTATGATCTATTTCACGGTTTCATCTAGTTTACTTACGTTGACTCAAACCAATTTTTTCATCTCTTTTTTTTTTCTCAATTTTGTTCTTCAACATTAGGTTGTATGAGAATTAATCTTCATGATTTTTTTTATTTGTTTTCTATAGGTTTATCGCAGTCGCATGACCTGAGTCACAAATTCTGTAAGTTAATCAAGGTTGATCCGGGTCAATCCAGTTTGTTGTTGTCTCAATATTTTTTTTAAAAAAAATAGATATTGTCCATTATGTTATTGCAGTATTTAAAAAGGTTTCATCTAATATACATTAGAATTCATAATTAAAAAAATTACTTGAAAACACATTTACAATACTTTTTTTTATATTTAGAAAAAAAAAATAATCTTGCCCATAACAGACTGCAGAACACAGATGTAGTCCTCGTCGTTACCATGCATGTTACCATTAAGCTTGAGCAATAGTGGTGTTTCCATCATGACAATAATTTGACAAGGGTTATTTTGGGAGCCTATGAAGTAGCCCATTAACTCAATACTCTATTCTAAATAAGTTAAACATATCATTTAGCCCATTGAGATGCTGAGATGCTAGTAGATATCAGCCATATGAGGTCGACATATTATTTGTTTCATCAGAACTCTTGAATGTTACGGCTGGATAAAAGGGAAGCAGTATTTGTTGATAAAGGACTCTTCAATTAATAGAGTCAAAATGAGTTTGGAGGGGTGTGAACTCCTTGTTATAGTAAATCTTAGATATCAGCCTCTTATTTCCCCCCTACAAATATATCAGTAATCAAGTTTTAAAATTGATTTAAATGTATATGTAGAATCTTAACAAGAAAAATAGGGAGTTCTTAATGAAAATGTGTATGTTCTTGTCATAGTTATCCAAACACGGGTATATAAATTCCACACACCAAAATTACTTCAAATTGAAGCAACTTTGCAAGCTTTTTTTTTTCTCATTTTTTTGGACCATCTAGTTCAAGATAGTTGTATTATTGTCACAGGTCATGACCATAGTCCGTGAAAAGGATTGACATACATCTAGCAGGTGGAACAGCCCTTTTTAGGCTCCATTTGACTGCAAAATCTTACACTTTTGTTTATTTTAAGAAACTAGACAAATGGAATTGCGTGTTAAAAATCATTTGTTTTTAGTTTTGTTCATCAAGTACCAATGACATTACCTAAACTACGGACGCCAGAATAATTTTTTTCCATTGGTTTTATTACATGATACTTTTAGATAAGGATAGATAGACCCGACTAAAGTTAATGGTTGAACTTCTGTAAATAGTAGATCGATGTCGATCACAGTCTACAATAATGAGTTCTATATCTGAAGTCTCTAATCCATAAAAATTTAAGCTAAGACCTAGATATACACCGAATTCAAAGGTTTATTTATAAACTTTTGGATCATGAAACTAATGTAATAGTTAAATGTATGATGACTCCTAGTATTGAATGAAAAACATAAAAAGGTTAGTAGTTGTAGGTTCAAGTGAACTTAGAAGGAGTTAAAGAAAGAAAAACACTTGGATACATATTTTTTTTCTACTTGTTCTCTTGTCTTCTTAGTGGAATGAGATAGAATAACACTCCCATGATACTAATTATAGAAGATGATCCAAAGGCTTTTGGTAAAGCAATGCCTTATAGATATGTAGCTTTTATAAAAGAAATTATAAATGATGAAATAGGATTAATGTAATACAAAACTTGGATACTAGTCAAATTGCCATCGGGTTTAAATTTATATGGTCTAAGTAGGTATTTGGAAGAAAATATAATACTAAAGGTCCTTACAAACTTTCAATATAAAATTAGTTACCAAAGATTTTACTTAAAAACAATGTGTTAATTATTTCATCACTTGAGCTCCTATGGCAATAATAACATCCATAAAAAATCTGTTTTCCTTAGCATTAATTTATAAATTGTACATTCATTACTTGAATGTTAAAATAGCACTCTTAAATGAATATTTAAATAAACAAGTATATATGGAGAAACTTAAGGTTTTAATACTTTGAAGAAATAAAAATAAAAGTTGCAAGTTAATAAAGTCTTTATTTGGATTCGAGTAAGCTCCAAAATAATAACTTCAAAAGTTTGACAAAGGAATGTTGTCACCGGTTTTTCATCATAATCGAGAAAATAAGTGCATGTATTTTAAGTTCACAAAGGACTTTGATGTGATTATTTATCTACATGTAAATGTTGTGTTAATTTTTAGTGTTTTTCATAACTTCTTTTTCACCCTATTTTTTTTTAAAGAACAAATTTCTTAAAAAACCAAAAATCTAAAAAAAAAATTAAAAAATATATATTTTCTTGAAAATTCTACAATTTCATAAAATATTTTTTATTTTTGTGATCTTTTAAATATTTTTAACATTTTCACATAATTTATTTATTTTGAGGTAGGCAGCAACCAAGTATAAAAAAAGCAAAGGTGAAAAATAAATAGAGAAGAAAGAAAAATGAGAGAGAAAAAGAGAGAATAAAAAAAACAAAAATAAAAGAGAAAAATAAATAAGGTATAAAAAACTCTCAACCAAACACCCATAGTCACAAAACCACCTCATTATCCCTAAATCTTCAAAACAAAAACAAAAGAAAGACAACGACACCATTTTTTTCAACCCTAACCACCAACCACCTCCTTTTTTCCTCTTTTTTTCTTTGTTTATCAATTCTTTCTTCCTTTATATATATATATATATATATATATATATATATAGAGAGAGAGAGAGAGAGAGAGAGTTTTGAGTTAAAAAAGAGGGTATTTTGAGCCATGAGTTAATTGAGGAAAAAGAAGAAAAAGGAAAGGAAAAAAAAAAGAAAGGAGAGAAAATGAGTGAAAAACTCAAAAACAAAGAAGAAAACGATATTTTTTATGATTAGAAATATGGTTATTTCGAAATAGAAAGTTGGAGAGGGGGGGAAAGGAACAAAAAAAAACAAATCAAAACCAAACACAAAGAAAACAAATTGAATAAACAAAAGAAAAACCACTAGAAAACCACACCACTGTCGACACATCATCGTCTATATCACCACAGTAGCTCCTCCATTGTCTAGAACCAACCCCAAAGTGAACCAAATCAAATCCTTATTCCTTATCTTTTTTTTTCTTTTTATAATAGGTTTTGCATGTAATATTTCTAATCACAATGGAAAATAATGTTCATTACACAATTTGTGTATAGTTATTATTTATCCATGCATTTTTATTGACCCCACAAACCCATTAGCTTCATTTTATAAAACTGCATCCTAGCTTTTTTATACATGCATATGCATGTAAAAATTTATTTTTGGTAATAAGTTACTATTCACTTATGCATTATTCTATTTATTTTATTTTTATTCGATTATGTTAGCATTAGTAGCATTTTGTAAAATTGTACTTTTGACTTTTATGTATTTATGTGTGTGTAAATATTTATTTGTAAAAAAGAACAAAAACAACGTCGACGAGTTTTGTCATGTTAGCATCATGGTTTTGATTAATCTTGGGTTCTAATAGTTAGGTCAATATATCTTCTAGTTTTTAGGGACTAACATGGACTTAGCTCTCATTTAGAAACGTGATGCAAACCGCGTTCCATGAAATTTTAAATTTTTTTATGTTTTCAGATCGTTTTGATGTGTTGATGTCAAAAATAATTTTTTTTTAAAAAATTATTTTGATGCATTTCTAAATGAAAAGCACTTTGAAAAGCAATTGCCGTTATCACACTCCCAAACACACACTTAACACCTTTTTAAAAAAAAAACTTAAAATGAATTCGATAATGAATTGATGCGTTATCATCAAGTTAATAGCATGTTCTGAAAACTTGAATTTTTAATGGTTATGTCGATATGTCTTCTAGTTTTAGGGATCAATGTAGGTTTAGTGTGAGTTTTTAAAATAAGAAACGACGTCAATAATAAGTTCATGACTCTCCTCTTAGTAGGGACTAGTGTTGGACGGGTAAGGTATTCTTTTAAATGTTTTGTTAAAAAAAAAAATACCAATGATAAAAATGTCAATAAATATATATAAATTAAAGAAATTAAAGGAAAATCATTGAGTTACAAGACTCTTGATTCAGGGTGTGACGCTAACTAGACAGAGATATCCACCAATAATAAATGATATACGAATAAACTTAGAAAATAATTTAGAGAGTTAATGGCATGTGTAAAATAAATTTAGAATAAAATATATATTAAAGGTAACCTTTTCTTGGAGAGGATGCGATGAGAGTGATTTTTATCTTCCTTTAAGCATAACCAACCACTTACTCAAATCTTTAGATCTAGTGAATATTTGACAATTCTTAGTCTTCTTAACAACATGCTTGGAACTGTCTGAATTAAACTCAATTAAGAGATTTTAATGAAATCTCATGTTTAGAATTTCAAATAGAATTTAATCTTAAAAATACTACAAAAATAATCAAAGGTCAGCCACTCTTATTTTCAATTCCAAAAAACAAAAATCTAATATTGAAACTAATATTTTCTAAATACTCATCTAACCTTTTTTTTTAAGATCTTGGAAAATACCCTTTTTTTTTAGATCTTGGAAAATATAAGATGAAGGTAATAAGAATAATATAGAAAAAAAAATGTATTAAATTTTATCTCTTCCAAACATGTGAATTCAACTTATTTATTAATTGAATTCAAATCATACACTATAATTAAATTTAATTATAATAAAGAATTCGTTCTAAACAACCTATAAATAGGTAAAGACTCCACTTTCAATATTATTTTTAATTTTTAATGGTCTTATATTCATTTCAGTGCACAAATATATGGAGTTTTGTAATTATTTGATTGTGCAATTGGCAGGATGACAAATGCTTAATTTAAAAGATTCCTTCAATTGTACTGGATCACTTTCAAACCCAAAAGACCCAATTAAAATTGACTTGATCACTCAAATAAATGAAGATGGGCTTCTCGGCTTGAAATTTTGCCACCTTGCCTTATTGGATTCCTAATAGTTGAAACAAAAAATAAGGTGTAATGAATTAATTTCTCAAATTAATTCTAAATTCACATCATACACTTGACTTCAAAATAAATCATAAATAATTTTTAGAAAATAATTGGATAAATAATATTTTGTGAGAATTGAGCCTACAAATAGAACAAGCAATGTAATTTTTTCTAGGTGATTTTTATCTCTATTTTTAAACTTAATCCATTCATTTAAACATTTGAAAATCCTTAGTCTCCTTCAAATCTTTTTTTAATTATCTTTTTATTCAAAGATATCTTATGTCCGATACTTTCAAGAGAATATTTGAAACAAAAAACAAGATGAAAGATCTAAATAAATTATATAGTATTAAAGTTAAGAAATATAATGATAGTTTTGTATTTAATCAATACGTTATATTAAGGAAAAACTTAATAAATATCTTGCAATCTATTTGATTTTAGTGTGGAATTATTTTATATTTGTGATAAAAATACACAACTAGAATATGCTAGTGTAGTTAAAAGTCTTATGTATGTTAAATATTGAATAAAACTTAATTAATAGATCACTAGAAAGTTATTTCAAGAATCTTTAATTATCTTTAAAAGATGATTGAGTTAGACTTGTTTCATTATGATTTTTCATTTAGAAGAATATTCTGAGAACATATTTAATAAGTTTAAGCATCTCAATATAAAAAAGGCTAACAATACATTTGATTTAAGTGTGAAATTATCTAATAATTATGATAAAATATCACAGTTAGAATATGTTAACGTATTTGAAAGCATTATGTATGTTACGCATTGAAAGGGATTGAATATAACTTTTTTTCTATGCAAACTTTCAATTTATATGTGTAGTACAGATAGTTAGAAAGCTATTTCAAGAATATTTGATTATCTTAAAAGGATAATTAATTTAGACTTGTTTTATTCTGATTTTTCAATTATTTTAGAAGGAAATAATAAGAAAATAATTAATAAATTTAAACATCTTAACATAAAAAGAGGTTGATAATCTATTTGATTCTAGTGTGATATTATCTTAAAATAGCACACAATCTATTTTATTTTATGCAAACTATCAAATACATTAAAAATGACTGAAAAAAAAAACAAAAGAGGGAAAGGAAAAATAAAAAAAAATCAGTCAAGTACATTTTAGTTTTTATTTTTTTACCAAATTTTAAAGGTGGCTTTTACCTGATGTAGTATTTAAAATGTAATCTTTCAAAAAGTAAAAGGAAAAATGCCACCACACCCATACTTGAAGGTTTAAAGTAATTTTCCCTTAAAAAGTTTTGCTAATAATTATCACTGCTTAGTATAATTATCATTATTTACTAATCAAATAACAATCATCAATTTAATATTACTATAACCATTATCATATTAACATCAAATCAACCATTATCATACTGTCACTACCACAACTTCCATGCCACCCCTTTGATGCCATCGTTTCTTAATTATTAGTTTTTACAATTTAACTAATAATATATTTCTTAAATTAAATAAAGTTTATATACAAAATTTTCCTTCATATATCTTTGTTAATATATATATATATATATAAGAAAAACAAAAGAGGGTATCAAACACCCCCTTTGTTGTTTCTTTGTATTCTTCTCTCTTTCCTTTCTCTCTGATTTCTTAATTCCAATTTACTATAACTCTATAAACTGTTTTCTTCACAGTTTTGCTACTTTTATCCACTGCATAGTCATTCCAAATCATTAAAAAGCATAAGAACTTGCATTCAATCATTAATTCTACTCTTGGAATTGTGGGCTGCATCATAAACTACTGGTCTAGTTACTCTTATTGATAGAGGTCCATCTATCGACATGCAGCCTAACATTATCGGAGAACCTTGAAGTAGTGATCAAGAGCAGGTTAAGATTAGGCGTACCAAGCAATGCAAATAATAATTAGTATTGAGGAAACTTCAAAAGACCTAGAATGTCAAAGTACAAACTGCTAGGAAACACACGAGTCCAGCATATGAACTCCAAGAATTTATTTCAATTTTCAGAGATTTCTTTCATACAATCAGAACCGGTCAGAATTCACTAGCTAAGGAGATGTATCAAATGGTGTACAGTATACCAATGGGCGTTCATATTTTCTAAACATCTGCTGAAGCTTGTAAAACCAACAAAAATCTCAAAGAAAACCATAATGCCTTGAACTGATTTCACTATTCAGTGAGTGGAATTCATCACAAAGAGCTTTTAATTGCTGCAACTTCAAGGAAAAAAGAAAAAAAGGTACCAATACTTCAGAGTTCAAGTCGCTGTCATGAGCCAATTTATAACATCTCAAAATTCTAAATGCAGTCACCTCCCCTCAGTATCTGGAAGCAGAAATACAAGGAAGCTCGTCAAAAAGTAAATAAAGGAGGTGAGTTTGGGCAGTGAGTTGAACTTGGGCCATCACGGCAGTGGTAAATATCTTTATCGTAACTCAGATTCTAAAGCTGGTTATTCCACATGCCATAACAAGAGAGGTATTATAATAACACTGAAATGTGTAATACAACATAAATGGGTTGTCAAGGAGGATTGCCATGCAAAGGGAGAAATACAATAGTACAATACACATCCTAGTTTGTCATGTAAACCAATGTCTGCAAAAAATGAGAGTGCCTATGGAAGGAAAAAGACATGTCAATTGCATACAAGCTGAGCAGATCATTGAAGTATTAGAACTTGAAAACTTGTAGATTATCTTTTGTTTACAAGAGATTAGTTATAATGGTTATCAAGTGCAACAAAAAGGAAAAGCTAAAGAGAAATGCAGGCTGTCTCCCATGATGCCTAAGAGTCCAAACACTGGGTCATCCGAAAGTCCCTAACATAAGCATCAAATGATGTAGCAGAAGAAGACTAAAAGAGCCCAAATCAGGGGACAAATTCCATCCAATCAAATATGATTTAGATCCCTGTTTTTCCTTCAGCAATTACATTAAAGGGGATTTTTTCAAGACATAATTTCATAAGATTTCAAGAAGAGAAAGAATCACCTTTGTCATCGTGGGATGATTCATGTTCCTTTATCTCTGGAACATGGTTTCCAATAAACTGCTGAATAGTTCTCCAGTAGTGATCACCACCAGCAAGCCAAGTGTCCATATGCATGCCATTAGGAAACTCCACAAAGATGCATTCCCTATTATGAGAAGCTACTTTAGCGTAGAGCATTTGCATATGTGATGGAGGAACCATTTCATCTTGCAATCCAGAAAGAAAAAGAATTGGCTGATTAATCTGCAATTAAGAAGGTCAATCCATGATGAACAGATAGAGGAAATCAAAATGGTAGAAAAGCATCAATGAACTGTAATTTCCATTTCCAGAAAATTAATTTTGAAAATAGCTAGTTCAACTTCAACAAGCTATGTTGTATAGGCAAATCACACAAGATTGGCACATGCACTTTAATTCTTTCACAAACCAAAGAGAAGCAAGGGGCGCATTCAGCCTAAACTCCAAATATACATTCTCGAATAATAGAAGATATAGAAACATGCTATGGGTATCAACAAGAGATTGACATGGTATTCCAATCATTTTAAAATGCACAAGTGCTTTGGATTCATAAATAATCAATAATTGAAAGCATGAGATTCCACCAACATTTGATCTCACCTGGCCAACAATGTCAATGGTACTCCATGGAGAACGTACAAGAAAATTAAGAATTTTAGGCCCTTTTGAACCTGTGCCTCCAATAAACCACTTTAGGAAGGGCAGTAGAACTCCTGCCATGTCTAGAATGGATGTAAAAGTGTTCTCCAAGATCAATGCAGCAACCTGAAATGACAAAGCCAATAAAAGATGATGACCAAAAAAATAATATTACCTAATAGTTTGAAGAACTCCAACAGAGAAAGTGAATAAATTCCGTTCAATCAAAAGTAACCAAGATGAGTGGTAAGTGTGTATGGTTTCTTTAATGTTAATGAAATGAATAGTGTAGATGGAAAAGGAAGACAGTAAATTAACATATTAAGATTATCATATTTCAAACTAGAAGAAATGCAAGGTGAAAGCAAAATACAAAAGAGAAGAATAAACAGCTGTCCTAGCCATTACTCATAATCTGCATCTTAACCAGCAGCTTGACTGTAAATTGAAGAGACATCAACAATATTTCCAAAAAAAAAATTGAACATTCTAGTTAAGGTGATATGTCTACCAAAACAAGAGTATATGATAAATCAAAACCAACAAAGTCTCTTCCCGTTATCTGGTGAAAATTTTTCTAGAAACCACAATGGGTACTAGGAACCACAATTTTGGTTCCTTCCTTTCTTTGTTAAGGCTCAGACAATGAAATATATGTCAAAACTTGTATATTAGAATATCTTTAACGCATGTCATTGCATGTATATGCTAAAACTTCCTTGCACGGGCTTTAACTTGAACAAGCTACTAGTCAATTTTAGACATGGCTATAGCCCAATTCTAATGAGGAAGCTCAGAAGACTTCCTAGCCATACAATGAGACATGCTTTTCATGTTTTGTATTTTTCCTATTTATACAGAAACACATTGAATCTAAAACAAAAACTCATGACAAGCGACATAATAGTTTTTGCTGAATTTTCCTTCTCTCTTCCATTCTCTTGATTTTATATGGTATCAAAGCTTTTGCTCAATAGCATGCATGACTTCCTTGGATGATCTCTCTTGCCTTTCACTCAAGCCTCCTTGAACTATGACAAGGGACATAATATAGTGATGAATTGACAGCAATTTGTAAACCACAC
>Ga0307510_10004826_pt1 | contig 15938 bp, 20 predicted proteins | sample 12_EM_MG_FD_207224 | JGI IMG/M metagenome (GOLD analysis project Ga0307510, IMG submission 207224) | Populus trichocarpa ectomycorrhiza microbial communities from riparian zone in the Pacific Northwest, United States - 12_EM | ecosystem: Host-associated > Plants > Roots > Unclassified | place...
ACCAATGCCAACGAATTCCTAAGCACCCTGCAATCCTGGCTTATGGGCATCCTCGCCGTCCGAGTTAGAGAGGCCCTTAAGACCGATGCCCTCTACACCAGGGTCAAAGAAACCAATAATAAATTGCACTATTCCATCCGCGATAGCCTTCAACTTGCCCAGAATACCAACGGATACGAAAACCATTATATACCGGTAGATACACTATGAGAAGGGTGTATCACTCTACTGGATTTCTTCCTCAAAACTGTCCATGAAGGCCTCGGGCATTTCTCAGCCTACAAATGCTACTCCGATGTGGCTTGCTTGTTCTCATGGCCACAGATGCACCAGGACTTTGTCCTATACGGTCGGTCATGCCATAAGTGCCAGATTAACAACGAGTCTACCACCTTACCCTATGGAAGATCCCTCACCCTCCCTGACCGGGACGAAACCTACCAATCTCTAGCTATCGACTTCGCTGGCCCTTTTAACAACTCTGATGACTAGACATCCATCATGGTCACTATGGACCGATTTACCTCCTCCACACATCTCATGCCCCTCAAGGACGCGGCCACCTCTCAGAAGATTTTTGCGAAACTCAACTGTACTATCCTCGATGTCCACAGCCTCCCTCTCAGCATTGTCCTTGACCATGACTCTCGCTTTACCTCTAAGGTTTGGTCACAAATGATGAAGTCCCTTGGTATCAAGAGCTGGATGGCGACCCAATACCACCACCAAACTAATGGCCAGGTTGAGCGAATGATCCGTACCCTCAAACAGCTAATGATGAACTTCGTTAACCCCAGACAGAACAACTGGTCCGGGGCCCGCCCACCTATTGCAGCCGCCATGAATGGCGCCCCCCATCAATCCCTAGGTATCTCGCCATACCACGCCCTCTATGGATGCCCAGAGTTCGTTACGGGGCGGGGCGGGGCGGGTTTTCACTCGCCAGGCCCCACCCTTACAACGGGCCAGGGGGGTTATTTTGGGGGTGATCCCCGCCCCGCCCCCGTCCGGGGCGAGTCCCCACTCATTCCCTGGACGTGACCCCGTTTCTCCCCAGCTGTTTTAACGGGGACCCGTCTGGGGAACGGGCGGAGCGCGGGCAGGGGCCGGGAACCCTAAAAAACACACCCTGCCCCAGGCCATTCAGCGGGGCGGGGCGGGGAGTTGGGCTGGGGGCCCGCGTCTTTCGGGGCCCCGGACGCCCTGTAACGAACACTCTGGACGCCATCCCAGCTATTGCGGCAGCCATGAATTGCACCCTCCATGAATCCCTAGGCATCTCGCCATACTACCCCCTCTATGGACGCCCCTGGAAGATATTCAACCCTGTCCAGAGATCCGCCAGCAAGGTAGCAGCTGTGGACGATATCTTAAACGCCCCTGAAGCAACCAGAATGGAAGTAGAAATGGCCAGAAAGCATGCTACCTTCCCCCAGACTGTCCGGGGTGACAAACACCACAAACCCCTAACTGAACCCTTGAAGAATGGCAGCAGAGTTCTTGGTAGAGGCCGCCCTTATACCTCTTCCCCTGGACGATCGAAGAAGCTCAAACGACACTGGTTCGGACCTTGCAAGGTTCTAGAACATCTACCTGACACAGACAACTACAAACTACACCTCCCACCCAGAATCCCCAGAAACCCTACTCCCATTTTTCCTCCCTCGAATAATACAGAGAGAATGATCCCGACAGATTTACGTCCCGCAGAATGGACAAACCAGCACCGAGCCTGATTGACAATTCAGAAGAAGGAGAAGCAGAGAAGATACTCGACTACCGCTGACAGAACAACAGGCAGAATTCTCGGTTCACTGGAAATGCTATGAGCGAGCCGATCACTCCTAGGAACCTATCGCGAACCTCGACCACTCCCTAGAACTCATACAGGAATACTGGGACGCTAACCACCGCGCAGAACGGACTCCGTAGATCACCTCCCACTCTATTAAACCTTCGTGGGAACCCATGGAAGTTTCCTCCACACCATCTACCGCAAATGATTGCCCAGACAACTTCTGTTAACCCTATGACGATGAGGAATATGAGTCTAGCGGCTCTGCGCAAGACAATTTCCCCACAGATGACGACAGCCTCGTATGGCACACCAACGACAGCGCTGAGGACAGCGAGGACTTTGAAATGATGGTTGATTTTTCAGAATAAGGGCATGTAACATGGGTACATGTTTGGGTAACAGTACACAGGAGCAGGCAGTGCAGGATCTCCTATGTTTGGTTGACTTATATTTTGTTTATTTGATTTGATTTCAGGTCGGCCATGCTCTCGGAGTCAGATAGGCTATGCTACCGTATTCTTATGTTTAGTTTGCTTTGCTAGAAGTTTATATTTAGGATTCTGGGTATGGAATGGTCATGTAGCACAGGTGGAGGCTGAGCTATGTTTGTTTCTTTGGTCTTGCAGGATCACAGGATGCCGGTATGTGCGCAGCTACTGGTAATGACCGGGATTGCAGGAAGGCTATCGCTCTTGGATTTTGTATATAACCCTGTCTTCTGGCTAGCAGGAGACAGCAGACTTCAACAGACGTTCAGTCTAAGAACACACTTGGTTGAACGGCAATCCTGGAGTCCCTGAGTCCGCTTTGGCCTTCAACTATTATCCTTCTAGCTACCGGTCCCTTGAAGCCTCCCTTAGCACCAGCGCTAGCAGGTCTACCACCGGTCCTATTGTATTTTCGTTGGACACGAATTAACCTATTACAATTTCACATTGATTACTTGAGCATGACAAGAAGTGGGCAAGGCCCTTTGAACAGGCAATACATTTCTCTAGTGCAAGATAATTGAGAATTCAAATTACTACTGGCTTACTTTTCTGTAATATTACAAATCCATTAAAGGTTTGGAATCGGTGTTGCACGAGCACTTGTGATCATCTTACATTCACACCAAAACACAATGGGACACTTTGAGTATCATAAGACTTACATGATGCAGACCAAAATTATGGAATATATCTTATATCTTTAATGTTTGCAGAATCAGGCAAGATCTTATAAGACTTTGAGCTTCCCAATTATACTAATAATTGGGGTAGAACTGCTGGCAATTGCTACTTATTTCAATTATCATTTTATTGAGCAAATTACTGAGCATGATATTTCCGTAGTACAGCCTCATTCAAACCCGCGGCATGTCTATACAACCATTTTACACTCAATTAAAAGCAGCTCCATATCACTGTACTTTGTGCAAAAACCAGTAGGTACTGGTAAAACCTTTGTTTACCACGGGTTATAAAGTTACTTTCGCTCTAAAGGAAGGATAGTACTTTGTATTGCTTCTGCAGGTATTGCAGCACTGTTACTACCTGGCGGTGGTACTTCTCACTCTCACTTTAACATTGCAATTATTATAAATCAATCTTGAACATGTGCAATTGCACCAAATACTTTACTTGCTGCATAAATTAAGGAAACATCACTAATAATATAGGATAAGGTACCAATACAAGGCAAATAGTGTTTTCAGGCTGTAAATCGTACATTGAAGGATATTTGTGGCATTATGAATAATACTCTTTTTGGAAATATTCGAATTATACTTGGTGGAGACTTTGTACATATTCTGCTTGTTGTTCATTGCGGCAACAGAGAAGCAACATTAGCCACTTGCCTACAAAGCTCTACCCTTTGGTCCAGTTGTACAATCGTGTCCTTACATGCGAATCAGCGTGTTCATACAGGGGAAGCCAATTATGAATTTGCTAGTAGGCTTCGTCATATGACGTACCAATCTTGCTATCAAGGAACAATTCCCTTACCAAGTTTTATTCCACTTTGTACTACAATTGATCAGGTTTGTGCTCATGCCCTCCCTTCTACACTGCTAAGTACAGCACACCAACATCCTTCCACCTTTAAACTATGTGGTATTCTTGCTATACAAAATGATACCGTTCCTGCAATTAATCCCAATGTACCCCAGGAGATTACAGGAACAGTGTGCCAATACTATTCAATCGATCAAGCAGAAAGTATAGGAAATACACACTATCAATACCAGCTTCCTGTTCTGTATCATCATAGCCTGAATCTTGCCTCACTTCCACAATCAAAAGTTGAGCTGAAAGTGTATGATCTTGTTATTCTTCTTCGCAATCTTTACCCTAATGAGGGACTTTGTAATGGTACTCGCATGAGAGTTACACGCATGCACTGATGGTACTATCAAGGTGCAACTCTTCGGTGGACAATTTAATAATGCAGTAAATGTATTACCATGTATTAAGCTTTCCACTACAGAAGGAGAGTTACCATTTGTTCTTACATGCAAGTAATTTCCAATTTCAGTATCATTTGCTATGACTGTCAACAAAGTGCAAGGGCAGTCGCTTGATGTTGTTGGAATTGACCTCCATGAGCCCGCCTCTACACATGGTCAACTCTATATTGTACTCTCTCACACCACTTCACCAGCGGGTTTAATGGTATTACGAGTAGCTGAATGTCAGCTTTCAACTCTGACTGTTTTATACCCTGAGGTATTGATTCAAGGTTGGTTATACTTCTGCTTAATAGAATTTACCCTTTTGCTTTATATAATATATAACTTACAATCTTTTATTTGAGTTAGCCTCTGCAAACTTAGGGGCAACTACTCGGCAAACTTATATTCAAATTGGCTAATGGATATACTTAAGGGTAGGTATGAGCAATCACACCCATAGGAACTAGACAATATATATATTAATATGTAATTTCTAACCCCTATTTGTCTGACCTCTATATGCACTTTTGAGTATTCATTCAAATATATATTACATCAAACAGCAATTGATTACTATTTATTACTCTATTTATATTTTCAATAATATATTACTTTTTAACTAATATATTAACATTTGGATTTATATTGCGAAAAAATGATTATAGCAAATTACCTCTCTGTTGTTATTTATGCATACTTAATTACAACCCTTTACACTTACCTCACACTATTTACATTACATATAACATCCTTGTACAAGGGTATTGAGATGTAAACCAAACTGGCAAAAGTCTAATCATATACTAAATACATGTAAAACAATTACCAACACTTACTCCAACGCCTTTGCAATCTGCATAAACTCCTCTGCCAAACAATTCATCAAAGTCCCAATATTCCCAAAGCACTCTGTCAAATTTATATTTCTTTTCTTCCTACCTCTTACACTTCTTCCATAATCTTCGTCCTTCTCTGACTCCATGTTTGCCTCCTTTTCAGCCCATTTTCTACTTGGTTTGATGCGAAAACTACCCTTCACACCGCTACTACTAAAGTGGCAGCTCCTGCAACTTCCTTGCAATATACCCTCCACAGTTACACAATCAGTAAATGGTCCACCACACTTTGCACAGCCATTACACTCTTCCTCCTCAATTTCCCCTCTTGAATGCCCCAAAGTAGGCTCCACATTTGCACTTCTCTCCAAGTTCAACTCTTTGTCCTCCCTTACAAATACCTCTCTCACATCTCTCCTGGCCAATAACTTCTTACAATTGCCAGTTATCTGAAAGTTATTTTGCACAACTACGTCCACTTGGAGAATAGCATAAAGGACTCCGGTTTTCAAAAGTTTGGCATGCCAAGACTCGGCCACAGGCGAGGTAGCTCCAGAAGTCTCAGCAGAAGGCATGGCTTGGTGTGTGATCTTGGCAGAAGAGGTCTTGGAGATCGCGAGCTGACTGATGGAAGGCTTCCCACTAGAGAGCCCAGCTATCTCACCAGAGTCAATAATCATGATTGCTGAATCCAGAACAGGGGCCACCAAGTGCACTGAGAATCTCACTGGGGGAGGTGTTGTGGCTGGAGGTCTCTTTTGAGAAGAAGTGTTTGAAGACATTTTTTGAGCCTAGTTTTTTGACCAGGGTATCAGAGAAGTGATTTACATTTTTACATGCAAAATCCATTCCTATTTATACACTTTTTCTCCTGTACTTTACACGGGTCTCTAATTATTTTCTTGACCCGTTCATCTGTACTCTACCTGCCAAAAACCAGCAGGCGCCTAAGCAATTATTGAGGTCGCAAGGTGCCCACTGATGCTTGTACAGTGCAGCGAGACAGCACTGTATAGTGCCACTAGTATCGAACGATATTCTCAACACTGCCAGAGGTCAATTATTATTACTCTCATACCCCAATTTATTACACTATTTTAAGCTTTTTCTATCACGTGATACTAAAAGAAAAGAAAAACAAAAAGAACATAATGGAGTATTATATCAGACCATAGTGTGCCATACACAATGCAGGTATATTAAATAAACAAGTTTATTAGAAGAACACCATGATTTTCTCATGAGTGGTCCACATTGATTACTAGAGTCATAAATAGGAAAAGATGGAACATCTGAAAGACTGAAAACAAGAAACACGCTCCACCAATTCATCCCATGCAAGCTGGTAAGTACTGCATCCTAAGCGAAGAGTATGGCAGGAAAAGAAGCAAGGGAGGGACAATCGCAGTAGTGAAACAACGACAGAAGGGGCAGGAGAGAGAGGTGAGAAGTGTAGGAATATGATGCACACTATCGCTCAAGATGTAGAATACTGCTTCCTTCTGGCGGATGATGATACTAGTGGTCTTTGGAGTAAGAAGTTGAATGCTGCAGAAGTTAGTCACTCCAGACTGCGTGTTTACTGAGGTGTCGAGGCGGGCATGTGGCAATCGCTGGATTGGTATCGTGGGTGAGTGAGCGCAGGCACGTCATAAGACAAGTCCACTACAAGGGTGGTTTAAACTGGTTCTCTAGCTAGTTCAGGTCGGCAATTGAGAGGCAAAGCATGAAGGGTGTTTCAACTGTGATGACAATAAAACTGGGTTTTGGTCTGAGTTTGTCCGCAGACAATGAAGAAATCTTTGGCCGTCTAAATGCGGTAAGTTCACTAATCAGCTGATATTAGACACTGAGTAGCTGGAGCTGAGACATATTAATATGAGATGAGGGACTGAATGTAGTTTGATTGACTTATAGAAAGAACATAAAGGAGTGGAGGAGTAAACAAGAAAAGAGTAATGATTAAAATAAAACAATAAGGAACAAGTCCTCCTTTTATCGCATGAATGACATGGTATAAGAAAGTCACTAGAAAAGTCTTTACTCCACATTATACAGAAAAGGGCTTGGCCGTAACAGGAGTGTTCCAGATACTATGGATGAAACAAGGAGTGAAAGTAACTACTGCACGATTGTTTCTAATGCTGTTGATAATTCCAGGAGAAATACAAACTAATACATGATAACGATAAATCTAAACATAAATGAATAGTTCTTATCAGAGGTGTCAACAGGAACAATATTCTCTATACCCTGATCAGCCTCCTAAGGCTTAATCTCCTCAGACACTGACTGGTTAACAGTATGGTATGGAACAGGTGAGCATTCAGTGGTCACACAGTCGCAGTGGAGCTTTACAGGTATTTGCCTGCAATGTGGTTTAATGCAGATTTGACACTGGTGTCAAGTGAGGCAGAGCCTCTCTAAGGTGGCACATGACTGAATGCATACCATGTGTATGGGAACAATTGTGTACAGACCCTTAACGCGCATATGGCACCCCAGAGCATCTTTTGCCTTGCAGACCATATCCTGGTATTCATTCTTGTCATCCACCATCACACTCTGTATCAAAGTTTTTTTTATTTTCATTCACCCCTACTTCCACCCTGAAACCCTTCAGAATTTCCTGCTCTCTTCTGGACAAAACCCCTGAACAATCCACCACCTACATACTCCAAATCCCCCCATCCCCATCTTCCCCACACCAGACACATGAATCAAACCCTGCCCCTTCCCCATTAGTACCTCCCCAGCTCCACACACAATTACATCAGGCAGCATCATTTAAGGCTAACCAGAACTGTACGTCATTATGACGCTATGATGTCATCTAAACTCATTAGATATCCAAATTTATTTCCTACCCTTAGCACCCCATTGTGCTACTTCTCCCAACTTCAATAACTATGCCTCCTCACACCACCCTTCCCCGGCTTTCATAGTATCTAGGCTGTTATTGCCTCTGAGTTTCCCTTTCACTGTCACACTGATTACAATGCATAAAAAGAAACTGAGGGCTCCCTATACTTTCCAGAGAGAGGCACAATGTCACAAATTGAGACTCTACAAGGCAGATTTCACATGAGTAATACTTATCAGTCATAAGCTATGTTGGTTTCACCCTATGAAGTTAGTTGATTCATAGCATCTCAGATGACTACACAATAGTAAGTTATTTTTAAGTCATGATTGGTTCATTGTTTGGATGACTCACTATTGTGAGTCCCACGATGTAATGACTTTTACATATAACTCATATTTTGAGTGATGGGTTTCACACATAGGACTCATTCGTGTAAGTAATATGTGTTATAAGTTGTGATTAGTTAACAGTATGTTGTGCAGTGACTTATATGAGTCATCTGATGGATCTAATGCTACAAGCCTACACCTCACTTATGAGTCATAGAAGTTATGTAACGTGAAGAAGATGAGTCACCAGGGTTAGGGTGGTGAAGATGCCAATATAAGGCAACCCTTCAGGCCTGAGCGATAGGATCTTCATGCAACCATCTCAGTACTTTTTTATACTAACAAATTGCAATAACTTTCTGCCTATCTTGACACCATTGAGTTCTACCAATACTCTACCAACAAACTCTGGATACCTGTGACTGTTGGGACAGTGAGAAGAGGCGAGCCAATAATATAGACCTATACCAATAGTTCTATATTACGACATAATAGTTACATACTATCTGTTGCGATAGTACAACTAAGAGATGACACGACAGTTCTGTACTATCTCAGGAGATAGTCAGATTCTGAGTAAGTACCGTCGTTACCTGTTGCAACACAATAAGAACACAATAGGACTATTATAAAATCCAAGTAAACAGTCTGGGTTTTGCTAGCCATGATGCAATTGCCTATATCTATATCAATCCAAAGGGGGCCAGCCTCGTTGCCTCATTAGGGGAAATCCAGAACAACTTTTATGAGCAGAAGCTAAGTTTGCAAATGTTTGGAACTACATTTAAGGAGTCTTCTTGGAAGTGTATGGTGGCAAGAATGCTGCCTAATCACTCATAGATTGAGGTTTACAGAATAAAAATGAGTGTGCAGCAGCCAAGAAGGTGTCTGCTAAGGCAATGATCGTGTTTCAAACTTTACAGGAAAATGTCTTTTGGTTGCAAAACTTAGTGGAGTCACAAATGAAGGAGCAAACTATCATGCAGCAATCATTCTTGGTGTTACAAGCATTGGAAGTAACTGCGGTCGCAATCACGTGTCAGTTTTTTGACTATTATATCAACTTAGAGCAAGGAGCATTAGGCAGAGGGTGAAATACTATCCATGAAGGGAACATGGCCACACACAACAGAAATATTTTGACTGAGACCGCCCTAGTCAACTCTCGTCATATTACCAACACCTGAACCTTTCACGTTCTCTACTGTATATATCCCAAGGATGTATTCCCATTTATTGGTATCTTCCCTTTTTCTACTCAAATAATGATTATTTACCACCAAGACTAGAGTCTCCCACTTATTATCAACTTGGTCAATAAAAGGGCACCCAGGCTGGCTAACTGGACCCGATATGCGAACCCATGGAAGGATAACCAGCTACAATAATTTCTCAAAACCACATCATACTTGAAGGACTTGGGCTCCGGGATCCGCAACACGTTTGATGTAGCGAATCTGAGTATGATACAATCCACAAAGTCTGGGCTGAGGTTAAGATTTGCCAAAATAATTGCTCCACGGACAGAACTAGATGAAACAGATCCAACATTGCCCACCAACCATAACGCCGACATTCTTTGACCCTACGTGAACACATTATTCGATGAATCCCGCTCAGGGATTTTTGTTACAACTGGATATCCCATTTACCCTGCTTTGTTTTTACGTGGCTTGTTCTCCGACCTTCACTTGAGCTACTCAAATATATCGTGAGTCCTATCTTCGAGAGGTATGTTGAGCCACCCATACTGGCAGTGCTACCCCCGGTTACTCTCTTGCTGATATACCGCAGATATTAATCTCATCCTTGTTCACCAGAGAAGGACCTCCTACTGAAACTCCAGCCACTATAGTAGTGCCCCTAGCCAGAGGATAACAATTTTTAAGCCCTTAGTGGTGTTTTTTTTCTTTTCTTTTGTTTTGTTTTCTGCGCCTTGTGATGGAGTGGTAGTTTATTCAGGTACAGTCCACCTGCCAATACCCTGGGAATTATCATGGAAGCCCAATGACAACTACTATTGTAATATCTTTAATCTGATGCTCAAATGCCAAATTCTGAATTTTTGCTGCCTTTTGTGATAGTTTTCTCTTTCCCTGATCATTGCAGCGGTGCAGTACACACTCCAACAATTGTTCTTCCCCATCTAGCCTCATCCTATTCTCAGTGGTTTAGGTAACCAACGATGTCTTGGAGTTGTTGATGAGTCAAGCTGGGAATACGAAGTTTGAGAGGTTGAATGTAGGTAGAGTTTACTGGTAGGTGTTTTCAATAGCCAAGGGTTAGTTCCTAACGTCATTTACGGGGAACCCGATCACTCATAGCAACCACAAAAAAATCAAACTTACATTTTATTATCTCAATGCATAATAGAGACACTAATTTGAAAATCAAGTTCCAAGTACTTTAATATATTGAGGATCTGAAAATCTTTTTTTTTATTTTCTACTAATGAATTATTACTCTGGTATAATCGTTTTAAGATAGCTTATTTCAGAAAAGAACAATACTCTTTCCAAGGGATATAGGGTTGAAACCCCTCCCTTGAGGACATTTTAAAATAGATAGAAGCCTAGTATAGGTCTTATATATTAAGATTAATCTAGTTTTAATTTACTTTATAATCATTTTTCCAAGCAATAGTTGTTAAAAGAGAGATGGTAAACCACAGATAAACTACAAACAAATTGGGCTAATTTTACCATGTAATATCTAGATATATAGTTGGCCAATGAACTCCATTCTTTGGAATACCCATGCATGTGATCTTCTAAGCCAATATTCCAAATTTGGTTTGACAAACCTGTCTCTAATATCTGTTACAGTCTATAATATGAATGGTATTATGTTATATCTGATAAACCTATCCCGAATTCGCAAATCAATCAAATACCACTTTTTTGGTATACTGGAAGTCAATCTATAATTTGATAGATATAAGGAAACTATATTAGATAGTCTATATATTTGCTAGACATGTACATTTAATTATATTAAGTAGTTGGAAGAAGATTTATTATATTTAACTAAATGCAATAAATATATAATCTGCTAAGAAACTATTATTTTGGCAAGCTCTACGATGTGCAGCCAGACTTCTAAGACCCTTTAGAATAATCTCATAACTGAATATTGTTTCAAATAATTCACAATTGCAACTTGATAGTAGTAAAGGGATTTATCTATAGTATTTATTGGTTTGATAATAATCAAAGTATGAATTATGCAAAACTTGTTTATTTAACTTCAAACTTTCTATACTTGGTTAAGATATTATAATAAAGAGTATTACAAAAAAATGAAGTTCATTAGCCAACTATATATGTAGATATTGCATGGTAAAATTGACCCAATTTGTATGCAGCCTATTTGTAGTTTCCCATCTCTCTTTTAACAACTATTGCTTGAAAAAATAATTATGAAGTAAATTAAAACTAAATTAATCTTAATATATAAGACCTATACTATGCTTCTATCTATTTTAAAATGTTTTCAATGGAGGGGTTTCCACCCTATATCCCTTAGAAGAAGTATTGTTTTTTTGTTAAATCCGCTATCTTAAAACTATTATACCAGAGTAATAATTCCTTAGTAGCACGTAAAAACTAGATTTTCACATTCTCTATATTTTAAAGTACTTGTAACTAGATTTTCAAACTACTATCTCTATTATTCATTGAGATAATGAAATGTGAGTTTGATTTTTCAGTGGTTGCTATGGGTGATCGGGATCCCGGTCCTGATCGGGTTCCCGTAAATCACTTTAGGGCCCGTTTACCTATAGACGGCCGTCTAGCAACCGGAGACGGTGCTGACCGTCAAGGAAGGTTAAACAGTGGGAGGTGTGTAGGGTGATTGGATGGGTGCGTGTTTACCTAATTATACTGTCTAGTGTAGTTTAGTGTGCAAAATTTGATTAATTGACGGGAGGTGTGCAACCATGTAGCTTTCGGCTCGCAACAGTGCTCGGCAACCGTGATAGTAGACTGACCAACAATGTCTCCTCACAGACAGAGGATAGGAATTTTGTCTCTGAACTCACTCTGGGTTATGAGAGAACAAATTGCCATTTGCAGAAAAATATTAGAGCTGATTGGTAGCTATTCTTGTGATTGCGTGCATGATGTATGAGTGGTGTTGATAGACGGTGGTTGCAAAACAACCTGTTGAGCAGCGTCAGGTTTTGACCGTCTAGCAGCAAGAATATTAGACGGTTGAAAACAGGGTAAACAGTTTTACCACGTTTATCGGAATATGTTCCTGGTTGAGACGCCACCGTCTAGTTTCCCCACCAAAATGTGAGAACTAGACGGTTAGGTAAACTGGCCCGTATACGAGTAGGAGCTCGGAGGTTGGTCGGGAAAAGCTGTAGCCTGGTATCTTCTTAGCCCGGGGTCATATCTGCTGCAAGATGAGTCCGTGTAACACCCCTAGTATATACCACCCCCCCAGTCCCCTAAATGCGAGATCTTCAACCTCGCGACAGCTCGCTACATCTCGTGTTTTTTGTTGTCCACCCGCCACCCCTCTCCCCACCACAGGCGCCCACATTGTCATCAAGGGAGGTATCGGTGCCAACAATCTCTACCCACAAGGGCAGCAGCACCCCCAGCAATGCCTCCGACAGTGGAACAAGATTACCGACAAGATGGCGGGAGTGATGGTCTTTGGTTGCTACTTGCATTTGTGTTATTTCTTTTTGTTACTTTGGATTGTCTTTCCTTCTTATTTTTCATGATAGTTATTATCCAATACACACACTTCCCAGCTTTGAAGAATTGGTGCGAAAAGAAATGGAACAAACCTCCAGTCAACCCAAGACAGATATCGCTGGATATACTGTGGAAGAAATGAAACGCCAGACGGAACAAAGTGTAAAGGATATCTTCCCTATTTAGGGGTTCCATGATAAGGTTATGAAGGCTTTCCAGGCAGGGATCTGTTGGAATTTTGCAGCTCACCACATTCTGATTCAACGACAGAAAACTACAACTACGATGACAACATCTTATCGAAAGGCTACCAGAACGAACTGGTTCCAGACAACCATTGTTTGATGCCTACTGCACAACCGTTAGCTTCATACAGATCATACACAACCCTGCTTACCTAGTTTATCACGGATCAACAACCACGAAACACTTTAAGTCAAAGGTGCGACAATACCCAAACACACACTCATCACGACGACTAGCACAACGCCCGTGATTTCCACCAAACACAACATCCCTCAGTCTATAATAATACCAACAGCAAAGTGCCTTCCCGACCCTCGGTAAACTAGAATTCACCTCGGTTATGAGTCGGAGGCGATTTGGCAAAGATGAGTAGTGGAGGAAATTCAAGAAGAGAATCGGCATACGCAGGTCGTACGTCCAAAAGAGAGCTTGTGCTCTGTGAAGGATAAACGGACTCCTGCATTCCCTTTGTTCGTTGCTTTTGACCATCCATCAGACATTCGCTTTTCTCTTCGTTCTATCTTTTGTACACAGAGTATCCGTCTCTCGTTTCTTTATTCTTTATTGGATTTGTTTTCTTGTTACCTTACTTGTTCGTATCGATAAAAGTCTTTGGTTCTCCAATCATTCGTGATCGAATCCGCAGTGCACCAAACCATTTTGTTCAAAACGACATACTTCAAGTTTTCCATCACCCAGCCCTGGGGGACGAGAACAAGGCGGGCCAGCGTGCTAGCGTGCTATGTTTGAGGCCGTGGAGCAATGGTGGGAGGGGAAGGACGGGAATCAAAAACGCCATCTCGAGGAAGCTCTCAGTAGGGAAGGTGTCAAGAATGGCAAGAATCACGAAGGCGAGGGCCCCAATCCTGGGCCTGGCAGATGAGGCCATAGCCATAGAGGTAGGCCGGAAGGAGATAGTGTGGCTCCTCGCTCTAGTGAAAATCAACGGCTCAAAATCAACGGCTCCGTTCTAGCGGGGATGAAAGCTCCTCATATGTTGGTAGCTATAAGGGATCGTCCCGCGTCCCCCCTGGCAGCAATCGCGAAGAGCCCTCCTCATATGGCAATACCGGCGGAGGTTATGGCTCGGGTCGTAACAACAACGAGGCTTCTTCGTACAATCAGATCAGCGGAAGGGATTCAGATAACCGCCAACAATCTTCGTATGGTTCGGGAAGCAATCGGCAAGAGACCTCATTGTATAGCTGTAGTAGAACCAGTCACTCCTCTCTCCATTAGAACGAGGGGTCCAGCTCCTATGGCTCCTCTAGTCATGACAACGAGTTACAGCACCGCCAGCGGAAACTATGGATCCAATACGCAAGTCTCTTACTGCTCCTCCGGCCGACATGACAACGAAAGTTACGGCACTTCCAGCGGAGGCTATGCATCTAATACACAAGACTCTTCCGGTTCCTCCTCTAGACGTGGTAATAATGACGGGGGTACGCCTAGTTCTTATGGGCGCGCTGAAGGGTCTTCATATGGTGGGGATAGTGGCGCCGGGCGTAGCAAATATGATAACGAACCACCATCTTATCCTCGCCGTTCCGGGGAAAATACTTCTTCCTATGGTAGTGAGGAACAAACAGCTCCCCACGAGCACCGGCCGTGATGAGGGGGTGACCTATTCCTCCTACGGGGGAGCCGGTCGCACTGAGGAAGGCAGTTCTTACGGGACATCCAGCCGTGTCCAGGGTACCTCTTCGTACAGGAGATCTGGCCGTTGCGAGGAAACTTCATCCTACGGAAGATCTAGCTGTGACAGCGATAATCGTGGTTCTTATAGAGACAACACAGGCTCATACGATCATGATAATAGAACATGTTCCTAAGGAAGATCAGGGCACGGCGAGGGTATCACCACCTCCACTTACGGGCGCTCGGGTCGCGGCGATGATAACGAAGAGTCTTCCTACGAATCCTCTGTCCAGTCGTACGACAGCCGCGATAATGACACTTCCGAATATGGGTCTTCGCGCAGGGCCGGTGGCGATGAGGCGCAAAGCTATGATCGCAGTGGTGGAAACAGAAGAGGGGATGAAGAATAATCCTGCAGATACGGCTGCTGAATTTTGGCATTCCTCTCTTTCAGCAGTGAACGCTCCCGGTGGTGGTGTATTAGGTTAATTCGTTGTGTCAGAAATTCAACTTTGAAATTTATTGAAATTTGAAGTGCTACATTGGCTCTATGGTCGCCGGGTGTGATTATGGTGCATGATTCTATCTTAAATTACAATACCCCTCTACATTCGTGCTTTTGCAGCTACTTATTGGATCTCACCTGCCACACTCGCCACTCTTTAACGTACTGACTTTTTAAGGTAATGAGGGGAATCTTTCTTGTAGCCCCCAGTAACATAAGACAGATGCACTCTGCGGCATAGCCGGCGAACCATTCACCCCCAACACTAATTACTATTCATATCCCAACCGACAGACAACAGGTTATCGAAGTTGCGAACAAGATGGGAGACCGCCAGTTGCGCCTGTTATAACCACGAATATCATACCCCAGAGGGCTCGCCAGGTCTCTCGACCCACGCTCTAACAAGTCGATCCTAAGTTTGCCCAGACAATATCCGAGGCGGAGGGGAAACCGAAGCCATTCCGAAGCCTGAGACGGTGATGCCGTAGTTGAAGCTGAAAAGGCTAGAACCCATAATCAGTGTTCCCAACCGTCCCGTCCGGACGCCAGGGCCCTGGCGTCCTATAGT
>Ga0307510_10004828_pt1 | contig 15937 bp, 18 predicted proteins | sample 12_EM_MG_FD_207224 | JGI IMG/M metagenome (GOLD analysis project Ga0307510, IMG submission 207224) | Populus trichocarpa ectomycorrhiza microbial communities from riparian zone in the Pacific Northwest, United States - 12_EM | ecosystem: Host-associated > Plants > Roots > Unclassified | place...
GGTTTCCCAGTAAAGATGAGCCCACAGCTGCTGTTTATTTTCTGCGGTGGCAAGTCATGTGGTGACAGAACATCGATCAAGATCTACACGAATCGACAAGTTGGGCCACGGATAATTGAAGAATCTTGTATGCTGGCATGAAGACATTTTCCGTGACAGTACAGTGGATCGTACCGTACTTGTCTCATCTTGTACAGCCACTTGGGAGAGACTTCGAATGTTTCGGTCGGAAAAGCTGAAACATGCGTTGGCAATATGCGACAGAAGAGAACGGCGCATCGGGGCGAGAATTATCCCTGACTCTGACTGACTCTGGCTGGCACGAGGGCGCCGCGGGATACACTCAGATAAGCGGAGGCACTGTACTGTCATTCTGGCGCGGACCATACAGTATTGTAGACCTGATTTTGGCCGATTTTGCAAGCTACAGTTATGTGGTTGTCGGCGATTCGTTATTGCATACAAGGCAATTGAATAGGCGCAGAGCCTGAATAAATAGCATGATTGATGCGTCTATGGCCAAGGTTATGAGTGATGCTCGAGGCATGCAGTGTCTTGCTGGAAAGGTGGAAATGGGAAAAACTTTGTCTAGTATGCACCTAAGGGCAGGCCCTCAGGCGGGCCTCTGTCGCAAAATCGGGACAGCCTTAGACTGTCTTTGTAATCCTATTTTAACCGAATTATAACCACTTTATTAATCCGGTCCACCAGTTATGGTAATTTTAAGTAACTATATGGGTATTATCAACGACTTATAATGGTAATATAAGCTGTCTTATAAGCCAATTTATAGAAAATCAAGTCGTAGTTACCATAATTGTACAGCCTATTTTCATTACATTCCATCACCCTACCCTTACATTATAATCTGTTATGAGGTCCCTCCCCAAATTTGCGACAATTCAATGGTCACACCTTGGCGATGGGACGCCGGCACAGTCCAAGCGGATGTTTACAACTATGCTATAGACTTGCTGGCGTTGCTCGCGAAGAAGAGCCAGCCATGAGCGTGCATCATGATGCATGATGCATCAAAAATTTTGACGCGCGTCCGCGGTCAGAGTCACCACTTGGCCAGCGCGGGATTGGCTTGGCCCGAATATCTCTGGTCATGTGATTGATGGGGGATGTCGTTACTACTGTGGCACGATATCTCGGTCTCGACATAGCCGGTCCCACATTCTCAGGGCGAGACTTCGCACTCGTCCCCTTCAGCTGTCATCAAACCGTAAACCATAAACCATCATTACCGACCATGTCCGGCTCCATCCAGACAGCACATTCCATTAATATCTCTTGCTATTCGGTTCTCCCATCCTACCATCACCCTCCCTTCTCCCTTCTCTAATCCCCCTAAAAATTTGACGAGGGAGCCTTCGGACCTCCTTCTTACATTCAGAACTCAGACAGTACGCACTCGCGTGACTCAAAACGCAGATGGCCAAAGTTATCATCATAGGCTGTGGTGTAGCCGGTCCAGCGCTTGCCATCTTCCTCAAGCGGCTCGGCTATGAACCCACTATCTACGAGCGAACCAAGGGATTCGCTGATGCCGGTCTCAGCCTCCTGTTTGTCCGCCAGCCTATGCTCAACTCACGTCTCATTTTTCTCTGACATTGCGAGAAAAAAAAGTTTACAGCCCAATGGACTGAAAGTCCTTTCTCTCCTCCCCGAACTGTTCACGGCGATCCCAGGACAGGACATTGTCTCGATGAGTTCGTATTCCACGCTAGGGGTGGATGAGGGACTCCTTGGGGACAACGACATACCCGCCGACATACACAAAGCATTTGGCTACCCGATGCGTGGTGTGCGGCGCACGGAGCTGATAAAGGCCCTCGTCGACACCGCGGAAGCGCAGGGAATTCCGATTCGCTGGGATCACCGTTTGACCGATATCGAACAGACAGATGGGGGCGTGAAGGCCATCTTTGCAAACGGGTTTATGGATAGTGGTGCCTTCCTTGTAGGCTGCGATGGGCTTCACAGCGCAACGCGGAAGGTCCTTTTTGGGGAGGAACCCACCACCTTCCTTGGTATGACGCAAGTGCGTTGCGGCCTCTTTCCGATCTACGACTACGGGGGTTGGCACGACTCCCTTCTCAACCTGTATTTTTAGACGGGTGGCATCAGTCGTACCCCGAGCGATATGGTCGACCGGGCCCGTGTAATCAACTGGTGCGGCAATGGGGCACACATGATGGCATATCCAATATCCAAAACCCATACTTCTTGGGCGTATGTGTATCACCTGCTATCTCCTACGAACCTTATTGACTCTCACAACAGTATTACCCTTCATGGAGGAGAAGCGCGGGAGTCATGGCGTGCAATAGATCAACACGAAGTAGAGACAATAAAGAGGACGCCAATTGCACAATGGGAATACGGTGCATCCAAGCTAATCGAAACCTCGGAGAAATTTGTGAAAGTAAGTGAGATACTACCTTGGCGATGTCGATAGCCGAACTCGGACTCCATTTCATTCTTCCAACAGTATGGCCTGTATGATCGCCCCAAACTGGATTCTTGGCATAAGGGACGTGTCGTGCTCCTGGGTGATGCCGCGCACCCGACGCCTCCAGTATGTTCCCCTTCTCATCAGAAAGCGGCTCACCTCACGCAATGTGATACAGCACCTCGGCCAAGGCGCAAACCAGACCTTCGAAGACATATACCACCTGACGCGCCTCCTCGGCGCTCATCCCGGTGCCGCGGAAGACAGCGCGACGCTAGAAAAGGTTTTCACGGAATACGAACAGGCGCGCATCCCGCGGTCGTCGATGTTGATCGAGATGGCACGAAATCAAGGCGAGAGCAGGGTCGTGGAGGGCATCGAGGCATGTCTGGTACGCAATCAGCAAGTGCGCGCCTTCATGTTAGACGAGGGCGTCATGTCCCTGTACGCGGAACTCTACGGTGATCTCGTGGCAAAGCGCTCGGCGCTGTGATGCGTCGGGCATCCTATTCATCAGTCCACGGGTACAGAGTACAGTTTAGGGTGAGGCGAGCAGCCCGAGATTTTGGGAACGCTCGTCGCGGAGCGCGAGCCCCAAGAGAAGCTTCTTAATAGTGTGCATCTCATATTTCTTATTGTCATCCGCATATAAATAGATCACTCGAGTGTGCATTTGCATCACTTGATTAATACAGTATTCAATCAACTTTGTCGCGTCTGCAGTTTGCACCTTGCTGACCTGGAGTCTGTGGTCAATGGTCAATGGTGATAATACAGCCAACTACGCTATGTGATATACACAAAACTACACTACCTCGTTGGCTCGTGAGAAAGAATGTGAAAACGATACCCTTCGAAACGCGTGGTCAACCAGTCAACCAGTCGACAGTCAACAGGTGATAAATACTGTACGGCCAACTACGCTCACGCGGACATGCCGCTTTGCTTCGTTGCATGTATCACGTGGTTCGTATCCTCTGCGGTGTGTGTGCGTGTGTGCGGCGCCGCACGAAAAGTCCTTTTAATCAGGTTCGTTTGGTCGCTTTTAACTGAGGTAATGTTCTAATTATCATATTATCCAACTAATTGTCTGTGTATAAGGGCAGTGCTACTTGTATCACAATTACTGTATGTGCCTTGTCATACCAAAGTCCACCCATCAAATGAACAATTCAATGTCAGACACCAATTCAACCCAGCCGACGCCATAGACCCCCAGTTCCGGGTCAGTTGGGTCAACCCATCAGGCCTATGCATCAGGCCCCAGGGACATACCGCACGTGCCATGCCATGGACTTGACCTCCCTGCCACAATTCGGCTGTGTCAATAACCGCTTCTGCCCCCGCCCCGCTCTACAGTACACTTGTCCAACCGCATTCAGCATTGATTGACACATGGTTCTCACACTAGTGTCTCCTCTGTCACTACATGTTGGACCGTGCCTTGATACTAGTCTCAGGGGTTTATATTAATTAGCAGCTTGAAAACAAACCCCGATGCACCCTCATCACCGCCCCGTCAAGTCTCATTCCCGTTCCCGACAAGTCATGTCCGTCCCCACTGCCAATCAACTCGACACTGATATTTTGCATTCGGTTATCGAACATGTGTTCATGCCGCCGAAGCTTCCTCAGGTTGGCCCGGATCAAGAGACAGAGCAGCTGACGAATGTAGCGTTGTGTAATTGCCTTATAGAAGCTGCGCACGACTTCCTCCAAATTCTCCCCGCTTCAGAAAGCCCATTATGGATGCAAATGATCAGGATGATGGAGTTGGTTCGTCGCGCTGCAAGAGCACCATTGAAGGGATATGAACTTCAGAGCGCACTATCAGGCATGGCCCCTGGAGGTACACAAGAATAACTCCCGCTTCGTTTCGCTGTTAACCTAAAAAATTCTCCATCAGACGTATTTTGCATGCATATTCGGGCGCAAAACGCCGCTCTCATTGTGCGCAGGCTTGCTACCGCCGACTTCGTTCAGTTCGAGGTGTTTGAAGTCTTACCGCTGATTAGCGCCGTAATGTCAGCCGAGGGAAGGCTACTATGCTCATACCCAGGACCTGCAGTCCAGATACCCGCAGATATCTTTACGGGCGAATGCTTTCTCCGGGAGTTGGCTTCTTTCCTCGCTCAAATGGATGTCGATGGCTTGGATCGCACTCCGACGACGGCTTTTGCCGACAACATCTCTTACGATAGCGCCCATCCCAGGTACATATCGGAGCTATTGGTTGGAATACTCAGAGGATACGGTCAACCTGCGATTGTAGATCGCATCACAAAACGATTTGGAGATGAAGTCCTATTGGAAACTGCTATTGAGCCGTGGAAGGACATGCGGTGGTGGGAAAGGCTACGCAGGTGGCTGGATTTATTATGGTGGCCGCGCTTAGACGAGGAGAGTTGGCGCAAGCCGTGGCGAAGATCCCCGTTATGGCTTATCCTCCGGGTCTCCCTTCACTCTTCCCTTCGTGCCGGCAATCTTTACAAGGCCTTCGTCCTCTTCTTTCACGCCTATCTTCTGCGTACTTGCGTTCGCAGAGACTTCTCAAGCGAGCTCCTCTACGTCATGATGGTCAAGACGTCTCGACGGCTTTCAAAGTTAGGCCCTGACGCATCACGTCATGTCCATCAACTCGTTCAATTCGTTCACGATACAGCAGAAGTGACCAAGGCAATTCTCTCAAAGAGATGGGACGCATTCCAAGCCATTGGGTCTATCAGACCTACTTTGCGACTCGACGGACTCGATTTCGTTGGGGATTCACACACCTCCCTCGACAAATCATACAAGATTCTTATGAAGGTGCTTCGCTCGTCCTCCCGTGGCTCTTCACGGACGCAGTTTACACCATCCCGTGAATTCCGCCTTTATGACGTCCGCGATTTCACACAATTTACCAACGACAAACTCATAAAGGCTATTGCCGAAGACCAACGCATAGCAACCACGGATTTCGAGTTATCTGTGGAGAATAATTTGGAATCTTGGATTGCTACATCCGCAAACAACGACGATTCTTCGGATGCGATTGTTTCATGCATCAAACAGTATTTTGCCGGCGCGGAACTTCTTTATGATGCCAACGGCGAAGACAGCTCTGTGATGATTCTGACAATCATGGATCTCTGGGTAGCTCTGGATCGATTCGCAATTCAGGAGTGTCCCCATTACTGAAAGAATATTCCCCCGAAATTCCTTCCGGGTTCCTCCATTGCTTACTCCTTCATCGGACATCCGCTTTGAAACGTGCCTTGCGTATCGAAGAGTATCTACGCCGGCGACACGAAGAAGCTCTCAAGGTGGCCGCCGTTCCATCCGTGTTCTCAAACCCTGTTGATGATTCCTGTTTCGCTGTGAAGTACTTCCGTACTTCTCTGAGACTTCAAACCCTCTATTATTTGATAAACGCACGTGCTGAGAAAGAACGGGAGGCGAAACGGGCAGAACTAGCTTCTTTGAATCAAAAATCGAAATCAATTTTGGCTCGGGCTTCGAAGATGGGTCACGGGCAGTCCAAGGACAACCTTGGGCGTAGAGTTCACAGCACAACATGCCAGAAATGTCGGCTGGAGGAGCGGGCCAAAGATCTGAAAATCGCCATTCATGAGCGGCCATTGCCACATTCAATGGTGCCCGCACAGTGGGTTGTGTTTGAACTGTCTCCACCACGTTCGTTTTCTGCCTGGCGTGATATCACTTACATGATTCTCCATGACATCGGCCTGCCTCTAGGTCTTGATAGTCGGCTTGTTAAGCCTGGGGCTCTCTTGGATTCCCTCTCTTACTTCAAGCAGTGGGCAGCGGGGCATCTGCGATTACGCCGGGTAACGATTGCCTCAGCCATGCCCCCGTTCCCAAATCAAAACGTTAGGATTCCCACGGAAGAATCTTTGGTTCTCGTTAATAATCAACAGTCATTTATGCTATTTGACCGTCAGGCTAAATCATGGGTGGTAGAATCCTTCTCCGAGTCCTGTCAGGCAAAGTTTTACACATCCCCCATCCCCTTGTCTAGTCCGTATAATCGCCTCGAACGTTTCGTGTCCGGGACCCGATACACACCAAATCAAATTGTCGCCGCCCAGGCTGATTGCCCTGACGAAATCAGCCTGCATGAATTCATTGCATTTTCCGGCTTGCGCAGTGGCCCACGCCTGCAATGGTTAAACATTGCGAGGGAATTGGCATCGCCTTCCCTCTCCTTTCGTCGTGAGGAGGTCCATACGTTGATCACCCAGGCAGCTTGGCAACTTGGGCCCTTGTCAAATGGTGTCCGCGAATGGCATATAGACCTAAACAATGCCAGCTTCGCAATGGCTCTCCTTCGCGAGCTGGAGTTCCTTCTCGAAAAGAACAAGGCCAATTGGCAAGAGGAGGTCACAGTACGGACTATCGGTGCGTCGCATTCCTTTGACCCAAATTCTTATCTCATTTGTCCCCAGCTCTCATCTCCAGTCGACTTTTGGCCTCAACAATGGACCAGGATGATATTTCTAGGCGCGCGTGTGCGCTATTGCGGAGGGTTCGAAATGTGACGTATCGATGGATCATCGATGTTAGCATGAAGTTAGACTTCACGCAAGATGAAATATCTCGCACAGGCCTACGACTCCGGCTATGTACGCTTGCCTTGACCTGCTTTTCGACTTTCGATGTATCCTCGCAACATGTCCCCGCCGTTCTCGCCAATGAGGAAGACTTTTCTATCGCCATAGAATGCGCGGTGATAGTTCATGACAACACCCCTCCGTCACTCTCAGGTGACAATTCACTTCATCTTACTCGGATGCTCAGTCGCCATCGCAGGCTACTGCATGACCTGGAGCCCCTTTTTCGCCAGTCTTTCCTCCCCGTTCTTGGTCAAGGTGGATTGTCTCATGCCGGCGCTTATGATAATGCTCTCGCACGATTGCGGCCAGGCTACAGCCGGCGCAACTCCTCAAGTTGGCTTGCCCTTCCTAGACCGAATTCTCGGTGGATTTTCTGTATAGCAGAGGGAGGGCAGAAAATACACTACAACTTATTAACAGGCGAGCTGCTTATCGGTGGAAAACGATTCGGAAGACTGCCGGAAAAGGTAGTGGAGCATCCTACGTATAAGAGCATGTTTGGCTCGGTGAGTGGTCCAACCAAATTTTCTCCAACCTTTTTGAATATGTCCTGAGAGTTTTTCAGAGGATTTTCGATGTATTTCCTGCTGACGTTCCCGAGATGGACTACATGACCCGATCTACCATGTCTGGGTATCAGGTAAAGAAACACTCTTCTTTCTAATTGGGTAGTAATCGAGACCAACTGCAGATCCTATTCTCGTGGAATAATGGGGATTTGGTCTTACAAGCACGGAAGCCAGGGGACTCGCAAATCTTACAGCTCATTCCGCGTTCCATACTCTCCGGAGATTTCCCTAGACATTTTGTTGACGGATACACCCACTGGCTCGACCTGAACACTCACGAACTGGAATTCCGCCCAGCTGGATCTCTGTGGACATCTGGACCTTCTAACTGGCGACTGTACATCCAAAAACATGGCACTCGCCCCTGTGTTATGCTGCAAACGCCTAGTCAAGACATCTCCTGGATACGACTCATCGATATTCGTTCAAGTACGTTCGGTGTGGTGTCTGACTTACTGTCACCATTGGAATCCCCGGAACATATTGTTGCCACGCTCACACCCAACGCGTTGGAAGTTTCTCTCCCTCGATTGCGTCTGTCATTTTTTGTGAATGCCAGCTGGGAGCTCGAGTGTCGAACGATCCCTGGTTACGTCGTAGACAAGAACCAGTCGTGTGGAACGATGTTTGGCCTAACAAACAAACTTGTGCTGTGCCCCAGCTGCACCTGCTCCGAAGAGCCATTGCCGGCGCGACGTGTCATAATCCCACAAGGGGAGGTTTCTTTCAAGAAAAATGGGGACTTCACAAGTGTTCTCATAGATACCGCTGCTGACCAGCACGTTCGGTGGAACGAATATACAATTGAACCCGAACTTGGATGCCTCAGGTGTCACACAACCCTGGGTAGTAAGCTGTACAGGTGTTATTTGCACGCACTTACGAGTCACTGCCTTCCTGATCCATTGCTCGGCCACACGGGAACAGAAGAGGCCCTGTACATACTACAAAGCGCTACTTGCCGATCCTTCCAAAGACTCGACCTCCACGAATCAACTTTACTGGATATGATCAGCAAGCTATCACCGAAGATTCATCATAAAGTTGGGTCGGGGCCTGCCACGGTGAAGTGGAAGGACCTTTCGGCATTGTCACAACACCCCGACTTCTTCTTCTCTGTGTCCTCCATTCTTGACCGTGCATCTGCACTAGAGTCCCTGTATGATTCACCCGCTGACTTCATGATCTCCGTTCGCGATAAACGGTTGTTGAACCGGGAAGCCCGCCGTAACAAGTCATACTATATATCAGCTTTGAACCTCTCAGGGCAGACATTATCCACGGGCGACATCGAGTACAGGTCTAGGGATGTTTCTGATCGTGGTTTTGCCGAACCTGCCTTCCGGACATCATGGTCAATATGGAACGCGCAGCCTTTTATACCCGACTTGTCGTCAGATCTTTGGGACCTCATGGCTTCATGGAATTCAATTGGCCCTGCTCTCAGCGAGATCACACTGCAATATAGTCCATACTGGCTCGACTTTGACGCCTCACGGGACTGGTTCATGATCTACGACCTCTGCCGCAAGTCGGCAAAGCAGAATCGCCGAAATTTACAAATCAGGTTGACTTTCTCACTTTCAGCTGCGGCTTACAATAACTACAAGCATTCAAACATCATCGCCTTCTTAGTTATCTTTGCTCTGGACGAGCGTTGTCACGACCTCAGTCCTCCACAACACCTTCTTTATAACCTCTCTGACGGGCTAACTCCAGAACTTACGCGTCTTGAAAACATAGTATACGCATCTACCGTTCCGCCGAAGGGGGGTCGATCGAGTGCCCAAAACGCGGAATACAATGCGGCTGTCAGGCGAGAATCGTCAGAGATCGCAAAATTGATACTACTTCAGTGGCCAGACTACCAATCCGTGGATTTCCGCAAACAATGGTTAGATAAATCAGAATGCAACCGACGCGTTAACGAATACTCCCTGTCAATCTCATCGAATAACCGACTCAGAGAACACGTGCTACAGTTGCAGAGCATCCTACAGCACTATGAGGACGTCTCAATACCCGCCGTCGTGCCATACACGTTTTCACCCCAATTCATCACCAGCAATCCAGCATCACCCTCGTACTCGCTTTATGACATATTCTTGTCCCGGACGGATGTCCCACTTCCATCTCCAGAAAGAGTGCCTTTTCGAGATCACACGATCCCTCCCACTGCATCAACGGAACGCGTCCCACCACTTGCGGATTCGAATAGCCTTGAAATCCTTCTCAACGAGTTACATCATTCTCGTCAGCCCTCTCTGCAGCTCTATGGAAGAGAGTTGAACAACTCCTACCGCGAGGTGTTGGGACGAGATGCCTCTCAATCTACGCACGGCCCTGTCCCATCGCACGAAGTCCTGGTCCTTTACCACAACGAACGTTCTCATAGGAAAGACAAGTTATTTTCTGAGATTTTGGCAGCTCTTGCGCCGTCTCAACAGGTGGAGGAAACTAGCAACCTTGCCGGCCTCTGGCCCCGGATAACACCTCGATTGATACTTCGTCAGTTAGCCCGCGATCGCGTCAACAGACTGCCCGATCAGTGGAAGTCAGTGATTATGCGCTACGCTATTTCCTTCATAAAAAATCAACAGTCTCTACGTTTGTTGGAGCTTTCTTCGAGACAAGAACATGAAGAACTTCTCCGGGAAATGGAGGCGATCCGCCACGATACACTGGCAGATTCGACCCCAGATTGGCTGTTAGTCCAGGTTCGTGCAATTCCCTCCTGAAGAAGAGTGAAGACAGACTAAGATCACCACTGCGAGCAGATTGAAGCAAATTTCGTGGCTCGTCCAGCTCAGGTAGCTGTCGCCCACGAAATGATTTCTCCAGTTTCTAGGCAGAACATATCTCTTCAACTCAATATGGGAGAGGGAAAGTCCATCAGTCATTATACCTCTCGTCGCCTCGACTCTTGCCGATGGCTCAAGCTTTGTGAGAGTCATAACTCTCAAGGCACTCTCGAACCAGATGTTCCAACTACTCGTTAGCCAGCTCTCTGGCCTCGCTAATCGACCGGTTTTCTATGTTCCGATCTCTCGCAGTCTCCGCATGGGTATTTCCCTGGTCAGGGCAATCAGAGACCTCTTTAGACTATGTGTTGCGGAGGGTGGAGTTCTTGTTGTCCAGCCAGAACACATACTTTCTCTGAAACTCATGCACACTGATTATCTCCTCGGACGTCATGGAAACGGCAACGAAAGTTCAATAGCCCACGAACTAGGGACATTACGGGACGGACTGGCTACGATATCACGCGATGTGGTTGACGAGAGCGACGAAATCCTTCATGTGCGGTATCAACTCGTCTACAGCTCAGGGGAGCAGATGCTCGTTGATGATCACCCTAATCGATGGACCACGATACAACATGTCTTTAGCCGGCTGCAGCTGCACGCCCTGAAACTGGTTGCCAGGTTTCCGAGTATGCTTACGGTTGACAAGACACTGAGAGGATTTCCGATCATTCGCATCCTCAATTCCGTCATTTTTCACCAGATATCTTCACTCATCATCGACGATGCCCTTCGAGGCCAACTACTCAACTTAACGGTCGGTGCTCTCCCGTCACGGATTCAGGCAGCTGCTCGCCGCTTCATAGCTCGGAGGGAGATCTCAGACGTGGATCGCACCTTGATTCACTCGTACTGCGCAGCAACGCCATTTTTCAACGGAATTCTTCTGCTTCGTGGGCTCCTGATGGATGGCGAAGGAATTCTTGGCTATGTGCTGAAGGATCGACGCTGGAAAGTGGACTATGGTCTTGATCCCAGCAGGACGCTGTTAGCAGTTCCGTATCAGGCCAAGGTCAGCTAGATTAATGTTAGCGGTAACAGTGGCAGGTCGCTGACTAGGGATGTAGGATGTTCCAAGCCCCAGAGCCGAGTTCGCTCACCCAGATGTCGCAATCGCATTAACTTGTCTTAGCTATTACTATGGGGGCTTAACAAAAAGTCAGGTGCTTCGGTGCTTCGATTTGCTATCCGCGCTCGATAATCCAGAGATGGAATATGACCATTGGGTAGACTCAGAGCAAGACATCCCTACGGAGCTGCGCCTGCTCAAGGGGGTGAACATGGAAGACGGAAAGCAGGTGGATGACCTCATCGTCCCGTTATTTTCGAGGAATAAAAAGATGGTGGATTTCTACCTGTCACATGTCGTCTTCCCTCACGCTGCACGAGATTTCGAAATGAAACTCCCGACGTCCGCCTGGGATCTGGTGGAACGCAGGACGAACATTACGACAGGATTTAGTGGCACAAATGACAGGCGCCACCTCTTACCCACATCGATAACGCAAGCGGATCCTGATTTTGCGCTCGGCACAAACGCACTCGTCTTGCAGCATCTCTTGCGGCCCGAGAACGACCGCTATGAGTGCATCAGTAAAGAGAACGGCGGCGGGGAGTCTGCGACTACTTTCTTGAGACGTCTGGTCACGCAAGATCCCGAGATCCGGGTGCTATTGGATGTAGGAGCTCAGATGCTAGAAATGAAGAACGAAGAACTTGCACGATACTGGCTCTCCCTTCGACCAGATGTCTCCGCGGCTATCTTCTTCAATGACTCGGATCATCTCACTGTGATCACCCCAGATGGAACAACCGAGCCATTTATTTCGTCACCTCTCAACAGGCAACTCGAAAAGTGTGTTGTGTACCTCGATGATGCCCATACTAGAGGAACAGATCTCAAAATTCCCCGAAGAATGCGCGCGGCTGTCACGCTTGGCCCCAATGTCACCAAGGATCGACTGGTTCAAGGTAAGCGCATCTTTGAACTACAAAAAAAAGAAAAAAAGCTGAGCAGGATACAGGTTGTATGCGAATGCGTCAGCTAGGGAAAGGCCATTCTGTGATGTTCTTTGCACCAAGAGAGGTCGACCATCGCATTCGCATCCTCATGCCAAGTGGAGTAGACCCAAATAATCGCGTCGGGGTGTTAGATGTCGTTCGCTGGGCCATTCATGAAACGTGTGAAGACATCTGCCACAGCCTTCCATACTGGGCTCAGCAGGGTCTCGACCACCAGAAGCGCTTCGCGGCATACGAGGAATATAGAACAAGTGGGGATCTGACAGTCGTTCGAAACGCCTGGCTTCAATCTGAGTCGCGGACCTTGGAAGAAATGTACTGGATCACGTCTGGCCTACAACTGAGGTCAGAGATAAACAGTGTTCCGTCGCTAAGGGAACGGATGGAACGATTTGGCGTCACGAGATTGATCAATGCCAGGGTGGCAGAAGAGCAAGAACGAGAACGCGAGGTGAACCACGAAATCGAGCCAGGGAGTTCCACAGGTAGGAACCGCCGTCGCCCTCCAAGGGCCATGCCCGCGCGACACGTCATCCACGCGGACATCCTCGAGTTTATCAAAACGGGAAAAGTTCGCGACTCCTCAACATACATATCTCCGCTCTTGGCTCCTCTCGACATGATCGAGGCTCTAGAATCGACGACAGAATGGTCTCCTTCTCCACTTTCCACGACCGATTTCATTACGACTGTCTTCCGTCCCGATGGCATTGGCTTGACAGAACATCTCCGCCCAGTCAACTGGATTCTTTCGAGTGGTTCAGGGAAGAAGAGCGTCGTCATCGTAATCAGCCCGTTTGAAGCAAACGCGCTGCTTCCTATCATCCGTGAAAGTGACAAAGTCAGGCTACACATATACGCACCACGGGTCACATCCTCTATGCGATCCTTCTCCGACCTCACGTTCTACACGATCCCGGACTCACAGACAAACCCGTGGTCAGCGCCCGCGCACGTAAGAATGACGTTGAATCTATTCGCAGGGCAGCTCTACTTCGACAGCAGAGAAGAATATGAATGTGTGTGCGCGCTGCTGGCACTGTCGATGGCGCATCCAGGAGCAGAATACAGCGAAGTGGATGGGTTTGTGCCGCCGGAACATCGTACAGGGCGGAGCTCTCCGCTTACAAGGAGCAGGATACCCGCATTGAAGAGATTAGTTGGGCTACGACGAAAAGGCAAGGGTTACCATTTGACACATTTGGGACAAGTCTTGAACGGCAAACCATTGAGCGAGGAGGCCTTATGGACATTGTCAAATTGCTACATATGACTGGACTTTTGTATACGTACAGGTTGTCTACACAATTCACTCACAGTTTGTCTTCTGAGCGGGGGCAGCGTCTACTGTTAATGATGCGCCTGTCTGCAGGCGCAGGCGCCCATTTTCTATGGGCGCGGTAGGACACTGCCTCTTACTTGTGAAAGGGGTTCGGGACATTTTCCATTTGGTATTATTCTCATGATCCGATGATTATTCTGCAATAATAATAAATATACACGACGTGTTGATGCACTGCTTTGGCTGCGTAACACAAACCCTCGGGCATCTTACTCTAAAAGCGAATATCGACAGCCGTCTGGCTAACCTCTAGCTCATTCCCCTTCAAACGATCTTTTCGGGACGCTTTCCGTCACGAGTGACAAAGAACTGGATAACAGGGGATGTTCAGCGAAATATATGAAGGTGTAAAGGATTGTCGCTCACGTAGACTTGATCATCGAGGGAACCATGTTGAGCCACGGCGACCACGACAGGCGCATGGTTAGACGAGGTATTGATGGAAGAGAGTTTGTATACGCCCTCAGGAAGCCCGTCGGTGACATTGACAGCCACGCGGCCTTTCGTGTCCGTGCCTGTGTTGACGCCCTTGAAGAACGCAAACTTGGTCGGGTCCGAGACAGCCGTTGATGTGATGGAGGACAATTTCTCTATCACGAAGTGAGTGTGACCGATGACATCGTTCTGGTCATTCAGCTGCTGTGGCGCTCCGAAATAGTTCGAATCGGGGTTGACGAAATGTCCGGTCTCGAGATGCTTGACGCCCATCTTGATCTCGAAAGTGGTGTTTGCCTTGATCGCGCCCAAATTCTTCGGATGGACGAACTTGGACGATGGCATGTTGGCCGAGGGAGCGATGACGCCCATTGGCGCGGGATTGCATGAACCCCCCTTGATCTGCTGGCCGTTCGTGAGAGGCTTGTTGACCGTCAGGCAAAAGTTGATAAAGTTGTTCGAGGAGGTCAGGGATGGAGCCTGGCCCGAGGTCCCGTTGGCCAGCCCATCTTGTTTGAAGTTCGAGCAGATGACCCCTTTGTCCAACGCTAGATGGGTTGTGTAAGCGCGTGATGAAGACCATGCAAGATTCGTCAAACTCACTCAAAGAGCTCTGTGGATCGGGGCTGTTGCCGCCTTTTTTGTCATCTTCTTTCGCGCGTTCTTCGACTGTGCTCCGACTAAGCTTGAAGTTCCGTTCAGAAACAGTGCGGGGAAGAGCAGAGGCTGATATAGCGAACGCGATGGAAAGGGCGATTGCTCGGAGACGCATGGCGAGATTACAAAAGCTGCGGCTGGAATTAATAATACACTTCAGGAGGAACACAGAGGAAAAAGTTGACACCGGGCCAAGGAAGAAGGGAATGTGTTGTCGGCCGCACCAGAGTACCCGAGAGATTTTATATAAAGCGGAGGAAGAAGCGGTCGTGAACAATGAACGTGTGGAAGGCAAGGAAGAAGCGCGAGACAAAGACCGACGTAACGTGTCCGGTACTGTTTTTGTCCTCGACGAAGGTGTTACGCTTATGGGAAAAGCTCCGACCCATGTGGATTCCCAAGGACCTACGGCGAGCTTGGCTCAGTCGTAGTTTCATGCTCGGATCGATACGTTCTGGGGGCGATACACATACTGTAGATGAAAGGCGAGAGTCTGCAATGGTGGCGGGATGGTTCCTGGCAATATCCAAGATGCGACGAGTGGGGATAGAACATAGCCGAACCGCGGTGCTAATACATTAAAATTGGCATGCCGGTGACACCCACCTTTTTTTGGAATCTCCCAGAACAGGGAACACCCAAATAACGACGAACCACTGACGCACTGGGGAACAAAAGGTCCTCGAAATGGAACAGAATGTATGCCTCGAGAACGCGATAGTGGGTGACTCGAGGCATTTTGGAAGGCATTGTCCAAGTGAAGGTGGAGCACACAATGCCACAGTGGCGTGACAATTACATCCGAGCTCTTCTGCCGTGGCCTTACCGCTGATACCCACGGTCCAAGTCCTAACATGAACCCCTGACCCATCGAGTCCTTCACAGTGAGTTCTCCATCAAGAAGAGGGTCATCCAGTACTAGTGATCGTGCATCAATTATGAGCCAGGAATAGGTCCTGTTGGAATACTCCACCAGTCCACCGAGGGTCGAGGTGTTCGAGACAAAAATGAAAACAAAGCGATATGCGAAGCGA